>Ga0209537_1003025_pt1 | contig 15860 bp, 13 predicted proteins | sample BioPla4DNA1_FD_187698 | JGI IMG/M metagenome (GOLD analysis project Ga0209537, IMG submission 187698) | Biogas fermentation microbial communities from Germany - Plant 4 DNA1 (SPAdes) (version 2) | ecosystem: Engineered > Bioreactor > Anaerobic > Digestate | place: Bielefeld, North... | reverse complement strand
GCCTTAGGAGCTATAAATCATTTTTCTGTCCTCTATGACATCAATATCGTAAAAATGACCATCCACCAACCTAGGTTGGATAGCATTAGAACAGGGGACGGTTCTTTGTTTGACATCACCCCTTTCTTTACTATAAAATAATAGAAGGGGTGATTTTTTATGCCAAGGGCAGCAAGGCGAAAGAGCTCAACAAATATTTATCACATAATGATAAGAGGAATAAACCAACAGAATATATTTGCAGATGAAGAAGACTATGAAAAGTTCATTGATACACTTGAAAAATACAACAAAAAAATAGAATTTGAAATATATGCATATTGCTTATTAGATAACCACGTACACTTGTTGATGAAAGAAGGAAATGAACCTCTCTCAAATACCATGAAACGGATAGGAGCAAGTTATGTATATTGGTACAACTGGCAGTATAACAGAAAAGGGCACTTGTTCCAAGACCGATACAAAAGCGAAGTCGTAGAAAATGACGCTTATTTTCTTACTGTATTAAGATACATACATCAAAATCCCGTAAAAGCAGGATTGACCAACAAAATTGAATCATATAAATGGAGTAGTTATAAGGAATACATAAAAAAACCAAGGCTTATAAACCCAGACTTTGCCCTAAAAATGTTTGATGAAGACCGGACCAAAGCTATAGCAAAATTTATAATATTTAATAACGAACATAATGAGGATAAATGCCTTGAGATAACGGAAAAAAGAAAGACCTTGTCCGACAAAGAAATAAGGAAAATTGTATTGAATAAATACAGTATACAATTGGCATCTCTTCACAATGAACAACCAAAGATTCAGAAAGAAATATTAAGATATCTGAAAAAATTGGAAGGCATATCATTAAGGCAATTGTCCAGGTTGACAGGATTTACCGTAAATAAGATATTTAGAGCATAGAACAAAGAACCGTCCCCTGTTTTACGCTTACCCTGGGGCAATTTTTTTTACTAAATCAAAAAAAGAAAAAAGCTTAGGAGGAAGTTGGGTTCATACAAAAAAGGATTGTGTTTGGCAATCCAACTACTAATTACCTACCTATTGGCTGGTTGTACCATTCTTGTTATTATAGCTGGAACTTATGCACTGCTTAAATTTACATCAGGTTTAAAGGATAGGTGCTGGTCAGAGTCAGTAACTACCAAGATATCGGGGGATAAATTTGAATATATTGATAAAAAACAAGTTTTTGTGTATGCTAAGTGGAAGGAGGTGGAAAAATGAGAGAGGTATCTCGTTGGAAAGCCCTAGCATTTATCTACTTTTTTATGCTGGCATTTGCCTTAACTTTTCAAGGTATTCCGCCAGTCTTAGGATTTATCGTATCATCTCTGGGAATTTCCCACGCTCAGGCTGGGACTCTTATGAGTTTTTTTGGCCTACCTGGAATTTTCATTTCTATTCCTGGGGGTATCTTGGCTGATGTTTATGGTTCAAGATATATAGGAATTGTATCATTAGTCATTACTCTAGTAGGTTCTTTGCTGGTGGGGTTTGGAAATAGTTATTTTATACTCGTTGCCGGTAGAATCATTTCAGGCATAGGTGCTTTGACAATTGCCATTATTGCCCCTCGGGCCGTGTCTCAGTGGTTTCAAAAAGAGGAATTGGGCATGGCCATGGGAATTTTTAATACATGTATGCCTTTAGCAACAATCTTAACCTTGAATCTTTTCAGTCGACTAGCTGCTTTCAAGGGTTGGAGATTTCCCATCCTCCTTACAAGTTTTTATTGTTTACTAGTATTCATAATGTTTTACTTTAAATTCCCCAGTTCACCGGGAGAAAAGAAGCAGCAGGAGAAGTCCAGCTTTAAAAAGAGCCTCAACGGCATTAGAAATACGGGACTCTCGGTCTGGCTCGTTGCTGCAATCTGGATGATGTACAATGCCTCGGTCATATCCTACCTCACCTTTGGCGGTGATTATTATGTATCCGTAGGCTATAGTGCAAGCTATGCCGGTTTTTTAACTAGTCTCCTCATGATTGGTTCACTGTTGTTAAGTCCTCTAGTGGGATATTTAATAGATAAAGTTGGCAAGCAAGAGTATATAATAGCCGGCTCAAGTGTGGTACTGGCAGCTTTGATGTTTTTTGTACCCCGCACTGAACTCAATCCCTTGCTTTTGGGGATATTGATAGGAATTGCATCGCCCTTTGTGCCGGCACCCGTTTTTTCCTTGGTGCCCAAGCTGTTACCTCCCGAAAAGCTGGGTCTAGGTTACGGCATATTGTCCACGTGTTTAAACGTCGGAGTCCTTATTGGACCACTGATGGTTGGCCTTTCATACGATCGGACCCTAAGCTATCTTTCCGGATTTAACCTTATGGCCATTTTTGCTCTCTCTACTGCGATTATAGCTATTCTTTTTCCTTTTATTAACAAGTCGGCGCAAATTAAGGAAGAATCTTAAGCTTTATTAAGAGCATCATCCTGATATATTTGCATCCGGATTATCTAGCGGAGTTTTGATGAAAATATACTTTAGAAAGGAGACCATAAAATGGAAAGTATAGGCAGGGAATTTATTGAGAGGACAAAGTATAAGTACCTGGGGGAGTCAGATCAGTTCAGGAATTTGCCCCAACCTCCCCTGGAGTTAGAAGCTGAAAGCAACAAAAAAATCCTTGCTCTGCCGAACCCCAAAGCCCTGGAAGTGAACGTAAAATTAGTTGATGCCATGGAAAACAGGCGGTCACATCGAAGGTACTCGGACGAGCCGCTTACATTAGAAGAGCTGTCCTTTTTGCTGTGGTGCACACAGGGGGTAAAGCGAATCTCACATAACGTCACATTCAGGATGGTTCCATCGGCAGGGGCCCGGCACGCTTTTGAAACCTACATTTTGGTGAACAAGGTAAACGGTTTAAGCCCGGGGCTATATAGATACCTGGCACTTGAGCATAAACTGCAGGAAGTGGAAATCGGTGATGAGATAGCAGATAAGCTGGCATATGCCTGTTTGGGCCAGACTTTCATAAAAGCTTCGGCTGTGACCTTTATTTGGCTGGCGGTGCCCTATCGGATGACTTGGCGGTACGGTGAGAGAGGATACAGGTACATGCTCTTGGATGCAGGCCACGTGGCACAGAATCTGTATCTCGCCGCAGAAGCTATAGATTGCGGCAGCTGTGTTATAGGCGCCTACGATGATGACGCTGTAAATCAGCTGCTAGGCATTGACGGAAAGGAACAATTCGCAATATATTTGGCCACTTCGGGTAAAAAAAATTAATATTCGGCATCATTGCCGATTTTTTTATTTCTGATATTCATTTTTTTCAGCTAATCGTATAAACTTAAGGAAGTAGCGTGAAAAGTGGTGATGATATGGAAGGTATTTCTTATCTTTTAGAAGGGACAAAGGAGTTTTTCATACAAAATGGTGCCTGGGGACTATTCATCTTGTCTTTTGCCGAGGCCTCATTTTTTCCTATACCGCCGGATTTCGTCCTTTTGCCTTTGGCCCTCATTTCGCCTGGCAAAGCTTTGTACTATGCTGCCATAACTTCTATCGCCTCTACTCTCGGTGGCATTTTTGGATACCTCATCGGAAAAAGGGCAGGTAGGCCCATACTTTCTCGATTTATCAAAGAAGAAAATTTCCACAAAATTGAAGATATGTTTGCCCGCTACGGCGGATGGGCTGTAGCTGTAGCCGGTTTTACCCCAATACCCTATAAGGTTTTTACCATTGCCTCGGGGGTATTTCGCATGAATTTTTCTATCTTCTTTATTGCAACGGTACTCAGCAGGAGTGCCAGGTTTTTCCTGGAAGGAGTTTTCATATTAGTGCTGGGGGACAAGGCCCTTTCTTACATAGATAGATTATTAGGACCCGGTTCTTTTATGTTACTTGGAGTAGTCGCATTGCTGTATTTTTTGATACAAAAGAGCGGTGTTTCTATCAGCTTCAGCTTGAGGGAAGGGACTTTGGCCCACCGTTTAAAAGGGAAACTCAAGTCCTTTTACGGGGAATTTAGCATATACTTGATAGCGGGATTAAGCATTGCTGTTACTTTCGGCATATTATTCTTTAAACTGGCAACGGAAGTGCTGGAAAGGGAAATGGAATGGTTCGATACGGGTATAATTAGTATCATGACACAAAGCAATTTTAGCTTTATTGATTTCATATCATGCACCTTAAATTTTCTAGACAATCCTATAGTGTTTGTCATTTTAATACTGCTTTACTTGCTTTATATAAAGACGTTTTACAGGAAAAACATGTACGGCTTAATGGCCATAGTTACATTTATAGGCAGTTTTCTTTTGCAATGGAGCTTTAAGTCCTTGTATAAGAGGCCAAGGCTTTCAAGTATAGATGTTGACATATTTGCCTACAGTTTTCCCAGCGGCTTTATTGTAATTTTTACTGCCCTTTTAGGCTATGTGGCTTTTTTGTTATTAAAAAACAAGAGTAAGCTTAAAAAGATAGTCATCATAAGTGCATGGCTGTGTCTCATAATTGTTGTGAGTGCGAGCAGGATTCGTGCAGCTATCAGCTATCCCAGTGACGTGTTGGCAGGCTTTTTACTGGGAGGATTATGGCTGGCAGTTTGCATAGTCGGCACAAAGGCCTTGGAGTATTACGGTATAGATAGTTAGGCTATTGACAGAATAGCTTTATATAGGGTAAAATTTTATGAATGAAAATATTTTTTATTCATAAGCTCAAAGACTATAGAGGTGAAATAATGGCGAGGGGATTTACGGACAGAGAGAGAGAAATTATCAGAAATGACCTTGTAGCAACGGGTCGGGAGCTTTTCGGCACTTTCGGCCTCAAAAAAACCAGTATAGAAGATTTGACCAAGGCGGTTGGAATTGCCCAGGGCTCCTTTTACACTTTTTTTAATTCCAAGGAAGAGCTTTATCTGGAGGTTATGGACAGGGAAGGGGAGGCTATTAAGCAGAAGCTTTTAAAGGAAGAGAACATCAAAGATCTGACCCGCGAGCGCTTTAAAAGTTTTTTTAAGAAAGTGTTCGAGATAGTCAACTCAAATCCAATAATTCGGCAGATGTTTTTTGAAGAGGAGGTAGATACTCTAATCAGGAAGATTCCCCCGGAAAAAATGAAGGAGTACCATAAAAAGCTCATGCGCGACTTGTTGCCGATAATAAAAAGATGGCAGGATGAAGGGGCCATCATAAGGAATTATAAGCCTGAAGTAATTGTGGCATTGTTTCAGATCCTATATCATCCATTACTGCACAAAAAAGACTTTGATGAAGATGTTTTCGATGAAATGCTAGAGCTCTTAGTGGACATAGTTGCAAAGGGACTAGTTGTTGAATAAGACTAGACTTGATTTCATAAGAAAACTTGCCATTTAGAAATCTATGAAATGAGGAGTGTACCATGAGGAAGAAAGCATACATAACTGCCCTTATTTTAATAGCTGCGATGGTCGTTTCTGGCTGCGGCGCACAAACTTCAAGCGAAACGGAGCAAGAAAAGATAGTTCCCGTCAATGTGACACTATCACAAAAAGAGGATTTGCCGGAGTATCAGTCCTTTCCCGGGAAGGTAATGGCGGTTGATGAAGTGAGTCTTTCGCCAAAGCTCGGTGGCAAAGTGGAGCAGATATTGGTGAGGGAAGGTGAACAGGTAAGGGCCGGGCAGGCTTTAATCAGACTTGAACAAAAGGATGTGATTAACCAGGTAAACCAGGCCCAGGCCGCTTATGATGCAGCCCTTGCTAATCTCAGTAATTTAGAACAAGGTCAATTCCCTCAACAGTTGGCCCAGCTCGAATCTGCCTTAAAACAGGCGGAAGCTAACTTCAACAACGCCAAGGAAAATTACGAGAGGATGAAAGAGCTTTTTAATGAGGGAGCTATCCCCAAGCAGCAATTTGAAGGTGTTGAACTTCAATATAATATAGCCAAGGAGCAGTATGAATCCGCAAAAACTCAGTTCACTATAACTAAGGAAAAGACAATACCTGAAAGCTTATCTGCTGCCAAAGCCCAGGTTAAACAGGCAGAAGCCATGCTGTCAGCCGCTAAATCGGCGCTTGAAGACAGCATCATCACATCGCCAATTGACGGCACTGTTGGTGCTATTAGCGCAACGGTTGGGGGACTTGCAAGTCCTGGCTATCCTTTAATTACGGTTGGGAACCTCAACAGCGTTGAAATACATATAAGCGTCACTGAAGACAGGATAAACGGCCTGAAAGTGGGGCAGGAAGCTGAAGTCACTGTCGAGGCGGTAGCCGATGAGCCTTTAAAAGGGGAGATTGTCAGCCTAAGTCCCTTCAAGGACCCCATGACGCAGGTTTATCCAGTAAAAATCCTGGTGCCCAATGAAAAAGGCCTTTTAAAGTCCGGCATGTTTGCAAGAGTAAAGCTTATGGTGGCACTGCACACCGATGCTGTTACGGTGCCGGAAGATGCTGTGGTTTCTTATGACGGTACCAAGATTGTATATACTTTAGAAGGCGATGTGGCAAAGGCTATCACAGTTGAAACGGGGTCAAGTTCCATGGGCAAGACGGTAATAGTAAAGGGCCTTGAAGCAGGCAAAGAAATAATCGTCGAAGGTCAAGACCTATTAACTGACGGCGCAAAAGTCAAAGTAGAGGGCCGGGGTGACGGAAAATGAACTTAGCCCAATTTTCCATAAAAAGGCCCGTAACTACCCTTATGATCATAGCCGTAGTCCTGGTGCTAGGTTTTATCTCTTTTACAAAACTGGGGATAGACCTGTTCCCCGATTTTTCATTTCCTGTAAGTGTCGTTATTACCCAATACCAAGGGGCAGCTTCTCACGAAGTTGAAAACCTGATCACAAAGCCTTTAGAACAGATATTGTCAACGATGAACAACGTGAAAAATATTCAGTCTCTGAGCAGTGAGGGCAGTTCCATAATTATTATTGAATTTAACTGGGGCACCAATATGGATGTGGCAAGCCAGGACATTCGGGAAAAGATTGATTTAATAGAGACCTTTTTGCCTTCAGATGCAGAAACTCCCATGGTTGTCAAATTTGACCCGTCCATGATGCCGGTAATGCAGATTGCCCTCTACGGCAGCGATGATATTGTCCAGCTCAAAAAGATTGCTGAGGACATCATAGAAAGCCGTCTTTTGCGCATAGAGGGTGTTGCCTCGGTGGGGATTTCAGGCGGTTTAGAAAGGCAGATAGCCATAAGCGTAGACCCTGACAAGCTTGCCTTTCACGGCCTCAGCATGTATCAGTTGGCAAGTAAATTGCAAATGGAAAATATCAATCTTCCCGGTGGCACAGTATACCAGGGGAAAAAGCAATACAGCATAAGGACGCAAGCGGAATTTGAAGACATATCGGAAATCGAGAATATGCCCATCCCGCTGCCCCAGGGCGGAACTATCCCCCTAAAGAGCATTGCGAAAGTGGAAGATACCCACAAGGATGTATCCACAATTGCCCGCTACAACGGCAAACCCAGCATAGCACTGACTATACAAAAACAAAGCGGCTATAACACTGTGCAGGTTGCAAAAAAGGTCAAAGCCGAGATGGAAAAATTGAAAAAGGAAATTCCCGTTGAAATAGATTATGACACGATTCTTGACCAGTCGGAGTTCATCGAGTTCTCTATCAACAACGTGAAAGACAATGCGATAACTGGCGGCATTATTGCCGTACTGGTCATATATATTTTCCTCCAAAACTTGAGGAGCACTTTGATAATCGGCCTATCGATACCTATATCAATCATATCGACTTTTGTATTGATTTACTTTAACAAACTCACACTCAACATGTTGAGCCTTGGCGGCTTAGCACTGGGTATAGGCATGCTGGTGGACAACTCCATAGTTGTTTTGGAAAATATTTATTCGCACAGGACGAGGGGCGAGGAGCCGGTAACCGCAGCCCTATCGGGCACAAATGAAGTAGCCATGGCCATAACCGCATCTACTCTTACAACCATAGCGGTATTTTTACCTATCGTATTTGTGGAAGGTATGACGGCACACCTTTTTAAAGAACTGGCCCTAACGGTTACTTTTTCCCTACTTTCTTCCCTTTTTGTAGCATTGACCATTGTACCCTTACTGTCTTCAAGACTTATGGCACAGATTAAAGTAGAGGAAATTTTATATGCAGAAGACAACAGAAAGGGTTTAGCTTCTCTCCTGCAAAAATTTAAGGTCTTTTACGGAAAAGTTGAAGAAAAGTATTCTGATCTGCTGAAATGGTCGCTCTCTCATAGAAAAGCGATAATAATACCGGCAGTGACACTCTTTATAATAAGCATGGCTTTGATTCCACTTTTGGGAGCAGAGTTTTTGCCTCGCTCCGATGCGGGTTCAATTAGTATTTCAGTGAAATTGCCTTACGGGACAAATCTTGACGAGACCAACCGCTTTGTATCCGAGTTGGTGGATAGGATAGAAGAGATACCAGAGGTAGAAGGTATAATGGAAAGCATCGGCAGCGGAGGCCAAATGATGGGAGACATGACTTCAGACAGCAGTGTGGCCAGCGTAACCCTGCAGCTTGTGCCCCTGGCAGAGCGTCGGCGCTCTACAGATGAAGTTGCTGAAGAGGTGAGAAATCTGACAGAGGATATGGCCGGAGCTGAAATAGAAGTCAGGGCAGTAAGCAGCATGGACTTTGTAAGCGGTGGTGCACTGGAATCAATCTCTATTGAGATTAGCGGTGATGATCTTGACGAGCTTAAAGAAATATCCAGTCAGGTTACCGAAATTGTCAAAGCTACTCCCGGCACCAGGGAAGTCAAGAGCAGCCTCGAGGAAGGCAAACCCGAGCTCGTCATAAAGATCGACAGGGAAAAGGCCACTATGTATGGTCTTTCCACCGCCCAGATAGCCCAAACGGTAAATTCCGCAATATCAGGGAGTGTTGCTACCAAATATAAAGTTGGCGGAGACGAGATTGATGTAGTTATCAAGTCAGATGATGAATTGGTCGATGATATATCCAAAATCCAAGACCTGCTGATTCCAAGTCCTACAGGAGCCTTTTTAACTTTAAGGGACCTGGCCAAGGTTGAAAGAAGCACTGGTCCAGTTACCATAGTTCGGCTAAACCAGGCACGACAGGTGTCGGTAACAGGAGCCGTAGTTGGAAGAGACATAGGAACTGTGAATCGGGAAATACAGCAAAAGCTTAGCGAACTCCCCTTGCCTGAAGGCTACAGCATAAAAATGGGCGGAGAGCAGGAACAGATGATGGAATCCTTCAGAGAATTGATATTGGTGTTCTTACTGGCTGTAGTCCTAGTGTATATGGTCATGGCCGCCCAGTTTGAATCTTTAAAACATCCCTTTGTAATCATGTTTACTGTTCCCTTGGCTTTGATAGGAGTTGTTTTTGCATTGCTTCTATCAGGTCATAACATAAGCTTGATTTCATTAATAGGAGTAGTCATGCTAGCAGGAATTGTTGTCAACAATGCCATAGTCCTGATAGACTACGTCAACCAACTAAGACAAAGGGGTATGTCCAGGTACGAAGCTATCATCACGGCAGGACCGGCAAGGCTCAGGCCCATCTTGATGACAACTTTGACAACCGTCTTAGGCTTGGTGCCCCTGTCTCTCGGAATAGGAGAAGGTGGAGAACTGGGTGCCCCTATGGGTGTTACCGTTATCGGAGGTTTGACCTTTTCCACCCTGCTTACCTTGATAGTGATACCGGTAGTTTACACGATTTTTGAGGACTGGGGAGATATTTTGGCAAGGTTTAAAAAGAGGATAAGACAAAAATCAGCGGATGCTAAGGAAGCTTAACAGAGCCGGCAAAGCCGCCTGCCATAATAATCCTGGTAGGCGGCATATTATTAAAATTGTTTTTATAATAAAGTATTGCTATAATGATTTTAGTTAATGAACAGGAAAAGAGGTGAAACCGTGGATCTTCCTGTTTTAAATGAAGAATTAAATACTATCCTTAGTGAAGTTACTGAAAGTATTAAAAAGCTGTATGGTTCTAAACTTAAAAAAATCATTTTGTACGGTTCATATGCAATGGGATGCCAGGATGAGGAATCCGATATTGATCTGATGGTACTAATCGACATGGACGAGCCTCAACTGCGAAACTACGATAAAAAGCTCAATGAAATAATAAGCGATATAGGGTACCGTCATTTGAAGGTCCTGTCATTAATTGATATGAGTTACGAAAAATATAATAAGTGGGTAGATGTAGTACCATATTATAAAAATGTAAAAAACCAAGGTGTTGTTGTATATGAACAGAAGGAGGACTTCTTATGCAAAAAACTTTGATGAGCAAAAAATTACTGGCTCTATTACTCATAGTGACATTGTTACCTGCAAGTCTCGCCTTTGCCAAAGAAGACGAAAAGGCTGAAAATGAAGTCTTGAAACTTTCCCTTGAGGATGCAATAAAACTTGCCGAAGAGAATAATCAGCAGGTAAAGCTGTCAGAACTGGCCTTGGAGAAGGCCAAATTGGGAAGACAGCAGTATAGGTATCAGGACAGGAAAACTCGGGATTTGGAAGATGAAATAAGAAGGCAGATAGAGTGGTGGAATTCCCTTGGTGATGAAGAAAAACAAGCACTCCTAGAGCAAGAAGGATTTACGCCACCATTCGACCCCGGTATAACATCAAGTTTTGAGTATACATACACAATGGACCTTTTAGAAAAACAAACAGATGTAGCAGTTAAACTCGCCGAGGCGGGCATCGATGTGACCATTAGAGGGATTCGCTTTGGTGTAGAGGCCGCCTACTACGGTGCCATTTCCGCAAGGGATAACAGGCTTTTAGCAGAGGCTGCCGTTGAGAGATATCAGGATTTGCTGAGGATTGCCGAAGCAAAATATAATGCTGGAGTAGTTGCAAAAACTGAAGTTTTAGACGCCCAGGTGCAGTTGGCAAAGGCCGAAGCGGATTTGCTTAAAGCCAAGTCGCAGGAAGAAAAGGCTTACATAAATCTCAAGAAACTCTTGGGGCTGGCCCAGGATGAGCTGATAGAGCTTACCGATACTTTTGACTACAAGCCTGTAGATTTCGATGTGACATTAGAAGAGCTGATAGCAGAAGCACTAAAGAACCGAATTGACATTATGAGCGCAGAAGGAGCCTATGAGGTAGCAAAACTGGATTTCGACTTAAATAGCAAAGTTTATCCCTCAAATACTTTCATATACAAAGAAAAACAGCATGCCATGGAAGACGCCCGAATAAAATTAGAAGATACCAAGGCGTCTGTTGAGGCAGAAGTGCGTCAAATATGGCTTGACTTTGAAGAAGCCAAAGTAAACATACCTGTTTTGGACAAGGCTTTGGAGATGGCAGAAGAGAGCCTTCGCCTTGCCAGGCTCAGCTACGAGGCGGGCCTTGTTCGGAGCGTTGATGTGGCAGCTGCCGAGGAAGGCTTGAGACAGGTGCAGCTTCAAAGGTCCGGAGTGATATATAATTACAACTTGGCCAGGCTGAAACTTGAAAACGTAGTGCGCTTTTCTGTATCCGGAGCTGCGGCCATTTCATCAGAAGCTAGTCCCATGTAAGTATTTTACGGCACAAGTATAATGAAAAAAGCCAAACCTGACTTGGCATATTACCCGAAAGTTACAATAGTGTTACAATCCGGTTACAATTCCGAGATACCCTCATAATAGGGGACTCTCCTTCGATATTATATGATAGATAAAACAAAACCTTGCTTTCCGGAAACAGGGTCCATATTCAAAAGAGGAGGGTATCAATGAAGAAGTGCAAAAAAGTTACAGTGATGCTTTTAGTCGTGGTTTTATTCATGACCTTCCTAGCCCCTGTGGCTAATGCAAAAAGCTGGGATATGCCACCCGGTCAGTTAAAAAAAGTGACGGGGATACCCTATGGGCAGCTTAAAAAAATAGGCTTTCTTGATTTAGACGAGACAATCGAGTGGGCCAGGATGGCCATTGACCGGATGTATGCCCGCGGGATATTTACGGGGTACCCGGGTAATGTCTTCAAGCCCAGGAACAATGTGACTCACTTGGAAGCCATCATAATGTCCCTTAGGGTCATGGGATGGGAAGAAGAGGCTAAAAGGACTAAGGTTAACGATGATATTAGAAAAATCAACCTTTTGTGGGATGATGCCTATTACTACATAGCCCTGGCTGTTGAAAAAGGCCTGATAAAAGCTGAGGAATTAAGGGGCTTCAATCCCAACGCACCAGCCAAGCGCTATGAAGTGGCAAGATACATCGTAAGGGCATTGGATTTGGAAAGTCAAGCACAAAAACACATGAAGGAAAAACTTCCCTTTAAAGATGCTAATGCCATCCCCAAGGATGCCGTTGGCTACGTATACGTGATGCTAGACTTAGGGCTGATGAAAGGTGACGACAACAACAGGTTTAAGCCAAATGATCCCATAACCAGGGCTGAAATGGCAGTAATGCTCAACCGCCTGGATGAACGCCTCGGGCAGGAAGATGAAAATGAATTAATCGGCACCATAAGAGATATTGACTTGAAGAATTTAACCATAACAATACGAAATTCTTCAGGCACAAAGACCTATGACCTTCTGCAGGAGACTCCCGTCTATATAGATGGCAGGTACCGCAGCTTAGAAGACTTAAGAGTTGGAGATAAGGTGGAACTATTTATCGATGAGGATGAATTCGTGATATTCATCCAGGTCATTGAAGAGACCAAGCAGGCCATAGTCTCAGCAAAAGGCCTTGTGGTAGAGGTGGGCCGAAGGACAATTTCCCTGGTGACATATATAACGGAGCCCGATGAGGCCTTTATAGGTACCCTTGTTGAAAATGACATAGAGGGCCGTCACTATGAATTGGAAACAAAGCAGGGCACATTTGTATTAAAAGGCAACACAAAAGGGCTTGAAGACTATGTTGGAGATATGATTGTAGTAAAAGGAGAAATTACAGACGAATTTTCCATTTACATGAGGGGCCCATTGCTAGAAGTAGAAAAATATTATGTGTTAAGGTCCCGGGACATGGTAACATATGATGTAGACGGGAATACAAAAATAACCCTGGACGGCAAGACAGCCAAACTATCTGAAATAACTGTGGGAGATTTCGCGCAAGTTCGTGCGGATAAAGACAATCTTGCCATAGAAATCAAGGCGGAGAGTTGTAAAGACAAAGTCAGAGAACGGGAGAAAGACGGCAAAAACACAAGAGATGGCAAGTTAGAAGGCAAAGTGGTGTCGGTCAACTTGGGCGCAACTTGGCAGCTGACCATAAAAAACGACAAAGGTCAGTACACATTAATCATAGATAAAGATGTGCAACTTAAAGGGTTAAAGAGCTTAAGGAATCTCAAGAGGGGCATGGAAATTGAACTAAGGATAGAGGACGGAAAAATCATAGAGATTGAGCTTGATGATTAAATAATAAATTTATAGAGAATCAATACTTAAATGTGTCCCCTTAATGTGGCGGGGCAGCAATCCTGTCACATTAAGGGGGCATTTTTCTTAAATACCTTTTCATTGACAAAATTGTTATAAAATTTTATAGTATAATAAGCAAATCGTAAAAACTGACAAAGGAGCGTAACACCATGAAAGAAATGATTATTGCATGCGAAACATTAAAAGATGAGTTGCTTACGGCAATGGAAAGGACAGGATCTCAACTACCTATTATTTGGATAGATTCATTGTACCATATGGAACCCGGGATGCTGCGCAAAAAACTTCAGGAAGAAATAGATTCCGTGGAAAATGCGGAAAATCTTTTACTTGCTTTTGGCAGTTGCGGAAATGCTTTGATCGGAGTCAAGGCCACTACTGCAAATCTCATTATCCCTAAGACCGATGATTGCATTTCAATGGTATTGTGCAAACAGGGTGAAAAATTTGAGCGTGCGAAAAAGACTTACTTTTTGACGAAAGGCTGGATTGAGTCTTCAAGAAGTTTAACAGCGGAATACAAGAGAGCGGTGGAGAGGTACGGCAAGGAAAAGGCGGAAAGGATTTTCAAATTCATGCTCAACAGCTATAAGTACCTGATGCTCATCGATACCCAATCTTATGATGTGAAAAAATACAAGGGCAAAGCTGAAAAGATTGCCGAGTTGACAAATATGGAGCTTATCATTGAAAGGGGAAGTGTTTGGTTTTTAGAAAAACTGCTAACCGGCCCGTACGACGATGACTTTTGTATCATACCAAAAGGGGAGGAAGTTAAAATACACCATTTTGGATATGATACTGATTTTGCTCCAAACAAATCGGTAAATCTGGTTTAATACCCTTGAATCTTTAATATTACTATGCGGGGGAGGTGAAATATGGTGAATGCAAAACAGCTGCAGCAAGAAAGAATCCGGATTTTTCACGATATCTACGATAACAAAATTCCTAAAAGGGTTCCCATTAATATAGGTCTTCTCTTCGAAGTAATAGCACAGTTTGGAAACTTGGACCTGAAAAAAGTCCTTTGGAATCCCGAATTGATTTACGATGCAGCTGATGCCATGTGTCAGACTGTGTATTCAGATGTGTGTCCCTTGATGAGCTCGTTAAGATACCCCTCTTATTATAAAATACTTAAATCCAAGTCTTTTGTCATGGCATCTAACGGCTTTATTCAGCATACTGGAGTTATGGGGATGTATTTAGAAGACTATGATTATCTGATAGAAAAACCGTATGAATGCATTGTAGAAAGGGTTTTACCCAGACTATATAAAGCTATTGACTGGAACGAACCAATCAATAGTGCATTTAGCCTGATGAAGGCATTTTACGCCTATAATAACGAGTTCGCCCAGGCAAATAGGATAATACAAAATTTGATCCAGAATTACGGTTATTATCCCCAAAATCCATTGTATTACGGCTTTACCCAAACGCCCTTTGATTTTTTAGCTGATCAATTGAGAGGATTTAAAGGAATTAGCAAGGATATCAGGAAGATTCCCGATAAAATTGAAAAAGCCTGTGAAGCCTTATATCCTTTGGCTTTTGCTAAGGGTCTGCCCAAGGAGATTTCTAAATACGGCTATGTATTTATCCCACTGCACATGCCTGCTTTCATGAGGGAAAAAGATTTTGAAAGGCTTTATTGGCCGACTTTTAAGAGAATGGTGGATGAGTACGCTTCCCTTGGCCTTCGTTGCAATCTATTTTGCGAACATGATTGGAACAGGTATTTGGATTACCTTTATGAATTGCCCCAGAATACTATCCTTATGTTTGAATACGGGGATCCCAAACTTATAAAACAAAAATTGGGCAAAAAACATATTATTACCGGTCTTTATCCACTTATTAATTTAAAAACAAAATCTCCGGAGCAATGTGCCGATGAAGTCAAAAGGTACATGGATATCCTCGCTCCGGGCGGTAAATACATATTTGGCTTTGATAAAAGTCCTTTATCGTTAAATGATTTGAACATCGACTCATTGCGAGCTGTTGCCAACACGGTCAGGGATTACGGTATTTATAGTAATCCGGGGAACAATACAAACTTTGAATTTGATAATAAGAAATATAATGCAAAGCCTTCAATAACACTTAAAAGCAAATACTTAATGTCGTGGGACTATTATAAACTAGGTTGCAAAATATCTGATTTTGAACAGCAAAAAATAAAATATATCGAAGATGGGATATTTGAATTCATAATGTTTCTATTGCTGTAGAATTATGTATTTTAATGTCATTATTTAGGCAAAATTGACAGAATATATCACATTGCCTATATATTGTACATAATATAAAGGTTTCTAAATTGTATTGACAAATACGTTTATTTTATATATACTAAAAATAAGTCTACATGTATATACAATGCAATTTGAGTCTTTAAATGGGAGGTGATTTAATAAAACAGTTTAATAATTATTTAAATATCTAAAT
>Ga0209537_1003022_pt1 | contig 15867 bp, 12 predicted proteins | sample BioPla4DNA1_FD_187698 | JGI IMG/M metagenome (GOLD analysis project Ga0209537, IMG submission 187698) | Biogas fermentation microbial communities from Germany - Plant 4 DNA1 (SPAdes) (version 2) | ecosystem: Engineered > Bioreactor > Anaerobic > Digestate | place: Bielefeld, North... | reverse complement strand
TTGCCATGCGAGGATGCTCCTTTATGTTTTTTTGTTTTAGGGTGATTCAAATATAACACAAGAGAGCTATTCTCGCTTTAATTTTTTGTTGGTGTAACATATGTATTGTAATCCTACAGTTCTTATGGTTGGAATTGGCTAAGTTGAGTTGAAATGGTGGAGGTTTAATGTTATAATTTTACCAGCCCAGATTTTATTGAAATCAACCATGAAGCAAGTAATTATAAGGATTTTGATGCTTTTATTTCGAAACCAATAATTTTCTTATTGAGGTTGGTAATAAAGTGGGATGAGATAAGTTATAATGATGTTTTTCGAAAAATTTGCATTTTGAAGATTGGCTAATTTTCAGTGGATTAACATTAACATAAGATGTATTTAAACCTTTTGAGCCAAATAATTCTTTATCGCCAATCTTCGATTAACATTAACATAAGATGTATTTAAACCTCACACCACCTACCAATCTTTCTCTTGTTTGTAAGATTAACATTAACATAAGATGTATTTAAACATTAACCTATCCATAATTTCTAAACAATCGCCTTTGGATTAACATTAACATAAGATGTATTTAAACTATTACTATAAAGCTTATAAGGGAACTCTTCAAATAGGATTAACATTAACATAAGATGTATTTAAACTCTGCACGCTAAGTTTATTTTAATCGAGATTGGAGATTAACATTAACATAAGATGTATTTAAACAAGTAACAAAGATATAGATGAACAATTATTACTCGGATTAACATTAACATAAGATGTATTTAAACCATTTTAATGCGAGGTGTAATTATGTCAAGTTTATGATTAACATTAACATAAGATGTATTTAAACTAAACACCATAGGGACCACCGACAAGGGGTACACTGATTAACATTAACATAAGATGTATTTAAACGTTGCATTATCGTATTGAGACCCCCAATTATCAAAGATTAACATTAACATAAGATGTATTTAAACTTTTATATTTATTATTTATTGAAAATTATTATTATTGATTAACATTAACATAAGATGTATTTAAACTTAATAATTTAATTACTATTCCAAAACCGACTATTGATTAACATTAACATAAGATGTATTTAAACATGTCCTTAAAAGTTACTACTCGCTGTCCTCTAAAGATTAACATTAACATAAGATGTATTTAAACAGTAATAAGTGACCTAAACCCAAAAGATGGGTCTGGGATTAACATTAACATAAGATGTATTTAAACAATCTCTAATATTTCTGACAGTAGATAATAATTCGATTAACATTAACATAAGATGTATTTAAACGGTAACCACTCTAACCATTCCCCATCTTTCTCATAGATTAACATTAACATAAGATGTATTTAAACAAATCTTCGGAGTTCTTTACATATATTATATATTTGATTAACATTAACATAAGATGTATTTAAACCTTTTTAGCAAAATGGGATAATGCTTACAAGGAAACGATTAACATTAACATAAGATGTATTTAAACTTCTCTCGTCTTGCAGAATATATACTGCCCACCTTAGATTAACATTAACATAAGATGTATTTAAACTAATAACTGTTATTGCTGGTTTAGTAGCTGCAATTAGATTAACATTAACATAAGATGTATTTAAACGCACTATATGTCCGTAACTGGAGCAGAGAAGTGCTGATTAACATTAACATAAGATGTATTTAAACGGATTGATCCAAAATGTTTTTCCTTTCTTTCTTCTAGATTAACATTAACATAAGATGTATTTAAACAGAGTTGGGGAGTTCCAATATATGTTGTTCCAGGAATTAACATTAACATAAGATGTATTTAAACTATTTTTTATAGCTTCCTCTAACACAGCAGAGGCTTATTAACATTAACATAAGATGTATTTAAACCATTATAACCGCTTTTGTTGCCACATAGTTAGCAGCGATTAACATTAACATAAGATGTATTTAAACAATGCTTTCCTGGTTGAGGGTGTTCCAAAAGAGGAATTAACATTAACATAAGATGTATTTAAACTAGAGCCACGAAAAATGACAAGGGAATATAAAACATTAACATTAACATAAGATGTATTTAAACATTTTTTCTGAACCGAATGTTTCTCTAATCTTTTCCATTAACATTAACATAAGATGTATTTAAACCCACTTTCGGAATCTTCTTCGATTTCAATGCAAAGATTAACATTAACATAAGATGTATTTAAACAGGGTATTTTTGTATTTATTTTTATTATTTATAAGATTAACATTAACATAAGATGTATTTAAACTGGGAATATTGTGGCAAAATAGAAGACGAAACTGAATTAACATTAACATAAGATGTATTTAAACAATGTAGTAAAAATAATATTTAAGATGTATGTAGAAATTAACATTAACATAAGATGTATTTAAACAAAGGAGGGCTAAATTGATTAGCTTATATTATGGAAAATTAACATTAACATAAGATGTATTTAAACTGTCTCCGTTCATGGCAATCGTGACACAACGGAACTGATTAACAATAACATAAGATTTATTTAAATGACTATGAAATAGATTAAGATTTAAGTGATGCTGAGATTAAAATTAACTTATTTTTGATACAAGCAATATGCTCCTCTTATAGTAAGCAATTTATATAAAACTGTTTACTATAGGAAGAGCATATTTTTTATCTAAAAATAGTCTCAAAGAATGTAAATCAACGATATTGTATGTTTATTAAAGACAATGTGAAAGTAAAACTACTAATTATCAAAAAATATAAATTAATAGAGGAATTTAACAATTTAAATCGAAATATAAAAAGGTACTGTAAAAAGTTTATGAAAAACTAGCTTCAAAACTACCAACAAACTGAAGTTAGCTGCAACTAACCGCAGTTGCCCTTGACAAACATTCGCCAAATGAAGTCTTTACCTCGTAGAGGGCAAAGGGAATAGATATAAGGGCATGACAAATAAGCCCTCTCATCCTAATTTTGCCATTTGGCTCATTGGTTTTTCAAGGGTTCGCTAACGCCAACTGCTAAGTTACGGAGGTGTGAATATGATAACTTTATGTCTTGATGAAAGCGGTAAGTTTGAGGATTGCAATGAAAAGATTAAATTCATTGGTGGTTTAATATATACTGGCGATGATTATGAAGAGGAAAAGCAAAGGATTGAGAGCTCTTTAATAAATTTATGCAAGCAGATAGAAAATTCTATAAAAAATAATAATAGTAATTATGAATTTAATTATCCTAAAAGTATACACGTTGGAAATATTAAGATTTATAATGCTATAAATCATTCAGAAGAGAAAGTTGAAAGCAGTATAAAAAGAAAAGCAAAAGTTATGATTGAAGATTGGTTTTTAGATTATATAAAGAAAAGTGGAAAGTATAAATTAACTTGCCTTGTAAAGGATCCTTATTTTAATAACGAGAGCAGAGTAAAAACCGAGAATGGAAATAAAAAAGTAGGCTCTAATATACTTAATCTTCATAATGCTTCCAATTTATATGAGCGGATGGTTTGTAGGCTTATATATAATAACATATTGTATAATCCGCAGCAGGAAGAGAATGATATTATAAACTTAGAGATTGCTAAGCGAACTGTAGTTTTGGACAAAGATAATGAAAAGCTGAAGGAGTATAACGCGCTTGGTTATAATATTAATGACGATGATGATAAAATTAAAGTATATTTGACAGATCAGAAAACATTCAAAGCTGCATTAACAACAAAGTTGTATGAAAGCTCTGTTCCTATTAATTCAAATATCAACTTAAATGTTGAGTCAATATTTTATTGGGATAAAGAAGAAAATAGTAAGCAAGGAACTACTCCATATTTATATATGGCAGATTTTGCTTGTGGAATTATAAGAGATTGGTTTAAGTCATATAAATCAGATTTTGACATTATTGATGCTATAAAAGACTTAAGAAAAAAATATGGATTAGAACTAGTAAGTTGGATTTATGGAGAGATAGACTTCATCTGGAGCGATATAATAGAAAGCTTTAAGAAGAAAGATTTGATAGGTTGCTTATCTAATATTTATGATTTGAAAAATTCTTCTTCTAAATATACGGAGTTTTATGAGAAGTATTGGATAGAACCTCTTATGAAAAAGATTGATTCTATTTTTGATAAAAATAAGATGCAGACTTACTTAGAAGCTATAGAGTCTTATATGACTAAGGAATCGCAAAATTATGAAAAAGGCTTATATTTAGGAGAAGAATTGTGGAAGATAATCACAGTATATGATTTAGATGATAAATATAAGGATAGATTAAAATATAAAATGGCAGATGTGTTTATAAGGGGCTATAATCATCGCGGTGATTTACTAAAAGCTCAGGAATATTTTGAAATTTGCAAGGAGCTTAGGAATTCCGTAACTATTGATGAATATATTGCTACCCTTATAAGGGCCGCAGAGATAGATGCTAATAGCTTTGATTTTAAGGCTGCTGAAACAAATTTAGAAGGTGTTTTATTTTGTATAGATGAATTAAAACAGACTTATGAGGAAATTGCAGGTTATAATAATTTAAATAAGTCAAGTACCTATGCGCTTCCTTCTAGGGGTAAGATACTTAGCTCTTTAGGACAATTTTCTGCCTTTCAGGGTTGTTATGATGAAGCTAAGGAGTACTTTTTGCAAGCTCTAGAGGAGTTTACAGATGATATAAATAAAAAAGTAACTTTAAGTTTTTTGCTTCATCTATTTATAGATAACAATGATAGATCCGCATATGAAAAAGATGCTGTTACTTATTTTGGAGTCAGCGATTTACAGGAGCAGTTTAATTTGCTAATAAATTCTACTAATAAGGATAATTATGCTCTTTTTGTTTATATAAAGGCTCTTAATGTATTTTATGAAGATGTTATTTCAAAAGACTTTATAAATTATGTAATTAATATGGACTATGAAAAACTAGGCTTTAAGGTAAATGTACACCCTTGGCAGCTTATATATAAGCATATGGCTTATTTAGCAGCAAAAACTATAGGAGGATCAAGGCCCAAGAATCTTATAGAAAAGGCTATAAATTGTGTTGATCAAAAAAAGATAACAATAGATATAATAGATAAGTTTACAGAAATTGACTACTTAAATACCTTCTCTTTAAAGGATTCAAAGAGCTTGAAAGAAATAAATTCAAAATTAACTGAGCTAAGAAGGTTAATAAATAAAGAGGATATTATAAAAAATCAGTTTAAAGATTTTCTAAATGCAAAGGATGAAGATATATCTGAATGTGTCAAAGAACTTAAAAGAAAAATTAGATATATGTATGTATAATTAAAGTTAAAAACTTCAAGAATGGACAAGCGTTTTATCAAAGTACAATGGAGGTTACAAAATGGCGTTAGTTAAGAGTGACTACTTGTTTTTGATTGTTGGTACTAATCCTTTTCCTAATTTGGTGGCGTCTATTACCAGAGTAAAAAAAGGAGGAAAAATCTATTGTCTATATACAAAAGATGATGAATTCTCTAATACCATTAAGGTTTATGAGGATTTGAAGAGAGTTATAGAGAAGGAAATTACAAATGGATGCATTACGGTCGATGGAGAGGCGATTGAGAAGAGTAAAATTGTCAACGTTAAGCAAGAGATTGAAAAAGTACTTTCAGATTTATTTCCTAATATTCCGGAGGGAAGTTTCATAGAGCTTAATTATACCGGTGGTACCAAGGTTATGTCTGCAGGAGCATATTCTGTTTTTAAAGATTTTGCACTTCAAAAAAAAGATCTTTATAATTTTATTCTAACTTACACTGATGGTGAGAGGGAAAGGAATGTATATGAGCTTATTCAAGGTGGAGAAGAAAAGTACATAGAAGAAAAGTTGTCAGATTTGCATTCTGATTTTGAATTAAATGTTTTCCATGTAATAAAAGCTCATGGCATAGAACCTGAAGATAAATATATAATCACTCCTCAGTATGCTGACTTTGGTGAAAGGACTTTCAAAGCAATTTTGAATGAAGAAAATTTCAAAAGCAATAAAGATTTTCTAGATAAGATTTATACCCATGTTAATGGAGAGCTCTTAAGGAAAAATAAGGACACAATAAAAAAACAGTATAATAAAAAGAAAGATAAAGATGAAAAAGAAAAATACATGGATGAAAAGTTGAATTATTTACAGGAAAAACTTTCTGATAACATATTTTATGGTAATCAAAGTTTGTATCCTGAGATAAAAAGCTTTACAGACTTTCCTAAAATTGCAGGAGAGATGACACCGTATTTCTTTGATGTTTTGTGTGGGAATTGGCTAGAAGACTATGTATTTAAGTTGTTATTGGAGATAAAGGAAGAAGGAATAAAGGAAGGACAAATATTAGATATAGTGCAGTCAGTTAAAAAAAAGAATGTTTTTGAAGTGGATTTAGTGATTCTTAAAAAGTACAAAATATTTTCTATTTCCTTAACTACTATGGAAAAAAGGGAAGAGGCAATTTCAAAGCTTTATGAAATAAAACAGAGGGCAATACAGCTTGGAGGAATCGAAGCTGGAATAGGCTTTGTATGTTTATATGAAAAATCTGAAGAATATGAAAAGGAAATTATGGATATTTGGGATGAGAGAACGCCTAAAAATACCTTAGTTGTTTGCTACGATAGATTTAAGGAATTGAAAAAGATGTTAAAAGACTGGATAGAGGAGGGAATCAAATAATGAAAGTAAAAGCAGATTATATAATTGTCTTAGTAGGTACTAACCCAATACCTAATTTTATCTCTATCCTAGCTTTAGCAGAGGAAGGATCTGTAATATACCTTGTGTATACTGAGGACACCTACGAAAGTATTGGTACTAAAAAAGTTTCTGATAATCTTGAAAAAGCTATAAAAAAGTTTTATAAACAGGTTGAAGTAAAAGCTATAAGCTGTGAAAAAAGTAGGCCGCTAAAGATAAAGGAAACAGTTCATAATATATTTTCTGATATTGAAATCTTAAATGAAGATAAAAATTCACCAGATAAAACTTGTATACATTTAGATTATACTGGTGGTACTAAGAGTATGGCTGCAATATTTTATAATGATTTTAATTTGATTAAGAAGGAAAACTTGCACTATGATTTTACTTTTTCCTATGTAGATAGTGAGTTAGATAGGATTTTTATTGAAGGAAATAGGGATGTTATAGGAATTAGTATATCTAAAGTAGCAGAAAAATTATCCATAACTTGTGATGATATCATAGAACTTCATGGATACCATAAAGAGGATTTTTCAGAGATAAAGTTTTATTCAAAGGGATTTAAATTACTTTGTCAATATATTTCTGAAAAGTCAATAAAGAATGAATGCAAGTTTGAAATATTTCAGATAAAAAGTAAAGCAATAAAAGCAGGTGGAGACCAGGCTGAAATACTATTAAAATTTAATTGCAATGAAGATACTAAAAATAAATTGATAAGTGATATTAGCGATTCTTCTAGATTAAATTCTAAAGAAAAAATTCATATATTAGGCATAGATGATGATTTGGAAGAAAATCGACAAAATATAATAAGGGAGATGTAGCCATTGGAATATATCGTTTTGTGTGAAGTTTCAAGAAAGCAGGACTATATTTTTAGAAGCAATAAGCTAACAGAAAATGTAGGAGCTTCTTTAATAATAAAACATCTCACAGAGGAGATGCCAAGGTACTTTATTGCTAAATTTAATGGTAGAAAAGTATTAGAAGGTGGTGGAAAAAGCCTTTATAGATTTGCAAAGGAAGAGGAAGCGAAAGGTTTTATAGCTCATTTTAGTTCTATGGTTTTGAAGGAATTTCCAGGCATTGATTTGTTTATGTGTTATGAGCCTGCTGATTTTGAAAATGAAAATATCACTAATGCTATAGATAGAGTTTATGAAAAGCTGGCAAAGAAAAAAAGCCAAAGAAAGTATAGTGGAAGACAAATTAGTTATGGAATACAAAGGATTTGTGAATCAACAGGCATGCCAGCAAGATCCGAATCAAAATATGATATTAATAATACTACTGGTAACAGGAGATGTTTATCTGCTGAGGTTGAAGTGAAGCTTGAATATAGCGGTAAAAGTGAGGAATACTTTAAAGGATTGATTCCAAAAGGATATAGCTACTTGAAAGGTTTTGACGAATTATTTGGAAAAAAAGCGGATAAAAGCTATATTGCAGTAGTTCATATAGATGGCAATAGAATGGGCAGTAAATTTGATAAATTTAGGGAGATTTATGAAGAACCTAAGGGTAAGGATTTGAAAAGTCATAATGAGGAATATTTAAAGAATCTAGAAAAGTTAAGTGAAGATATAAAGTGCTGCTATGAGGAAAGCTTCCTAGAGATGTGCGAGGAAATTGTGGAGAAAAAGGAACTCTTATTAGATGAGACATGCATTGGAAGAGGTTTATTTCCAATACGACCTCTTATTGTTGCAGGAGATGATATATGCTTTGTTACCTCTGCAAAAATTGGTATCGAAGCTTCAAGGATCTTTATTGAGAATTTAAATAAAAAGTATATAAATATAGGTGGACAGAAATACCAATTGAATGCCTGTGCTGGTGTTGCTATAGTAAAGGCGCATTATCCTTTTGCTAGAGCTTATAAATTGGCAGAGGACCTATGTAATCTATGTAAAAGCAAGTTAGCAAAAGAAAGTTCAGATAAGGACTATTCATTGATAGATTGGCATTTAGAACAAGGAGAGATTTCTGGATCCATAAGCCAAATAAGAAAAGAATTATATAATAACGGTACGCTTACTATGAAGCCTATTTACATTAATAATAAGGATAACTGGCAGAACTATAAAAATTTCCTAAAAACTTTAGAAAAAATTAGCCTACAAGAGGATGGGGCACCAAGAAGTAAGATAAAAGCTTTAAGAGAAGTCTTTCGTCAAGGAAAAGATGAAAGTGAAGTATTTATAAAAGTTAATAAGCTTGAAAAATATGTCCCCCCAATAGATGAAAACTACAGTGACTTAAATGCTTATGGTTTTTCTAAGGATGGCATTTGTATGTATTATGATGCTATAGAAATAATGGATTTATTTATGCAGTTAAAGGGGGAATAAAGATTATGGACAAGTGGAAAATTGAGATAGAACTTATGTCTGAAGCCATATTTGGAAGCGGACAAGCGGTTCCGGGATATCTAGATTTGGATATACTTCATGATGAATATGGAATCCCTTATTTTAAAGGCAAAACCTTTAAAGGTAAACTGAGAGAAGAGTTGCAGGCAGTGGCTGATAACATAAAAGCCTTTAATCCTCATTGTGATTTAATAGAATATATCAATAGTATGTTTGGATTAAAAGAGAATTTTGAAAAAAAGTTTAATGATGAAAAGTATAAAAATGATGGATGCATAAAATTTTCTGACTGCACAATGGACACCAAAATTATTGAATGTTTAATATATGGCTTAGAGAAGGGTATGTTTTCTAAAGAGGAAGTCTTAAAAGCTTTTACGGAAATCAGATCCTTTACAAGCATAGCCGATGATGGCATAGCTAAAGAAGCCTCCCTTAGAACTTTTAGAATTGTAAACAGAGGTTTGAAGTTGTATTGTGATTTGTTTTTTGAAAGGGAACTAGAAGAAGTAGAAAAGGAACTGTTAGCAGCTGGTGTTGCAGCATTAAAACATTTGGGGGCAATGGAAAGTAGAGGAAAAGGTCTAGTAAAGTGCAGCTTGCTTTGCAATGACAAGGATGTTACAAAGGAGTATTTAGATGCTTTTGAAAGGAGGGTAAGGCAAGATGGCTAAATATATAAGTTATGATATTAACACTTTAGAAAACATTAAAATGGGCAGTCAAGGTAGTCAATATGATAATGAGTATGCTCTTAGCTATATTGCTGGTTCTACCTTAAGAGGTGCTTTTATTAATAGGATTATCAATGAGAAGGGGATAAAGGATATATCTAAGGATAAAAAGTATAGCAAACTTTTTTTAAAAGGTGGTTTGAAATTTTTAAATGCTTATCCTTTAGTAAAAGATTTAAGAGCGGTGCCTTTTCCTGGTTGCTTTTATGTCAAAAAGGAAGATATTAAGAAGTATGATGGTAAAGTTTGCATAGAGCTTAAAAATGAGTTAGATGAAAAGATAGAAGAAGGCTATGAGAAGTTTAAGCCAGATGATTTTTGTATAATTGACTATGATGATTCAGATGAATCATATACTTTAGAACATTTTCCTGTGAAAAAGACCTTTAGCTTACATATTTCTAAGAGCAGTGAGCTTAACAACATATTTAGGTATGAAGCTATTAAAAAAGGACAGAAATTTCAAGGTATTATAGTAGTTGATGATGAAACAGCAGATTTGGAAGAACTTCGAGGTATGCTAGAAGGACAAATTTTTTATTTTGGAGGATCCAAGGGAAGTGGATATGGAAGGTGCCTTGTGGAAAATGTTAAGGTACACAATATCAATGTAGAAGCAGAGCAGTTTGAAGATTTTATCAATGATGGTATAAGTGACGAATTTTATTTGTTAGCTTTGTCGGATATAATTTGGAGAAACAGCAATGGTGAAGTTGTTAATTATATAGATGAGGAATATTTAGAGAAGAAGCTAGGAATAAAAAATGTCAAGCTTGAAGGAAGCTCTGTAGCTCCACAGGTTATATCTGGTTATAATGCAAAGTGGGGGTGCCGCTTGCCTCAGATTTTAGGAATTAAGGCTGGAAGCGTATTTAAATATAGTTTTGAAGGTACAATTGACAGAAGTAAATTGATGGAATTTATCAATAAAGGACTTGGCGACAGAAAAGAAGATGGATACGGTAGAATTGTCATAGTGGAAGCGTTATATTGTGATGAAATCAGAGCTGTTACAAGGTTGAAAGATAAGAATACGCTGCAGGTAAATTTAACAGAAGACCATAAGTTGCAGCTTCAAAATATATTAAGCTCCATATATAAGACTATTGTTGAAGATAAGATTAATGAAAAAATATTGTATTATGATAGCAAGTTTTCTAAGAGATTAAGTAATAGTCAGGTTGGAAAACTTATTCAATTATGTGTAAACATAAAAACTTTAAGTGTAGATAAAGGAAAAGAGAAATTTAAAAAATACTTAGATCACATATTTAAAGATAAGATAAACAATAAAAAAATAGCTTATAAATACGAGGATACAAAGATTGATAATATTAATTTTTCGGATTGGATAAGAAGGTTTGCAGAAAACTGTGATGATATAGTAGCCTTTCATAGCTCCTTTTTTCATAATAGAAAAGATATTAACGTTGCAGGTGTAACTCCTTTCATAGATAGGGAATTTGTTTATCAGACGAATATACAATTGCTAGAAGAGTTTTTGAGATTCCAGCAGAGAAAGGAGAAAAAGTAAGATGGCAATTAAAGGTGCAAGATATGTAACAAAATTTTATGTAGATATAAAAAATATAGGCCCACTTCATATAGGAGAAGGAGAAGATTCGATTCTTATAGATAAAGACTCTAATAAGGCTCTGATGCCAGGAACTAGCATAGCCGGGGCCTTAAAAGCTTATGTGAGGGAAACTTTTTCAGAGTCTATTGCAAATAAGATTTTTGGTTCAGAAAGCAGTGATAGCAAGCTCTATGTATATGATTCTATAAGCGATAAAGTTACCTTTGAACAGAGACCTTCTCTAAAAATCAATCCTAGCATGGAGAGTAACTTTAAAGGTCATAAATTTGATAGGTATTATATCGGTCCAGGACAACATTTTACTCTTACATTGAAGCTGATGGCTTCAAGTATCAGTGAAAAGGAAGAAGCTTGTGAGATTTTGCTAAATTGTTTTAAAGCTATACATGAAAAGCAAATAGTATTTGGAGGATATAAAACCTCTGGTGCTGGTCAGTTTGAGGTAAAAAAGGTTTCGTATGCAGAATTTGATTTGCATAGCGCTGATGGTTTATTTAAGTACTTAAGAGGCGTGGAAGATAAAGTTGATATTACAAGTAAAGTATATTCTATAGAACTAAAAGAAGCTTTTGCTGATTTAGAATTAATATGTTCATCCATAAGTCCTATATTAATTAAAGGGCAAAGCTCCTTAGATAGTGATGAACCAGACGAAGAAAATATAAAGAATTCAGAGAATAAATTTATTATACCAGGTAGCAGCATTAAAGGAGTTTTAAGAGCTCATTGCAGAAGGATATTAAATTATTTTGGACAGGAAAATCTCTTAACAGAGATTTTTGGATCTGAGAGTGATGTCAAGGATAATAAAGTGCATGGCAGATTTTATTCTAGTGATGCAATTATTGATAATGAAAAGTGTAATAAAATGTATTTCAGAATCAAGATAAATAAATTTACCGGTGGAGTTATAAATGGAGCTTTAGTTAAAAGCAAACCAGTAGAAGGAGAAATCAGTTTTAAGTTTAAATATAAGCTTAGCGGAGATGAGACTAAAGATGATTCTGTAGTAGCCTTATTAATATTAGCTCTTCGTGACATAGCTACAGGGGATGTTCCTATTGGTAGCGGCAGTAGTGTTGGAAGAGGAAGAGTATGTGGGAGCACAATAAATCTTAAATACAAAGGACAAAAGGTCACTATAGATATGAAAAATAAGCAAATAGAAAATCAAAAATTGCTTGATAAATTGATAGAAGAGCTAAATAAAAAGAAGGCTATAGTTTGAAAGAAATAAAGGAGTGGTAAAATGGGCTTTCATAGTATAACTGTTGATGAGGCATTGGATAGAGACAAGCTTATCAGTCTAGGTATTCAGTATGGTTTAGTTTATTATCTTGATAAAGTTAAACTTGATAGGATAGACAATTTAGAATTGGATGAGGAAGAGATACTAGAAGCTCGATTCTTTAGTAAGAACAAAGAAGTTCATGTTTTTAGACGAGATGGATTAGAAGCTTCCTTATTTATAGATGAGGGTGAAGAATACTTTGATGATAGTCAGCTACTTATGAAGAAGTTTGGTAAAAAAATCTACATAAGAAATTATATTAATTATGATGAAGATAATCAGGCATATATAAGATATTCGAGACCTATAGACGTTTTGATATAGGAGGTGAAATACATGGGAGAAAATGAAAAATTAAATCACGCAGTGGCACCTTATAATTTTGTGGGCTTGTCAGAAAGAGTTATAAAAAGGTATGACAATATTGATGAACTACCTAAACATGATGTTTTAGGAACAGATAAAGAAGGAAATAAGCTACTGTCTGGAGTTATTCAGTATACTGTAGTTGCTGAAACACCAATAATTGTGGCATCAGGTAAAGATTTAAAAAGAGATGAAGAAACAATTAAGCAATTTTTTAAAAACAACAACGATAAATATACTATTCCTGGAAGCACAATGAGGGGATTAGTTCGAAATAATGCTACTATTTTAAGTTTTAGTAGCACAGAAGGGTATATAGAAGATAATTTATTTTTATATAGAAGTTTCGCTATCAATTCTAATAAGTTAAGAAAAGAGTATGAACATAGAATATGTATAAACAATGCAAATATTAATGAGAAAACTCCAGGAAAAGTGAAAGCAGGTTACATTTATTTTGATAAGAAAAGTCAACAATATGTTATAGCACCGGCGAAGACAATAAAAGGAGCTGGAAATAAGACCTTTTATAGGGTAAGTGAAATGAGCCTTAGGCGGATGAAACTTGACAAGTTGGATATAAATTTTATGTACAATGAAAAAATTAATGACTTTAAGTGGAAAGATAAAAAGAGCATGACAAATGAAGAAAAGATTGGCCAAAGGAATAACTGGTATAAGTATTTAAAAGATATAAAAAATAAGAGATTTAAGCCATATTGTACTGAAGTTAATTTTAAACTAAGCATCAGAGGTAATAATGTATCTGTAAAGGAGATTAACGCTCCAAAGAATGATGGTGGCTATAAAGGTTATTTATTATGCTCTAATTATTTTGAAAAAAAAACAACCCACTATATAATAAATGAAGTAGATACAGAGGCTGAAATAATTAAGTTGAGTGATAAGGAGATCCGGGCCTATAAAGAAGATCTGGTGAGAAATAAGAAAAAGGGTACCTACTATAAGTTACCAAAGAAAGGAGAAAAAGCTAAGCCAATTTTTTATGCAATATACAACGGAATTCATTACTTTGGTTTTACTCCTTATTTAAGAATATTTTATGATAATTCAATTTTAGATGGAGTGCCTGAAGCCCATAAAAATAAAGATGTTTTGGATTATGCTAAGGCTATTTTCGGATTTACAGCAGCTGAGGGTAAGGGAAGCAAGAAAAAGTTAACTTATACAGGTTATAAGGGTAGAGTAAGCTTTGGTGACCTAGAGATCCTTGGAAATCCTATTTATGCAAAGGAAGCAATTATAGTTGGTGCTGAACCTAAAGCAACCTGTTTTCCTAATTATTTAGAGCAGCCCTTTGGCAATGATAAGAGTAAGTTAATTAGCTATAATGATGAAGATTTTAAAATAAGAGGAATAAAGCAATATTGGCTGAAAAATAAGGTTATTACTTTAAAGAGTAAAGTTGATGTAAAAATAAGGCCTCTAGATAAGGGAAATAGGTTTACAGGTGAAATTTATTTTAACAATCTTCATGAGGATGAGTTAGGTCTTTTACTATGGTCACTAAAGCTTGAAGAGGGATGTTATCATAATATTGGTATGGGTAAGCCTTATGGTTATGGAAAAATTAAGATAGAAGATATGAAGGTTAAAGTGGATAATTTATGTAAAAAATATTCAGTATTCTCGTTTGATTATAGAGAAAGTGTAGATGAAAATTATTATATAGACACATATAAAAAATTTGTAAAAGAAAGATATGGATTAGATAAAGAAATTGAAGACTTTGAAATCATTAAATCCTTCTTTGCTATCAAGAGCCTAATATTGCCTGAAGATGAAACTAGAAATATGCATTTGAGTGGTAATGGTTTGAAACATAATGAATTCTCAGAAAGAGCGGCTCTACCAAGGATAATAGATTATGTTAATGGTACGGTAAAGCCAAATGATAATGCCGAAATTGATAAAAACTATGTTAAAATTGCTTCGTATGGCGATAGTAGTCAGTACACTTTTAATGCTAAGAAATATGCTGAAAACTATTCAAATAATTCTTCTATGGATTCACCACAAATGCAAAATAGGGATTATAGGAATAATTCTAGATTTACAAACTCAAAAAAAGGAGTTAATAGAAACAGTGGTAATGGCGAAAAAAGAGATCAAACTGCCTTTGAAATAGCTTTGTCTAAAGCAAGAGAAAAAGATAAGAAGAAATAAAGTATTTGCTTTATTTTTAATCAAAGAAAAATCTAGTTATATAAACTTTAAAAAGGGGTAAAAGTAATGAAAAAATTAGCCTTATTATTTTCCCACAAGCTTTCGGAAGATCAAAAAAGTGATGCGGAAAAATCCTTAGGCATAAAAGAATTTATATACATGAGCGATAGACTGTTAAAGAAGTGGTCAGATATCCCTGAAGATATAGACATATATGATTATAGTAAAGATTTTAAAAGTTTTATAGAGGAAAATTGCACAAAGGATGACTATATTCTCATTGAGGGTGAATACGGTATAACCTATCATATGGTGGACTGGTGCAAAAGTAAGGGCTATAATCCTATATATTCCTTTAGCAAAAGGGTCTTTGAAAGCAAGGAGGTGGAAAATGGAGTATTTGAAAACATACATTATTTTAAGCATATAAAATATAAAAATTATATAGATTAACTCTTATATTTGATAAAAAACTAAGAGCTAACTTTATTAGGCTTCAGTAAATTCAAAAGCCTAATAAAAGATAGCTGTTTTTATATTTTCCTGTAATAAATTTTCACATATAATAAATTATACACTCAAATTAGTATTATGATGAAAAGAGGCT
>Ga0209537_1003020_pt1 | contig 15890 bp, 10 predicted proteins | sample BioPla4DNA1_FD_187698 | JGI IMG/M metagenome (GOLD analysis project Ga0209537, IMG submission 187698) | Biogas fermentation microbial communities from Germany - Plant 4 DNA1 (SPAdes) (version 2) | ecosystem: Engineered > Bioreactor > Anaerobic > Digestate | place: Bielefeld, North... | reverse complement strand
CTTTTATGTTGACGATCGCACGATAGCGGCCGTTAAAACATTATCAGTACCGAACACATTAGTCTTAACAGCTTCAAGAGGGAAGAACTCACAAGTCGGCACCTGCTTTAATGCCGCTGCATGAAATACATAGTCAACATTATGCATAGCATCTCTTACAGATTGAAGATCCCGAACATCACCTATATAGAACTTGATTTTATCATTTCGATAAAGCTTTCGCATATCGTCCTGCTTCTTTTCGTCTCTTGAGAATATGCGGATCTCCTTTATATCTGTGTTAAGAAAACGTCTCAAAACTGCATTACCAAAGGAACCTGTGCCGCCAGTAATCAGCAGAGTTTTGCCAGTAAACATCTCATCACTCATCTCTCTAACCAAAATGCTTCATTATAATTTCGTACGAACGTCTTACGGTATAGTGTTCCTCAAGATATCTCCTAGCATTCGCTCCAAGTTTTTTCCGTTCGTTTTCATCACATAGCTTAACTAGATGTTCATTGAACTTGTTTATGTCTCCACTTTCACACCAATAGCCAAAGTTTCCTTCCTCAATGATCTTACCAATATCAGTATTAATATCAGTTGCCGCAAGGACTGGTATCGAAGCCTGCATATAAGACAATAGTCTGGATGGGAAATTGGGTATCGTAAAACGTCTATCTAGAAATATCAATCCGACATCGCACGCATTGGCCAAGAGCTCATAATCATTCCTGGGTAGTTGATTAACCAGCTTGGCATTTTTTGGGTTTTCTGTATCGAAATAATCTTGTAGTTTTGGAAACTCTGTACCTGATCCAGCTATAACGAAGAAAACTTGATCATTCAGCCTATTAGACCTCAAACATTTTATCAAGAAATCAATCCCTTGGGGCTTACCAAGGTTGCCTCCATATAAAAAAATAGTTTTATCATGAGGTAACCCGTATCTATCTCTTATTTGCCTTAGCATATCAAGACCAATGTCAATATTTGACACCTCAATACTATTGGGACACACTTCGACAACGTCCGGTGGTATATCCGGATTGTGTCTCAATAGAAAATCCACATTTGCTTGGGACATGCACCCAATATAATCAGCACTTTTGTATAACCGCTTTTCTTTTTGCCTAAAATACTTGTATAAAAGACTCCTTTTGCTGAGCATGCCAAGATCAACAGCATTCTGAGGGAAGATGTCTTTTAGCAATAGATATGTTTTTGCGGTATCCTTATTTTTGATATATCTCACTACTTTCTCAGATGTTATAGGAGGTGTCGCATATATGATCAAGTCAAATCGAACCTGGTTTAAGTATTTCTGAACCGCTTTGATAAACAACCGCTCTATCAGTAATGTAGATAAACCCTTCTCAACTACATTCACCTTGGTTATATTACCAGTTCTAACTTTTAGATAATACACACCGTCCTTCTCTACATATTCGGTGGGTAGTTTCAAACGTCTTTCATGAGGGCTTATTACATAAACATTGTGACCGTTATTTCTAAATTCTCTTAGCAAGTCTGTATAAATTCCCTTTTCCTCTATACTATTTATCAGCACGAGTGATAGAAATAATACGTTCACATTCTCACCCTTTGTAGAACACCTCATCATTATAAACTCTTGAAAGAGATGTTTCTTCGTTTCATATTAACTTCATGCTTGAGTCATTTACTTAACACTAACTAGCTATCTCTTAGCACCGGTCCACTTTCTTGGCAGGAATCCCAACGTACAAACCTCGATTGATTATATCTTCAATCACCACTGCACCGGCACCAACTATGCAATCGCCAGCAATGCTCACATTATTAATAATCTTGCTTCCTAGTCCCAACCAAGTTCCTTTTCCGATTCGCACTGTTCCACCTGTTATTACACCAGGTGACACGTGAACATAATCTTCTATAATGTTATCATGTTCTATTATGCTACCCGTATTTATGATGCAACCGCTTCCTACATGCGTGCAGCTGTTGATGATTACTCCTGCCATCACAACAGTTCCTTTTCCTATTTCCACCTGCTTACCGATAATCGCGTCTGGATGAACCAACAACGCTAGCTTAGCCTGAGCCATCGTTAAATTTAATTGAATTCTTTCTCTTAATGAATTATCTCCAATCGCTACGATAAACTGGTAATCATGTACATACTTGAGAGCATCTTCTACTTTACCGATTACTTCGAGACCCAACACCCTTTTTAGTTCTTGATTATCATCTAAAAATTGTATGCTTTTCCATGTGTTCATTTTCATTGCAACGTCCGCAACAACTTTTCCATGTCCACCAGCCCCAATTATGAGCAGCCTGTTTTCCACTTAAGTGCACCCCTCACCTTTGGCACTACGTAATTGTTGAAAATACGCTGCACTACAATCATTTCTTATTACGTTTAGCAATGATTTCTGATACAAGCAATTCATACTCAAGACTAGATAATCTCCCAACGTATTGTCACTCTTTCCCGCCAAGAGTTAATCACAGGACAGATAACCGATTTACTCAACAATTCTTCTTATCAAACTGAATGCTTCGGCTGCACTTACGCCAATAGTAGAACCGCGCAATCTGGCCAAAGCTTCGACAGCCTGCAGCGATCTAGGGTGCGGGAAGGGACGTAGCTGGGTCGTAAAACTACTCATGGCTTTCACTTTAGCGTCAAGATAGCCAGTTATTTCAACAAATGTGTTTGGCAGAAATACATTTCTGCAATGCGGTACATTCCACTCGGTTTCTGAAAGAGTTTCATACGAGTAGATCTCTTCCACTTTGTGTTCTTTAATTGGTCTTAGGGTTACCATGACTGACTCTGATACAATGCCATGATCGATATGCATATCTCCAAAATGAGGGATGAACACGATGTTGGGTTTTACTTCATCGATCACAACTTCCAGCTTTTTATTCAGCTCAGGCTTTGATATTTGATTCAGCATTACAGCTGGCAGTTCCAAAAAGATCGTACATTCAACACCTAAAAACCGGTGAGCAGCCTGAACTTCTTTCCTCAGCTGATTAAGTAAAGACTGTGAATACATTGACGGGTGCCCCACCGTTACAATACAAACGTAGACTTGGTGTCCTTCTGCGACATATTTCGCCATGGTGCCTCCGACGCCTAAAATCTCGTCATCAGCGTGCGGAGCCACTACCAAAACTCGCTTTTTCATTTTTACCACCTATCACTGAAATCGATGACCGACTCTTAGTCTAATTGGATCTCCAGTAACTTCATAATCAGTTACCACTAAAAGGGAATCTTTGGCAACTATCCTAATCTCATTATTTGGACTTATCCACGCTATCTGTCCCGGTATGCCAATGTACTTATCATTCTCCTCTAACCGAGCTCGCCAAAAAATCACTTTGGTCTTTTTCATATAAAACGAAAATGCGCCAGGGTAAGGCCTGCTGACTGCTCTGATCAAAGTTTCTATTTCCTTTCCAGAACAGGACCAATCAATGTATCCATCTTCTGGATATCTAGCCAATAGATACGTCGCTTCGTCGTGGTTCTGCTTCTCAAATCTCACAGTACCGTTGTATATATCCGGTAAGCTTTTCTCCAATGCCATACGCATGGCTGAGCAGACTTTATGATAAACATCAGATGCATAATCGGTGCTGCTAATCTCGTAAGGATACTGACATATGATATGGCCTGAATCCATTCCCTGATCCATTTTGAACAGCGATACTTTTGATTCCCGCACACCCAGAAGAATCTGCCACGGAATGGCTGCCCTTCCCCTGTGCTTTGGCAAAGGCGTTGGATGAAAGCCAATGATATATTCTTTCGGCACATTAAGGAGTTCATCTTCAATGATCTGGGATAGACCGATCACAAAAATAAAATCAGGTTCAACAGTCTTTATCTTACTAACGATATCCGGGCTATTTATGCGTGTAAACTCAACATATGGTATATTGTGCGCAGCTGCTATCCTATGAATAGGATAATAGTCAGAAACATTAGCAGCTACTTCTTTTGACAGAGAACATACCAGATCTATTTTTATCTTGTTCTCTATTAACGTCTCCAACGCTACTTTGCTGGATTCTACCGAACCAATAAACACAGTCCTTTTTTCCAAACTAACGATCTCCTCCCATGTATCCCTTAGGAGCTTTGACGAATTTCTCTTCACCAAAGATGATTATGGCTATGGTCTTAAGAACAATTTTTAAGTCAGTAAGAAAGCTCACTTTTTTAACATACTCAATATCGTAGAAGCTTTTTTCCTCACGTTTGAGGTATATATTGCCATTGATTTGAGCTAATCCGGTTAAGCCAGGCCTAACGTCAAATCTTTTAAGCTCCCATGCTTCATAATCGTCTTGATAATCAGGCAACGTGGGGCGAGGCCCAACGATAGCCATATCTCCATTTATTACATTAAATAGCTGGGCTAATTCATCGATCTTGAACCTTCTTAACGCTCTTCCTACACGGGTTATCCTTACATCGTCAAGGGTAACTTCAACCCCTGCTTTTTGAGATAACACAGCATTTTCTACCATCGTTCTAAACTTATATATCCTAAACCTACGCATACCTTGGCCAAGTCTCTCTTGTGTGAAAAACACCGGACCCTGAGAATCCAATTTGATCAAAATAGCGATAATGACAAAAATAGGTAATAACATTACTGAAACTAGCAAAGCAATAGTGAAACCTAATATCCTCTTTATGACATTACGATAAATCCTGTTAATAGCGGACCGTGGTTGATGATTGTCAACGGCGTTCTCTTTGCTCATGCTGCAATCAACCTCTGGATTACTGAGACAACTCGTAGTAAGTCATCATCTGTCATTTTAGTGTCACTCGGTAAACAGAGTCCGTTCTCAAAGAGATCTTTTGATATGCCAACCCCCACATAGTCGCATTCCTCATAGAACGGCTGCATATGCATCGGCTTCCAAAGCGGCCTTGATTCGATGTTCTCTTCTTCCAACGCCAAAATAATATCGAACGGCCTTATCTTACCCCGCAAAAGGATGCAGCTTAACCAGTGGTTAGGCTCGTTCCATTCATTGATAGGCATGAACTCAATTTCGTCCAGATCCCCAAGCTCTTTTTTGTAGTACTCAAATATGTACTTCTTCTTGACGATCCTCTGTTCTAGCACTTTAAGCTGTCCTCGGCCAATACCGGCTACAATGTTGCTCATTCTGTAGTTGTAGCCCAGCTCACTGTGCTGGTAATGCCTTGCCGGGTCTCTCGCTTGCGTAGCCCAAAACCTTACTTTAGCAATTCTTTCTTCATTATTTGATACAAGCATTCCACCACCAGATGTGGTGATAATTTTATTACCGTTAAAGGAATAAACGCCATAATCACCAATCGTTCCTGTATACTTACCCTTGTATGTAGTACCTAAGCTCTCTGCAGCATCCTCAATTAGCACTGCATTATACTTTTTACATAGCTCCAAAATTAGATCCATATCCGCAGCCAAACCGTAGAGGTGGACCACAATCACCGCTTTGGCATTAGGATACTTCTTAAACGCATCTTCCAAAGCGTTGGGATCCATGTTCCACGTTTTCGGATCACTATCAATGAAAACAGGAATTGCATTTTCGTAGATAATGGGATTGGCTGAAGCGGCAAACGTTAGATCCTGACAGAAGACAATGTCTCCTTTTCTCACCCCGGCTGCTCTAATGGCCATATGGATGGCAGCAGTACCTGAGGATAAGGCCGCAGCGTACCCTACCCCTACTTTGGCCGCCAGCTCCCTCTCAAACTCATCAACATTCTTACCCAGTGGAGCGATCCAGTTGGACTCAAACGCTTCCTGGATATACTGCATCTCATAGCCTTCGTCGCTCATGTGCGGTGATGAAAGATAGATCCTTTTTCCCATATCTGTAACGTCCTTCCTTAGAGCAAGCTCGGGTCAAAACAGCTACAAAAAACCCACCTGGCATGAAGTAATAAACCCGCTGGGTTCGACTTCTCGTTAATCCTACAGCGACTAAGCTGAGACCGCTGCATGACTAATGCCGCGATTGACGGCGGCCGTCAGATGTCATTCCCTGCCCCATGTGCTTGGTCAATTGTCCCATGAGTACGTGATGTTTGTTTTCGACGTTTTCCCTCTTTTCCCTGCTGGTTTTCTAAAAATAATGGACTGCTTCGGTAATAAGCCAAACAGCTCAGACATTAATTGGGATATTCTAGGGAATCTGCTCTTCTCCTGGCGATCTTGGGTTACTTCAGCCCAAAAGCCTGCCAAGGGCATCCAAAGCATGCTCCCGCTTCAACCTGTCATGGAGGAATTGGTTGTAATAATTCCTCAAACATCCATAGCAACTGGTATCTTGACTGCTTCCACCGCAGCTGCAGCGCTCTAGAATCTCCCTGGCAAATTCCAAGGTCATGCGGAAGTTTTCTTCCTCCATGATCCTCTTCACATGCCCAGCACCTCCTGGTACAGTGTCGAACAAAATGAGCGTTCTTTTTCCATAAGGTGTCACGTGAATCGTGCCATCAATATCATTCCGGTCAATATCCAAGCTGTAAGACATCCCCTCAAGGATACTGTATAAGAGAGACTCCCAATATCCCTCTTTCACCGTTGCAGGGAGCCTGAGGGCGTCGTTGCAGTCAATTTGAACGATATCCGTCTCGAAGTCGTAGCCCAGGGAGACCTTGTCAAATATGCCATCGCATGGAAATCCGTGAGCGTTCTTGTGGCCTGTACACATACGCCTATCCAGGGTTCCAAAGCCACAGACCCGGCAGATGTAAAATCCTTCACCCTCCCCCATGTTAACAACCGTCAGAGACCCGTGGGCATGACTGTAAAGCCGCACTGGTCCGTTAAACGAGAACTCTTTTGACTCTCCGCCTGATCCGCTTTGTGAGAAGAACTTCCGGCCGGAATATGTGCGTCGGGGACGTTCCATCCGCGGTGTTTGTGATAGTGGTTCCGCTATGAAACCAAACTCGGGTTTAACAAATCTCCCAATCCGCAGTAATCTTGTTCCACACGCAGGGCAGAACTTTTGGGGAAACTCATCGCTTGTGGCAGTCAGATGCTTTTCAAAGTAACCACAGCTGCATTGGATAAACCAGTAAGTTAGCAATTCCTTCTTTGGCAGCCGTTTCACGTGACGGCTGGTCCACAGCTTGCCATTTGCTACAACCTCACTTTCAGGCGCATACTCGGAAATGGCAATCTGCATATCCCTGCTCAGCTCGATGTTCTGTGCTTCTTCTGTATGGAGCAGAATATGCAGATTCACCACATCCACCGGGAATCCGTATTTGGGTAGTAAATTTCTCTGCGCAAGGTAATTGATGAGCGGTCGCGACTTAACAGTGTGGATCACCCGCTTGAGTTCAGCAGCCCTGCTATATTCTTCATCGTCAGCTGCCTGCTGCTTGGCCTGTTCCAACCCCTCTAAGTCATGTTCCAGTTCCGCAATCACCTTCGCCATTACACCATCCTGGGCATAGAGTTCATCCACCCAGCTCCAGTCCCCGATTCCCATCTCATCATGGAGAGCTTCTGGAACAACTGTGAGCAGCATGTTCTTAAGCTCTTCCGGCTTTGCCCTTAAGAATTCGCGTAACCGCGCTGGGCCATCGCTGCAGAAAAAGTTCTCCACTTTGCCAAAGTAATCTTGGTTTCTGCGCCAAAACATGGCGAAGGCACAGGCGTACACATGCCGCCTGGCAATTTTCGCATTAGCCGCATTAAAATAAGGTGGTCGCACAACTCCCCTAATCATCTTTTCCGGTTCCTGGAAGTTGCTGAAATCATGGGAAGCAAGGCGTGCGTAAGTCAAGGCATAAGCAGTGGAGCTCGTCCTTCTTCCTGCCCGTCCGGCTCGCTGCACATAATTGGCCGGTGTAGGTGGCATATTTTTCATAAACACTGTTTCCAGCTCGCCCACGTCCACACCTAGTTCAAAGGTTGTGGAACAGCTGAGAATGTTGATCCTGCCGTGAATGAACCTAGTCTGGACCTCAGCCGCATATTCAGTAGCCAGCTGAGCTGTATGTTCGTGGGCAACGAGGTGCTCTGGCGACATGTTTAGGTATATATTACGATAGTGATGATCCGCAAACTCCTGATCCAGATCGACTTCCACCAGCTTCCCTTCACAGCGGAAGCTTGGGCAGACATCCCTGATGTTGAACCTGGTCAATCTGTGGCACTTTTTGCAGCGATAATATTTGACCTCCGGATTGTTCCTTCCGGGAACCACTTTAAAGAGCGCCAGATCCAGTTTATAAATCCTGCCGGTATTGACCAATCTTTCGTCTTTGACGAACATGTATAGCGGGCTTTGATTATGGAGGATAGACTCCCAGATTTTCTCCAGTAATTCCACTGCCTCTTTCCTACTGCAGCTTATGTTGCCCGCCGCCAACAGCTTCTCCAAATAATCCAAGCGAGTATTGGAATGCCCTTCCGATGGAATCCAGTTGCTGATGGCGTAGCCTTTGGGCTGTCTGGCCAAGTTTTGCGGTTTTGCTATGCAGAACCCTCCCTGCTGATTGATTGGTGTAAAGTATTCATCTGTAGGCTTGACCGCCTCTGGAAACTCAACCGCCCGGGCAATCCGGAATTGGTCAAGATAGAACTCATATAAGACTCGCACTTCTTCAGGCGTAAAGCCCACGTTTCTCAGCATGGGTAGTTCCCACAAAACCTGAGCGTTTTTAAGTATTGCGAAGTTGGGGACAAAAGCAATCAAACCCATCCGCTCAAGGCTAGTCATCCCCATGTCCATGGCAAATTCACTCATAATCCACTGCCAGACCTTCTTCATTGTCGCCTCGGTTGACTCCTGCAGCAGTTCCTTCGCCTGGATATAGTCCATAATGCGGCGGTGGAAGTCTGCCAACGTCCACCTGTTGGCCAGGCAGGCTTCCCTATGGGACTCTATGGTTGCTACCAAAGAGTGCTTGGCCAACAATTCCTTGTATGTCGCGTCAAGGTAGGCCGCAAAATAGGCTGCATTTTGCCGGCTGTCGGAAAAAACCAGCAGTTGCTTTGTTTCTTCCCGCTCTAAGGCGGAGGCAGCATGACCGAAATATCTTGCCAGCGGATCATCAGTTACCTCTCCGGGGAAAGCCTCGATAAGCCTTTCTGGTATCTTTTCGTACAGAGCTGTCGTCAGGACACTGGCAATGGCATCTTCAGACAGGTAAAAGCGCCTGATGATGTTTCCTCTCGGGTTTACAGCCCCACATATGCCGCACTTATAGACTCGTCCGTCTTTCTGATCAACCTTGCGCACTCTTACTGTCCCCCCACTGCAGCCGCACACCGCGTCTCCATTGTCGTAGCTGATAGCACCACAGTGAACGCACAGCCTGTACACCTTAAATGGAGATACTTTCATCCCTAAGGTTTCCAGCAGTTCATCTTCCTCCGCTACCGCACCATTTCCACTACTAGATGGATCCTCGTCAATCAAAGCAAAAAACTCCAGTTCCTGGTCGGAGCTCCCGAAGTGTTGATCCTTGACTGGCGCCAGGTATTCCAACCCATCTTCCCGCGGAGTGACACTACCTACAAGGTACAGTCCGTGGCAGCGGGTACAAGCCCCGAGCTCAAATGCCCGATACTCTTTGTCGTCAACCGACGTGAAGTTAAGGCGCTCTAGATATATCTTTGGTCTATCCGACAATACAATGAACGCCCCTTCTAAAGCCCTGATAAAGAAATGATAGCGTGCAGGAAGCAGCGGCCTATCGTCGGAGCGCAGCCGGGCCAGGTTGCAGAGCTCAATCAGGCTTATGGTGTAATCTTTGGCTGAATCATGGGCTCCAAAAAGCCTATCTGTAAGTTCTTCCAACTCCATGGGCCCTTCCTGAAGCAGTGAAATGACCTCAACAATTCGTTCATCGCCCTGCAGCAGTTGGTACAGTGCTTTCTGAAATTGGCCTGCTGCAGATATGGTGTTAACGAATTGTTGGTATTCGCATTGGGGAATCCCGCTGCGGAGCAGAATCTCCTGAAGTTTAGCCGGATCCCCGTCTTTTAAGCTTATCCACTCGTTAAGGTTATGATAAAATCTTGGGTCTGGCTTGCCCCATGCGTTAACAGTGATCGCGGCAGGTTCTAAACGCTGAGCGTTGATGATATCGCTGCTGGAGAACTCTTCCCGGAAAAGCTCGCCAGCAAACTTAGCCACCGCTGCTGCATCCTCCACTCCACGGCCCAAGGTGGCACTGGTCATGATGCAGGTCAAATCCCCTTGTCTTAACCCAATAGTGGTCTTCAGCCTGGCCAACAGCATGGACATCTCAATTGCTTTTGCCCCTGTGTAAGTGTGAGCCTCATCCAAAACTACAAACTTCCACTCATCGGCATACCGACCCTGGAAAAAAACATGATCGTCAGGGCGCAGCATGAGATATTCCAGCATGGCGTAGTTGGTAATCAGAATGTGGGGCGGTGTCTTTTTCATCTGCGAACGGCTGATCAGTTCATTGGGGAGCGGTTCCCGCTCGTACATCCTCAAGTATTTTTCACGCGCTGCACGATCCTCATCTTCGGTCTCGCCGGTATAGATACCGAAGGTAATCTCGGGATTATTCGCTAACAGCTTCCTAAGCCTTTTCATCTGGTCATTCGCCAAAGCATTCATGGGGTAAAGGAGCAGCGCCCGCACTCCGGGTTCTAGGACTCCACGCTCTACCTGCCTAAACAGATGATTGAGAATGGGTATCATGAATGACTCCGTCTTCCCACTGCCTGTCCCTGTGGCAACAACGATGTTGCGTCCTGCGCATACGATTTTCCGGATGGCATCCTCTTGATGAATGTACAACGGGCGATCAGTGGGAAGTGCTTCTTTGTTGATATTCCTGAAATGCGGGCTTAAGATGTCTTCTTCGATTAATTCGTCAATCGTAAGACCTTCCTTAAAGGGCAGGGTCACCTCCAAAAATGGGCCTTTGGCAAATTTGCCACTTCTAAATTCAGCCTGTACCTGGTCGTTAAGCTCAGGCCGATTAAGGCGAAATGTTGTACTAATATAGCTGCAGTATCTCTCAAATATATGGCGGGAAGTATCTACTGGGTTAAGACTCATCCTCTACCACCTCCGCAAATTCAAAATCAATCTCTTCCAAAGGTCCCACAGCATGCTTAGGCTCATCATTCCAAAAAAGTCGTTGGCTAATGGGATCGTACATTGCCCCATCGTAATCTTGATCACACAAAAACGCGAGTCGATTTACATCTTCCTCTAAGTAGAAGCATACATGATCAATGCGGTAGTCCTGTTTGATCACACCCTGCAGCAGTCGGTCCCCCTCAAAATACATGATATCCTTCGAACTGGGCTCAATTTGCGTAATCCGGAACTTATCTTTCGGGAATAGGACTCTCTTAAGACCGCCATTCCAGTAAACTTGCGCACTCCTCAAGATCAGACCACGGTCTATTGCCTTTTTCAGCCGCTCTTCCCACTGGCTGAGAATAAAATCGTAGATCCACAAAACCTGTTCTTTTTGCTCTATACCAAAGACACTCTCTTCAGTATGGACGTAATAGATCTCCCCATACAGATACACATCATCAAGTTGATCCTTTCGAAGATAAAAGTAATCCAGATCGGCTTCGATTTCCCGATGAAAGATGATTCTGCCCCGGTTGTGCTGATAACCAATGCGAAAGTGCAGTTTCGTCGGATAAACAAAGTTCAGCTTATACCTTAGCTCTATAACATATTCATCCGCCTGTTCTGACACAAAGAGTTCAGCATCCGTAACCTCAAGTCTCTCGAAGGCCTCAATAATCATAAACCTTCCACGGCTATTCTCTACCCCTGTCCATACTAGGTACAGCTTGTCATCTCCCGGCTCATTCCTCCACAGCTCAATCACAGGCAGCAGCGGTATCTCTGCTCTTCCATTTTTCAGCCCAAATTCCATCAGCAAGTTGAGATCTCTATCAAGAAGCTGCACTTGGTCAACCAATGCATTCTGTGCCTTGAAAACGATGGAAAAACTACTCAGTTTCTGATATTCTGATTTTAAGAATTGATGAGGCATTGGTAATTCCATGCCTGTCTGATCCACCAAGTGGCACGTACCTCCAGGGACATCGATGGAGAATCGTTTCCAGCCAATCCTTGGTACGCAAATTCGCCCATTGATTCTGCTAACACCCGTTGTGGGAAATATGTATGCATGTCCTTCGCGATTAGCATCTGGATGATCAATGATGCTGCCTTTAGGTACAGATAGGACAATTTGATTCATTTCGAAAGCGACATCTAGGCCGCTTGACAGACAGATGGCCTCGGTATAATTGGTCTCCTCTAGCTCGTTGATGATCTCAATTGTGTACTCTTCCCACTTGGGCTGCCGGTCCATCCTTGCCCTTACAGCTTTCTTCAAGTCCAAACTTACAACTGTTGAATTCTTTTCCCCGTCCAACTCCTCAACGACTTTATCCAAGGCCTCATTGTACAGTTGGTACCCATTGTATGTCAGATGAAGTCTGTATTTCCCAGGCGAGTCCACAAGCTTTCTGCTGACGATCATCTTCAGCCCTCTATCCTTGCCAAGGGGAATACCATCATGGGTCACACCGGGCAGGTGTTCAAACCCCACCAAGCAAGCATCGCGTATTGCACTAGCGTTAATGACAGCCTGCCCTTCCCCCAATCTGGATCGAAAAACGATCCTGCTCTCAATTAGTTCAGTCTCATATACCGTGTAGCCAGGAACCCCGCAGGGATAGCTTGTGATAATCTCTCGCGCATCGGTGGACCAGCCGTTGCTGGCAACAATGTAATAAAAACCGTTGGGGAGCCAGTCCCGATCTCTTAAGTTTCCTGCATTGTCAAAAACCATGATTGGTTCAAGCATTAAGGGCCAATATTTCACGAAGCTAAACCATCGGAAATACAGCCCTTCAAGCGTTAGATCGGAAATCTCCGCATGTAGCTCATCAAGGAACAACTCGTCGCCGAAACGCTGATGCTTTATAGGAAGGATTTTTTCCCCTCCGGCATAGCCCATTACATATTTTGGCAGCTCGGTAATATCCTCTTGGACCCTAAGTCTTTGCCTCGGAATGGAAATAATCATCGTTCCACCTTTGTATCTCAACACTGGAGGTTGCAGCACAGGCAGGCGAACCATAAACTTTTTCCGCCTTATGGATACAGGCGTACTGCCGTGGATCTTTTCCACACCCGCTTCAGTAAGCCCCGCCGCTTCCGCCTGCGCCTTAACGGTTTCTCGGCGATCTGCGTACCAGTTTTTGATGGAATGAGATAAGCGATGGTTTTCATCCAGCGGACGCTGCTTCCAGATGTCATCCATCAGTTCCAGAGCAGAACGAATGAACTGCTGAAATAAGCGTGGATTGATGTTCTTAAGGTGAAGCAGCGATTTGGGGAATGCCTGCTCTCCGGTGGTATTAGCAAAACCCTGCTCTTCCTGTAGAATAGCTCCCAGCCGCTTTAGTTCCCCTGTGATAATTCCTAGACGCTGCTGCAGTACATGGTATTCTCTTAACTTGGCAAAACCATTTTGAACATCCCTTGAATCTAATTTGACAACAGCTTCCATTACTTGAACATACCGGGCATAGGCGATCTGGTAGCGCTTGCGGCAGTTTAGTATTACGCGCCGCTGCTCTTCATATTCTGCCATCAGCTGAGTCAGCGAAATGGAGTGCATCTCTGAAGCTGCCGCAGCTTCCCCATTGCTTTCGAATTCTGCTTTACGCTTATACTCACTAAGCTCTTTTTCTTTTTGCCGCAAGCTTTGCTCTAATCTTGCCAGTTGGTTCTGAAGCTGTTTCCTCTCGTTATCTAGTTTCTCTATAGCATCTGGAGTATATTGGGCCAACCAGTCAGATACTCCACATTCCTTAATCCTTGCATGAAGCTCCTGGGCTTGGGCCTTTAGGACAGCATATCGTTCGTGAAAACCAACGATTTCTTCACCAGCCCCGAATATTTCGCTCCACATTTTTTCCAAGTTTTCCTCAGATAGGTTGCAGCCTAGATAAGAAATGTAGATCTTGTGTAAGTAGTCTAAAAATCCGTTAACACCGTAATTAGTGATGTATCCGTGAATCAAAATGGGCGTCATGTAGCGTTTGCCCGTGTCTTCAATCTTTAAGATACTTCTCTCCCGAAGCACATTAAGGAAAATATTACCCAAAATCGCCGATACGGTGTTTTTTGTTTTTTGGTTCGGTATAAGACCCAGCTGTTCACAAATAGGATCCCACAGATTGCCTTCCCGGTAATAATACACTGCGCACCAAACGAGAAAGAGCGCCGTGGACAGGGAATATTTATTGCGGATTTCCCACTGCTTCTGGTGCCGGATGAGACAACCCAGTAGGCGGCCAAGTTCGTCAACTGCCTGTTGGGATACGGGAATATCGCCTAGAAGCTGTGGTTCTAGTTCGGCAAACAACTCTTGAAACTGCTCTTCATATTCAGCTAGCCTGTTATACACTGCCTCTATTTTATACATCAATTCCTCACCCCCGCTTCTGCTTTAAGTTGAGGGCTGGAAGGCATGCCTTTCATGGATTCGGGGTTTTGTTTAAATAATCCTATAATTATGTTTCGATGTAAAATGACTAAACACCTTGTATTTTAGTGCACAGTTGAAGATTTATAAGTAAAAGCTGAGTCGATATACAATTATAGTGCAAGCATAGCTGCTAGGAGACGATTTATAGAAGATCCCTAACTGACCACTACTCCTTATTGCTGAAAGGAAAGCAGGATTGTGCTCGGAATAATAACGAGAAAATGGGAACATAGCCCTGTGGCTAAAAGCCACAAGGCTATGCGGATAGTGAGCCAAAAGATTTACCTAGTTTTGCGGATCATTCTGCGGTTCATACACAACAGTTACCCTGCGATCAGGTAGAGAATGGATGACTTCGGATTTAGGAGTTAGATCTAGATTGTTATAGCTGATAATTAACCACCCAAGTTAAACCGTCCCATGCCAAACCCGTCGCGGTAGTTCTCCCAGAAGAAGTACAGCTCGTCCTCGCAGAGCACCTTCCCTGAGCTGTCTTTTACACTGACCGTCAGTTTGTGCCTGCCTGCTGTCAGGTTCTCCGGTATCAAAACGGAGTACTCGTCATCGGGTGTGGGATTCACCTGCCACCTGCTGTCGACGGACAAGGTGACACTCCCAACTTCGCTTATGTTCCCCTCAAGCCTGATGTGAATCATCGACCCGCTGTTGATGGCCGCAGGGTTGAGGGGATCGTCATTCGCCTGCGTGGGATTGACAAAGACTACTCTAACGCCTGCATATGTCAAACGGGCGGTGTCGCTTGCTATCCATTCCGTAGACACACCATTCTTTGTATTGCGGACCAAGCATTGGTACAGATATTCATCCATTTCCCTACTCATTTCCGGAGTAGTGTAGCTGCTGGAAGTGGCTCCGCTGATACTGCTCCAGCTCGCTCCCCCATTCGTGGATCTCTGCCATTGGTATGACAAAGTGTTGCCGCTGCCGTCCACTCCAAGACATATCCGTTCCCGACTGGCGGCGGCAGCCGCCATTGTCTTTGCTGCTGTTCTTGCGCTCTCAACTCTGCTTCCAGGGTTTGGTAGTCTTTACTGTAAGTCCGCTGTTCTGGCGATTCTTCAATGATCGTCAGCTCGAAGTTTTCTGGGTCCAAAAAGCTGAGCATCCCGTCGACGTCGTATTCTTCCACTGCTTTCTTGTATGCTTTTATGGCAGGAGTGATCTCCTTTGAAAGTTTAGTGTTTTGTATGCCGCTCAAGCACCCGGCAAGCGCCGCCGCCAGTGCCATAAAGAAATCGAGTAGGTAGCCGCTAGGTGATCAGCCTAGCGGCTTTCCTCTCACAGAACGGTGCGTACGGGCCGCGTACACCGCTCCTGAAGAATCTAC
>Ga0209537_1003010_pt1 | contig 15952 bp, 10 predicted proteins | sample BioPla4DNA1_FD_187698 | JGI IMG/M metagenome (GOLD analysis project Ga0209537, IMG submission 187698) | Biogas fermentation microbial communities from Germany - Plant 4 DNA1 (SPAdes) (version 2) | ecosystem: Engineered > Bioreactor > Anaerobic > Digestate | place: Bielefeld, North... | reverse complement strand
GATATGATTAAGGACGAGCAGCCTCAAAAAAGAGTTATTCTGATTGCAGGTCCGTCTTCATCCGGAAAAACAATTTTTGCCCAGAGATTATCGGTACAGCTCAGGGTAAATGGTTTAGTACCTCTCAATATCTCAGTTGATGATTACTTTGTAGAAAAATCCATGACTCCTATGGATGAGGAAGGAAAACCTGATTATGAAGCTCTTGAGGCAGTTGATCTGGAGCTGTTTAATAAAGACATTAATACATTGCTGAATGGTGGCGAAGTAGAACTGCCCAGATATAATTTCATTACCGGTAAAAGAGAATTTACCGGCAAGAAGTTAAAAATGGAAGAGGGTCAGGTTTTGGTTATCGAAGGAATTCATGCCTTAAACCCGGGCCTGACAAGTAAAGTTAAAGAAGAGAATAAATTTAAAATTTATATAAGTGCAATTACATCAATGCGCATTGACATGCATAACAGGATTCCTACTACGGATTTGCGGCTGCTGCGCCGGATTGTGAGGGATAACCGTTCCCGTGGAACACCAGCCCCGAAAACAATTGAAATGTGGCCGAATGTAAGAAGGGGTGAGGAAAGAAATATATTCCCCTTCCAGGAAGAGGCTGATGTGATGATAAATACATCTTTGATTTATGAGCTTTCCATGATAAAGCCCCTGGCTCTCCCTTTATTGGAGGCTATTACACCTGATATGCCCCAGTATGCTGAAGCCCGTCGTCTGATTGAATTTTTGAGTTATATAATTGAAGCGCCTTCCTCTGATATAGTTCCTTCCAATTCAATTTTAAGGGAATTTCTTGGGGATTCTGTTTTCAAACATTAATCCGAAATCTCTCATAATAATCAGTTCAGAATGTTGTTCAATAAAAAAGTACCTGATCCTATGGGTTCAGGTACTTTTAAAATATTTTTATTCATTTGAGTTCTCTTCGCTTATCGGATCTCCGATATCTTCCTGTATAGGATCAATCAGCCCGTTTTGTGGTGTCGGAGATGGTGAAGAATCGTTTTTGGGAGGGAACAACCTGTCCCAAAAGTCGAACGGATTATTGTCTTCAACGACAGGAGGAATTAAAGTACCTGCATCATGCACAACGCAGTATTCTCCTTCGGGAATTTCGTATTTGTGATCGTCAGGATAACGGTCATCAGGGAATTTAGGCGTATACTGGACAGGTCTTCTTATTCCCACAACCTCTTTTACAGTTCCTTCAGGACAGTATTCATTTGCAAGCAAATCCCTGCCCCAGGCATCCTGTGATGCAGTACATGCTTTATAGGACACATGTACTTTACATGTATCACTATAGGCTGGTTCTGTGCCTTGAATGAAGTATTCACTGACAACCCTGCTGCCGCGGGGATCCTGCTTGCATAAATCTGTGGCAATCTTTCCAGAGTCAATACAGATACTGCGGGTCACTATGTTTGGAGGTGTGGTCTCAAAGAATTCTTTTGGCTCCATTCCCGCATGAATTTTGTTCATCACCACATTCCAGATCTCCAATGCACCGAACCTTTCCCCGCTTTCAAGAGGTACCAGCTTGTCATAGCCATACCAGGTCACTCCCACATAATAGGGGGTGAAACCAGCAAACCATTTGTCGGTGTTTTTATCTGTCGTTCCTGTTTTACCGGCAGATGGAATAGTAACGGTTTTGCCATCGCTTCCCTGATATTTAACAATACCATAAGGATAGGCAGTTCCTTTTTTTACAACATCCTGAAGGATGGTGTTCATTATAAATACAGTCTGTTCTGAGAATACCTGACTCCTTTGAGGTATATTTTCAATAACTACATTACCGTCACGATCCCTGACCTCGGTGAAAAATATGGGTTTAGTATATACTCCCTGGTTTGCAAATGCAGTATATGCGCCTGCCAGCTCCAGTGGCGTCATACCTTGGTTGAACCCGCCCATGGCTACTGATAAATATTTTTCATCTGTCCTGTCAATACCGAGTTTGGCAAGGTAACTCAGCCCATTGTCTATTCCCACATAATCCTTAAAAAGCAGGGTTGCAACCACATTTCGTGATTTCAGGAGACCTATGCGGGCTGTTGTAAGTCCGAAGTTCTTGAGTTCAACGTTTCTTGGCCATTCCTGGTCAGGTTTATCATGTAACAGGTACTGCTTGACATCATCAATAACAGTAGCAGCTGTGATTGTTTTACTGTCTATACCTGGACCGTACACAACAAGCGGTTTTATAGCTGAACCAGGCTGGCGTGCGGCTTGAGTGGCACGATTAAACACGCTGCCCTCTTTTTTGCCCTGGCCGCCGTAAATTCCCCTGACATATCCATCTTTATCAAGTATAACCATAGCCGCCTGTGCAGGCTCATCAGTATATCTGTTTTTTACATCAAAGTATTGTGGATCGGTAAATACTTCGTCCATAACTTTTTGAATTTTCGGATCCATTGTAGAATAAATATGCAGACCGGAATTATAAATTATGTCCAATGCAGCCTGTTCAGTGTATCCATAAGTTCTCATCAAAGCTTCTTTCACACTTTTAACCACTTCGTCCACGAAATAAGACTGATTGCTTGTCTGCATTACTTTACCGGCCTCAGGGTTGTATTTAAATTCTATCTTTTCATTGATAGCCTGTTCATACTCACTCTGAGAAATCATTCCCTGTTCAAGCATAAGACCCAGAATCATTTTTGTCCTGGCCAGATTGGCCTCAATATTCTCTTCGCTAATGGGCATATATTTAGTGGGCCAGTTGGTGATTCCAGCCAGACTAGCGCATTCAGCAAGGGAAAGCTCCCGGACGTCCTTGCCGAAATAGCCTTTGGCAGCAGTTTCTATACCATAGAAATTTCCACCCATGGGCACATTATTAAGGTAATAAGTAAGAATTTCTTCTTTAGTCAGAACTTTTTCAAGCTCCATTGCCTGCCACTGTTCCTGAAGTTTTCGGGGGATAGTAATCTGATCTTTCTTGGTAAGATTTTTGATAAGCTGTTGAGTTACGGTACTGCCGCCTTCAATATCCACATCTGCGCCCAGCAGTTTTTTGGCATAAGTAATTACTGCACTTCCTATTCTCCTGAAGTCTACGCCATCATGTTCCCAGAAGCGTTTGTCTTCTACAGCAATGTAAGCATTAATCAGCATTTTTGGTATATCCTGATAATCAATCCATACACGATTTTCTTCTTTTTTCAGTTCAGCAATTACATTGCCTTCAGCATCGTAGACATAAGAATTTAAACCCATTGACTTGAAAAGTTTCGCATCAAGCATGGGTGTTGTTTTAATAATACCGTAGAAACCGCCGCTGGCAAGACCTGCAACTGCACTGCCAAATATGAGTATCAGGGAAAAAGCCAGGATCAGTACTACTGTAAATACTTTAAGCGCAATTTTTGCATAGTTTATAGTTTCAAGGTTAATATTTTTCTTTTTCTTTTTTACAGAAGAGGAAGGAGATTGTTTGGGTTTACTTCCTCCCGGTTTTCTATCCATAGGTATACCTCCCGTTTTTATGACAAAACCAGATATTCTTAAAACTATCAATCTGTAGTTATTGCCACAAACTTAAGTGTTAAGACAGAATGATTATTATATATTATACTTGTCAATATTACAATTTAATCTTAATTATTATAGCATAAATGACTATTGCTTAAAATTATTTTTACAAGGTGACTTTTACCACTTTCCAGTCAGAAAAATTCGAGATTATTGACATCGTTATGGTATAATGATATTTTAGATAAAGTTCTATCTGTTTCATCCAGGTAAATACAGCTTTGTAGCTTAAAAAAGCTTAAACTGACCAAGAATCACAAAGAATATTAAATGTTGCAACAATAATTGATTCTAAGAAAGGAAGAAAGTCATGGAAACCAATGTTTTTGACATTTTGAAAGAACGCGGTTTTATTGCTCAGACAACTCACGAAGATAAAATCAGGGAGCTTCTCGGAAAAGAAAAAGTTACTTTTTATATAGGTTTTGACCCTACCGCAGACAGTCTTCATGTAGGGCATCTGCTTCAACTTATTGTAATGAGCCATATGCAAAGAGCAGGACATCGACCGATAGCCTTAATCGGCGGGGGTACTGCAATGGTAGGGGATCCCTCAGGAAGAACTGATATGAGAAAAATGCTCACCCAAGAGGAAATAGCATATAATGGCTCATGTTTTCAGGGGCAGATGAGCAGACTTGTTGATTTCGGTGATGGGGAAGCTCTTATGGTAAATAACGCTGATTGGCTTTTGAAGCTTAATTATGTTTCTTTCCTGAGAGATATAGGTGTACATTTCTCAGTCAACCGGATGCTTTCTGCTGAATGTTTCAAAAGCAGGCTTGAAAGAGGATTATCCTTTATTGAGTTTAACTACATGCTTATGCAGAGCTATGATTTCTTAAAACTGTATCAGGATTATGGCTGCGTATTGCAACTTGGCGGAGACGATCAATGGAGCAATATTTTGGGTGGAATAGACCTCATTCGCAGAGTTGAAGGCAAAGAGGTTTATGGTATGACTTTCACCTTGCTTACAACCAGTGAAGGTAAAAAAATGGGTAAAACAGCTCAGGGAGCAGTTTGGCTTGATCCGAACAAAACCAGTCCTTATGACTTCTACCAGTACTGGCGAAATATTGATGATGCTGATGTTATCAAATGTCTGAAACTCCTGACATTCCTGCCTATGGAAAAAATTAATGAAATGGCAGAGTGGAAGGATGCCCAGATAAACGAAGCCAAGAAGATACTTGCCTATGAAGTTACCAAAATAGTGCATGGTGAAGAAGAGGCTGAAAAAGCAAAAAATGCTGCTGAAGCTCTTTTTGGTGATGGCGGCTCCACTGAAAATATGCCTACTGTATCAGTCTCGTCATCTGATCTGGAAAAGGGTATTCCCATCCTTGACTTGTTGAATGATACCGGCATTATTCCATCAAAAAGCGAAGGGAGAAGGCTGATTAAACAGGGCGGTCTGACCATCAATAACGAAAAGATAGAATCTATTGACAGGATAGTAACAATGGATGACCTGAAGGATGGTGAAATAATAGTGCGCAGGGGTAAAAAGTCTTATCACAGGATAGTTACTGAGTAAAATTCTTTAAAATAAGGCTTACTTTCTGCAAAGTAAATTAAAACATACCGCTTTATGGATAACATATAAAAAATTACAGATAAAATGTTTAAAAAAATCTCTTGACCAGCACGAACATTACCAGTATAATAGGTTATGCGCCTTGAAAAAGCGCATAGATATTCCTCAATAGCTCAGTTGGTAGAGCATGCGGCTGTTAACCGCAGGGTCGTAGGTTCGAGTCCTACTTGAGGAGCCACCTGGGCCTTTAGCTCAGCTGGTCAGAGCAACCGGCTCATAACCGGTTGGTCCGGGGTTCGAGTCCCTGAAGGCCCACCAGATAAAAAAGATGATTGCATAGCAATCATCTTTTTTTAATATATAGCATTCTGGAATAATATGTGGTAAGCTGTGTAAAACACAGTTTTTGCTTTTTTATGGGACAATCTCAGTTGCACTGTATCAGTAAATTATTTTTTGTATAAGATATTGTTTGAAATGGTGACAATATGCAGCTTAAAGAAAGACTTAAAGTAATTTATGATATGATTCCCCCTTGCAATATACTTTCGGATATTGGAACCGACCATGCCCTGCTTCCGGCTTATGCTTTAATTAACGGGAAGTGTAAAAAGGCTATAGCCAGTGACGTTAAAAAGGGTCCATTGAAAAGTGCAGAAAATACGGTAAGGCAGTTTAATTTGGAAGAGAAAATGGATTTAAGACTGGGAGACGGCCTTGAACCGATTTCGGAAGAAGAAGCCGATACAATTGTTATAGCAGGTATGGGAGGACAGCTTATTTCAGAAATCCTCCAGAAATCTATAAATAAAGCAAAGAAAGCCAATAGTATTATTATCCAGCCCATGACAAGGCAGAAGGTTTTAAGAGTCTATTTATGGCAGCATGGGTTTGAAATTCTGGATGAGGCTTTGGCAAAGGAAGAAGATAAGTTGTATCAGGTACTTAAGGTACGCTATACTGGAATGATAAGAAAAGATTGGAAGCCTGTAAACGAAATAGTCGGTGAAAAACTTGCAGAAAAGAAAGATCCACTTTTACCAGAATGGATTGAAAGAGAGATAAAAAAGCAGGAAAAAATAGTGGCTGGAATTAAAGCCGCAAAAAATCCTGATGCTCAATTGCTTAAATCAGTACAAAATTTATTAAAAGATCTGAAAGATTTGCTGGATACCCTGTAATTATCCGGTGGAAGGCAGATTTATAAATTCAGAAAAAAAGCGTCCTGTTTGGAGAGGTGTGAATATGGTAAAACTCAATGATATTATTTCATATCTGAATGAAATAGCCCCTTCAACTCTTCAGGAAGTCTACGATAATAGCGGATTGATTTTAGGAAATCCTGAAGCTTCAATATCCGGAATACTGGTATGCCTCGATGCCGATTATTCAGCCGTTAAAAAGGCTTCAGAGTTAGAGTGCCAGCTTGTTGTTTCCCATCACCCGCCTATTTTTAAAGCTGTAAAAGTATTTACTGATGAGACTTTTGAAGGAAAGCTCCTTACGCTTGCCATAAAAAACGATATAGCTCTTTATAGTATTCATACCAACTACGATTCTGTTTCGGGAGGGCTTACAGATATATTGTGCAGGAAGATCGGACTTTCCGATATAAAAGTGCTCAAACCATCATCACCTTTGTCACCGCAACACGGTTTTGGACGTTACGGCAAAATTAACCCCCAAAATGGTCTAGATTTTATAAAATACCTGAAGAAAACACTCAATTTAGATGCAATTCGTTTTGTCGGCAATATACCGGATAAAATAATGACGGTTGCAGTATATAATGGTTCTTACGACAGAGAAATTGTGCGTGAACTTGAAGAGGTCAAGCCTGATCTGCTTATCACAGGGGATTTAAAATATCATGATGCCCAGGAGCTTCTGGAAAAAGGTCTTTTCACTGTGGATGCCGGTCATTACGGAACAGAAAAGCATTTTGTCGAGGCAATGTCTGAACTGCTTGAAGAAGAATTTCCGCAGCTTGATATTGCAAAATATAAGGGAAAAGACGTTTTTCAATACCATATAGGCTAATCAATTTCGGCCTGTCAAAAATTTAAAAATGGTATGCTGTTTAAAGAAGACATCAGAAGTTATATAAAACTGAGAAAATTCAAATACAAGGAGACTTGAGCCATGAAATATCTGTTTAAAAATGCCAAGGTATTAACCATGAACAGCCAAATGGAAATTCTGGATGACTGTGATGTGCTTGTAGAAAATGATTGTATAAAATGTGTAGGAAACATTAGGCCCGAAGACCGGGATAAAGCCCAGGCAATAGATTGCACTGGCAAACTGTTAATGCCGGGCTTTATTAACGGACATACCCATGTGCCTATGTCAATTTTACGGAATTATGCAGATGATATGGAGCTTCAGACCTGGCTGTTTAAGTACATTTTTCCAGTAGAAGAAAGGCTTACAGGTGAAGATGTGTTTTTCAGCTCACTTCTGGGCATTATGGAAATGCTTGCAACAGGCACTACATGCTTTATTGACATGTATTTTTTTATGGATGATATTGCACGGGCTGTTGAAATGTCAGGTATAAGAGCCCACTTATCAAGAGGCATGACCTGCAATGAAAAAGGACCTGATTTCTCAAAAGTTGAAAGCCTGAACGAAAGCATAAGTTTCTTCAAAAACTGGAACGGAGAAGCAAATGGAAGAATCACCGGAGCTTTTGCGCCCCATGCAATATATACCTGTTCCCCTGAATTCATCAAGGCTGTACGCGATGCTGCAGAAAAACTGGGAGCACCCATTCATGTCCATTTGGATGAAACACTGACCGAGCATGAGAATTCATTAAAGGATTACAACAAGACACCGACAAAGCATTTGTATGATTTGGGATTATTTGATCTGAAGACAATTGCTGCACATTGTGTATGGATTACAGATGAGGATATTTCTCTTTTAAAAGAAAAGAATGTTACAATAGCTCACAACCCAAAAAGCAATTTGAAGCTTGCCAGTGGAATAGCTCCTATACCCGAAGCTCTCAGTAAAGGAGTAAACGTAATCCTTGGTACCGATGGAGTGGCCAGCAATAACAATTTAAGTATGTTTGAAGAGATAAGCCTGGCAGCATTAATTCAAAAAGGTGCGAAGCAGGATCCTCTTTTGGTTAGCGCCAAAGAGGCCATCAGAATGGCAACTGTCAATGGAAGCAAAGCCCTTGGTCGGGATGATTTGGGGGAAGTTGCTCCGGGTAAGAAGGCTGATTTGATCCTGATTGATCTGGATAAACCCCATTTTCTGCCTCTTCATAATCCTGTTTCGGCTCTCGCCTATTGCGCCCAGGGGGTCAGACGTTTGTCTTACTATGGTAAACGGCCGGATACTTTATGAAAACGGTGATTTTAAAACAATAGATAGAGAAAAGGTTCAGCACCATATTCAGAAAATATGTGAACGCATTTTTAACTGATATTCTAAGGCTCTCTGGGTTCGGTCAGGATTGTTTTGTAGTTCGTGTAAACTACCATTCCCGGTTTTGCACCCGAGGGCTTTTTTACATGCTTTACAAAAGTATAGTCAACTTCAGCCTTTGGTGCAAAGCGGGCTTTGCTGAACCATGCCGCATACCCGGCTGCTTCAAGTAGTGTTGACTCAGGTACATCTTTACCTTCCGTTCTGATTACAACATGGGAGCCGGTGAAGTTCTTTATATGAAGCCATATATCGTCACTTCGGGCTATCTTCATTGTAAGTTTATCGTTTTGCTTGTTATTCTGCCCGATCAAAATTTCAAAACCATCACCTGAAATTACTTTTAAAGGGGCGATGTGTACAGATCTGATTTTTTCATTTTTTCGGGACTTTTTATTGTGAAGTTGGCTCAAATATCCCTGCTCATATAGTTCCAGGCGTATCTCGTTAATCTGCTCAGGTTTTTGGGCAGCTTCTATGGCAAACATCACACTTTCCAGATATGATATTTCAGCTTTGATCTTTTTAATTTCTTTTTCTGCATAAGAAAATGCAGTTTTGGCCTTGTTATATTTTTTGTAATATAATTGGGCGTTTTCCTGCGGGCTTTTGTTTTCATCAAGGGGGATCTCGATTATATCCCCGGTTTCACTGTAATAGTTGACCAGGTTTGCTTTGTCCATTCCTTTTTTCAAAGAATAAATATTTGCTGTAATCAGCTCTCCGTAAAGTCTGAGCATATCATAGTCTTTATTTTCCTCGTATGTTTTTAGGTTTATTTCAAGTCTTTTTGTACTTTTATCAAGCAGTTTTTCTACAAACTTAAGTAGATTTTGCGTCTGCTGGTTAGTAAATAACCAGTTGCTTTTCAATGTATAAAAAGCATCCACTGCATCGCTTATGCGATTGTAGTGTTTATTGGTGCTATACTGGTTCAGAGCGGTGCAATGGAAATCTACAGCCTTTTTACCATCAAAATCAAAAGCCACCGATGGTCTGGGGCCTTTTGTACCAAGATCCTCCAGAAGCTTTTGTATTTCCCGGATGATCAGGTTTAGCTCATCCCGGGTTAAACCTGATACCGGTTTATCTTCGTCAACGCCTGCCCTTACGCATATTTCCCGGCATAATACCGGCGAGAAACCCTGCAATCGGCTCAAAAGAAATGAACTGATTTTTCGGCTGCTTGTTGACGCTTCATTTAAAATTAGTTCAAAGGTAGAATTCATCTCAGGATTTAATTTATCCTGGGAAGGTGGGAGAACATAAACCCGTGCGGGTAGTATTTCACGGACCCTGTTTAAGGTAAAGTCAACATGTTTTATAGCATCTATAATCTTGTCATCTTTGTTAAGAAGTATAATGTTACTGTGTTTGCCCATTATTTCGAATACGAGCTTTTTTGTTTCTTTGTCGCCCAATTCATCAACAGCTTCTACTTCCATTGTTATAATACGCTCAAAACCATTGGTAAAAAACCCTTTAATAATGCCACCCAATAAATGTTTCCTTAATAATATGCAGAATACAGGGGGGGCAGCAGGGGATTCAAATTGCTTGTCGGTTAAATGAATTCTGGCAGCCTGCGCGTTGCAGGATGCAAAAAGAGCAAAATTCTCGCCCTTTGCCCGAATGTGAAGAATAACAGAATCCTTGTTTATCTGATAGATTTTGCTTATCCTGCCTCCGGCAAGAAGTTTATTGAATTCTTTTGCTATATTATTTACCAAAATGCCATCAAAAGGCATACAATCACCTCATTTACAATAAAACTATTCTAACAGAGATAACAGCAGTTGGAAAGACGGGCTGGATGTAATGGCAAAATTAAAATACTACGATTCGGTAATAAAATTATTAAAATAATTTTACAAATTCTGCATCAAGTGTTATAATGTCACCGACATAAATTTTATATTTACCAGTTTTTAAGAGTAAATGATGAAGAGGTATTGGAAAGGGAGAGATTTATGCCTTTTAGTAAAAACGCATTAAAAATCGGCGTTCTGATTATCTCGATAGTATTATTTTTTCTGATTAATCTTACATTTTTCTTCAAGTAATATTTCCCCGAAATTTTAAGAAAATAAATAATTAATTATATATTGCATATATAGGGGTGTTCTTAATGAGTTACAGATATGGCAAACCCAGACCTGTTGCAGAGACCATGAATCGTATACCGGCGTTACTTTTGTTTTTGGCTGTCGTTTTGATAATAGCAGCCGATTTGATTATTGATATAGGGATAAACTGGGTGGATTATGTTCTGATTGTTGTAATAGCTTTGTACGGTTTCAGAGGTTATCTGAAGGGACTTGTCAATACTGTATTCAACCTGGTAGGATATGTTTTGGCTTTCATAGTGGCGGCACTTTTTTCTTCAAAATTATCCCTGTTTATTATGAATAAAACAACTATAGGCACAAGTATTTCTGAAAAAATCAACGAAGTTGTTCCCGTTTTATCCTCTATAAATGCCATAAACATAAGTGAAACCCGGTCGGTTGCTGAGATTTTCGTTCAGAACCCCCTTATTAAAGATGCTTTTTCTGAAAATCCTGTACTGGAACAGATAATATCCATTACAGCCAGGGCATCAGATACAAGTGCAATGTATGCCGAGACTGTCACTTCTTTGAATGATTTATTTGTCTATTCTATTTTGAGGGTATTTTCATTGATTGTTTTGTTTGTTGCTGTAAGACTTGTTGTCTATATTTTCGGAAAGCTGTTGACAACAGTTTTAAGATCCAGTGCAATCCTGGGTACTGCCAACAGAACGGGCGGAATGATAGTAGGCTTTGCAGCCGGCAGTCTGATTTGCTACGTGGTTTTTGTTCTCCTGATTCCTGTACTTGGTGCCCTCGGAATAGTGAAAGTGCCTGAAGCTTACTCGGAATCTTTTATCATTAATTTTGTGTCAAACAAACTCTGATTTTGGGTTTAAACAGTAAAATAAAGCTGACCAACTGCCCTGTCAGGCCTGGTATACTTGGTTATAAAGGCTGGACAGGGCTTTTTGTTGACGGTTTCGGAGAGAAACTTGTATAATTTCTATATTGTCCGAAAACAAATTTATAATCTTACATAACAGAGGGGTAAAATGTCAAAACAACTGAAAGCTGAACTGGCACTTTTAAGCATAACTGTGGTATGGGGTTCATCCTTCATAGTGATGAAAAATATATCTGAGGATATTCCGCCATACGCTTATCTGACCCTAAGATTTTTAGTTGCAGGATTATTAATGGGTCTAATTTTTCATAAAAACCTGAAAACTATAAATAAAAAGGCAATTTTAAGTGGTATAACAGTCGGACTCTTTCTCTTTGGTGGAATGATTTTGCAGGTAATAGGTCTTAGGACCACTTCGGCTTCCAACTCGGCGTTCATAACCGGGCTTAACGTAATAATGGTTCCTGTAATATCAGCCACCTTATTAAAAAAGAGACCGCCTTTGAATGCTGTAGTCGGTGTAATTTTGGCAACCCTGGGGCTGTTCGCCCTTACCGGATTTAGCGGGAGATGGGTTATAGGTGATACCTTAACTTTACTCTGTGCGGTATGTTTTGCGTTTCAGATTATTTTTATAGACAAATACGCTTCAGATGTAGATGTGTACCAGCTGGCAACTGTACAGGTAGCTACAGCGGGTATCCTTTGTGCACTTACCTGGGCTTTTTTTGGTATTTACGAACAATTGGAGCCTATCGAATTTAACAGGCAAATTATACTTACAATACTCTATACAGGCGCAATAGGGACAGCCTTTGCCTATGGAATACAAACCATTGCGCAGAAGTATACAACTCCTACAAGAACGGCGCTTTTACTTACATTTGAGCCAGTTTTCGGCGCAATATTTGCCTTAATTGTGCCTGATGCCCGGGGAGTTACAGAGAAAATGTCCTTGGAAACCTTTTTAGGATGCCTTTTAATATTGTCCGGAATGATGGTAACAGAGATGAGATTTGTCAGGAAGAAAAACTAATTAACGTCTTGTCACAAAAGCGTAATGAAATTCTTATTTATAAAGCCCCGTTAAATGCCGATAATCCTTTTAGAATGTGTTTTTGTAACAGGAGGCATGAAACTTGAAACTTACCAAAAAGATTTTCCTTATTCTCATTATTGCAGCTATAGCAATAACATGCAGTACTATTCATGCAGGGGCTCAATGGTCGTCCTCGGAAGAATATCATGTTGAAGGAATTGTAAAAGAGAATAACTATTCTCTTGGATACATCACGCTTTATTATGAAGACGGTTCGGGTACTGCTCCGGATTCTGCAGAGAATCTGACAGCTTTTCGGACATTTACCTATGGGTTTAATGTAACTGCTATACGGGATGGATATATTGTCGGGATACAGAATATTCAGCCTGGCGACAGGGTGTTTATCAGACTTGACAATGACCGGTATATAGAAAAAATCAGTGCCAGAAGTTTTTATAAACCCGTCTACGGCACTGTTCATTATAAAGGTGTCAACTGGTTGAGTTTAAAAAAAGAAGACGGCACTTTTGCATATTATTCTGTACCTGTTGGGGTTTCTGTCTACAGAAACGGTAAATCTGAAAGTTTCTCAAATATTTCACCGGGAGAGAAAGTAAAGCTTCTGGTTCAGGTTGATGGTACAAATATTCATATTGCCAGCATTGATATTGAGAAAAATCCGAGTTTTGTTACAGGAATCTACAGGGGTAGATTTGAATTTTTTGATACTTTCAGAGATGCACTTATAGTTTCCAATCTACAGGAGTTTGTAAATGGTCAATGGAAAAACTCTTCCTTTATTGGTGTTAAGAGTATAAAGTTCAGTGAGGAATATAATGAAAGGCCGGCAAGGAGAGGCGCAGGTATTTCCTATTTTGCGACACAACAGGCACCGGACGGCACAGAAAGAATTGTAGCTGCCAGCTACCGCATGAATTCACCGTTTGAAATGGTCATGAAAGACAATTTGTTAAGGGTTTCTTCAAACAATCTTTACCTGCAGAATTTATCCGAGCCTGTCGCTTTTGATGAGAATCTGATAGTAGTGAAGGATGGCAGGCTTGTAGACATAACTGCACTAAATATTCTTGATCCTGTAAAAATCTCAATGGAAAGGTACAATAACGGCTTTTTGGCGAACCTTATTACCTGCGACAGCTTAAACAATATGGGGCTTACCATATATCGCGGAAGAATTAGCGGTGTTAAACCTGAAGAGAACATTACCGTAGAATCTTTTGCACGCTTAAATGGTGTTACATGGGAATTTACCAATACTCCTAAAACATTCGATATTGATTTGACTGTAACCAGATTAATTACTGAAGACGGTATAGGAAGTATGCGGGACTTTAAGGATGATTACAAAGGCCGGACAGTATATATTGTGGCCAATGGATCTAAAATTGAACTTATAAGCACTGCGCCTTATGCAAACAGTCCGGTTTCAGGAAGAATAACAGGTCTGTCAGGTGGATCATATGACAGCATCGGAATCATTATTGAGAACCCGACAGGATTGGAACTTAGCAATGTCCTGGTATACGATATGGATGAGGATCAGTGGTCCGGTCATGATGATCTTGAAATTGAAATACCTGTAAATGCAATAGTTCTTAAGGGCGGAAAAGTCGGTTCTTCTTCACTGTTAAAAGAAGGAGACGAGGTAAAAATTATAAGGCATTCAGAAAATCTCGATGGAATTCTTATCATATGCGATTAAAGGAGATATGGTCATGAAAAGATACAGTTTCAGATTTGTGCTGATCATACTTGTGATATCCTTTGCCCTGTCCCTGCCTGTAAAAGCTTTTGCAGTTGAAGGAAGCATGGGCTATCAGGGCGGGATTTCAATTGAAAATTCAACTGAAAAAGATTTATACCAGTATAGTGAAGTATGTTTTCTGACAGGAAAGCCCATATTGCTGACAGGTGACCTTACTATTAAAAAGACTGACAGGAATGATACAATAACAGCAACATACACTTACAGGCTGTCCAACCCGGATTATAATGTATCATTGAGCCGGGTAGTCATATATGAGACTGTCCGGGATACACTGCCTAACGGGCAAATAGCTGAAACTACAACCTTAAGCCGTACTCCTACTGAAGTGGTTAATATAGGGGGCACGACCTATCGTCTCATTGATGCCCATTTTTCAAGATCAGTACTGACAGATCCTAAGCCCGGAATAAAGTATCATGCCGGCGAATTCGTGGACAGAAAAGTCTATGCCGTAGGTGCGGCTGCTTTAAATAATCCCAACACGATAACAGTTGATATGTCAGGAAAACTCTATGCCTATGACCAGTTCTGGAGCAGTACCCAGACCCAGAAAATAAGTATCCTTATAGAAGCAGATCTCATGGGCGATGAAGGCCGTGTCAACTGGGGCGGTCAGGCCGAAGTGACAGTTTCCAATTCAAGACGCAACCAATTTCAGTATTCAGAAAATGAACCGTATCAGATAAGTTTTGAAGGGGGATATATCAAAAAAACCTGGGATGAATCTACTTTGATGTATACGGCCCGTCTTCCCGAGTTTACAACCAGCGGCAAACCTACAGATGTATTGAAAACCTATACGAATGTTCACAGTCTTAATTCCCCGGTGGTAACCAAAAGACTTATGGTTCCCGATCTTAAGCATATTTCAGGATACTGGGATGAGGAGCCAATCAGTATACTTTATGGACTTGAGGTAATACCCGGATTGGGAAGTAATTTTCAAATAAACAGAAAAGTGACCAGGGCAGAATTTGTGGAAATGCTCATGAATGCCATAAAGGATATTCCGGAAGATCCGAATGTCCGGACAAGCCTGGTAGGAAACAGAAGAACTCAAAGAAATACTGAGCCGGAGGTATCACCATTTAATGATGTACCTGTAGATCATCCGTTTTATGAATCTATAAAAAAGGCCTATCAAAAAGGTATTACAAAAGGTTCAGGAAATGGCAGGTTCAGTCCCAACTCTTATGTAACAAAGGCTGAGGCTATAAAAATGATTGTAGCAGCACTGGGACTGGAGAATCTTGCACCATACCCGTATGCATCAACACCTTTTGCTGACAATGACATTATACCTGCATATGCAAGGAATGCTGCTTTTGTTGTAAGTACTCTCGGACTTGTCGGTCCTGATGAAACAGGGAGATTTAATCCGCATTCCCACCTTACTTATGGATATACGGCAAATTTATTGTATGACCTTATATCATACATGGGTGACGATCTTATAAAGGACTATCGGGACAGGATAATGAAATTCTGATTAAGATACAGGACTTTTCATTAACGACAATGAAGTGTATAATTCAACACAAGAGGAAGTTTGAAAAGGAGAAATGCACTTTTAATGTCGACAAAAAACGAAAAAACCAAAGATAAAAGAAAGAAAAACAGG
>Ga0209537_1003007_pt1 | contig 15966 bp, 12 predicted proteins | sample BioPla4DNA1_FD_187698 | JGI IMG/M metagenome (GOLD analysis project Ga0209537, IMG submission 187698) | Biogas fermentation microbial communities from Germany - Plant 4 DNA1 (SPAdes) (version 2) | ecosystem: Engineered > Bioreactor > Anaerobic > Digestate | place: Bielefeld, North... | reverse complement strand
GGAGCAATTGCCCCTTCACAAATAAAAGACTCCTCAGGACACCTTGTGGATGGATTTAAACTTGTATGCGGAGGAAAGGTATATGTTTCCGATGAATGCTCCGTTGGTTCAGGAACATTTAAAAATGGCGGGGCTGTGGGCACTGTCAAGAAAAATACGCTTTCCTTTAGCTGAGGGCGAAGACATCACCGCCCATTTAACTAAACCATGGGGGGAATGGAAAAAAGGAAGCCTTGCTACAGGAAGTTTAAACATAGAACAAAAAGATTCTCAAATATTAAAAGGCATTAAACTATTCAAATCATACAGCCCAAAAACAATTGGTGTTAGTGAAAACAGCGATACGATAGTATTAAACCCTAATGTAACGGCAACTGTGGAAAGGCCTGTTTTTGAAGATGACCCTCTAAATAAGAAGTGGCTTAATTTGCTTGACCCTAAAAAACCAAAAGTTTTAGACGGGGAATTTACATACGGTGGAGAGGTAAAAAGGACATATGTTTACAAAAGAGATACCGGTTTATATGACGAAGATGAAATAGAAGTTGAAGGTGTGGCAAAGGCGCCGTTTAATCCAGGAAATGATAGAATATTTATAAATGCCTACATATATAACGGCAAAAAGGATTTAAAACCACCAAGTTTTGAAAATAAAATAGAGAACAACGGAAACATGTACTTGCAAAAGAGCCTATTATGGCAGAGTGAACCTTACCCTTTTGATGTGATAAGATGGATGTGCCACATAGATGAAAACGGAAGAGAACATAATTGGACTGCTGTTGACGGACAATACAAAAGAACTTTCCTCCAGCAAAACAGTGCCAATATAAAAGTTGAATTAAAAAGCCCAATGACAAATGAATACTATCAGGGAAGGGATGCGGCAGAAAAGGGTATAAACAGAAAAGACCTGTATGACAAGGCCGTATTTGCGACGGACAAGGAATTTCAAAGATTTGACTATCCTATAAAATCAGGCTATTATTTTAATCCTGCAGGTGAATATAAAATCACCCTTGAGACTGTAACATATAAGCCTGTAGCTGGGAAAACAAAAGACCATGAAAATTTAGTTAACGCCCTTATTAATTCCTTCAGGTACGAAACGGATTTAATATACATAACCGACAGAAGGGAAGCAGTTAATATAAACAACAATCCTGTAAGAAGCATAGGAGGAAAACTTCAAAAAGAGCCGGGGTCAGTATCGGTAATGAACAACCAAAGCGTCAACGGTATAAATCTTTTAACTGTAGATACATCTTACAAAAGTGATTTTGAAGAAGTAAAATACAGCTCTGTAAGCGGTGGATTTACAGATGAGCGTTGGAAGCAGGTTATGGAAGGCTATAGTGAATCAGGTTGCTGGGAATCAATAGGATGGAATGACGACGAGTCTATTTTTTAGGGATGCCGTACTTTTACCCTAACTTACCGCATTCATGGTCATACTGCCATAGGTGTAGGGTTTTAACATATCAATTAAAGTTTCTATATTATCAGACTGCCTTAGCCACAGCTTTTCCATACCAGGTTCAATAATAACCGGCATCCTGTCATGAACAAAGGCCGTAGTTTCATTAGGTGATGTTGTAATTATGGCATACCCAATGTAGGGTTTACCGTTTTTGTCTTTAAAAACATTATATATACCCGCCATAAAGAATATCTTACTTTGAGGTATGGATATTTCAAATTTTGTCTTCTTTTTTGCACCTTCTTCCTTCTTCCATTCAAAATAGGCTTTAGCAGGGATCAGGCATCGCCTTTTGTGAAAAGAATTTTTAAACATGTTTTTAGAATTTATTGTTTCCCCTCGGGCATTTATAATGGGTCTTCCAGAATATTCACCATAGCTCCATTTCATGGCAGTCAGGACAACCTTGCCGCTCTCTTCACAAATCACCGGTGCAATATTTGTAGGAAACACTTCACCTCTTGCAATATTTTCCGCTGTTTTAAATTTTTCTGCCACTTCATCTATAACAGATTGTATTTCCTCATATTCATTATCTGTAAATGCAACATATCTTCCACACATTTAAATCACCTCAATATGTATAATACCATTTATACCGGCTCAATAAACCATTTATTTTCATGATTGAGATAAAGATATGCTCTTTTTCCGCCGATAAAGCATGAATATCTGACACCTTGAACTCCAATTTTTAAAGATGCACCTTTTACAGGCTTTCCCGGTTTATCAACGCTATATACCTTATCTTTATCAATCCTAATCTTCAAAGGAATAATATCACCGTCTAAATTATAATATGCTATTACTTCTACAGCTGGTTTATCCACTAAAAAACACCTCTTTTAGTGATAATAATAAATATGCCTTTAAAAAATTTAGATATCTGTAATTTAACTATTAACTATCAAATGACTATCAAAAATTTAACTATCAAAAACTTAACAATCTAAAATTTAACAATCCAAAATTTAACTATTTAAAATATGATACAGGAAAAATTACATTCTCCTCAACGGGATTGGCATTTAAGGCTTTATCCGTAAGTACCAGTGCCCTTTGAACAGAATAATGTCCAAACCTCCTTCGTATTTCATCTATACTGTATTCAAGCCGTTCTTTTTTAAGTTTTTGTTTTTCATCATGTAAAAGACTAAGCTGCACATAGGTATCTGCCGTTACAAGATCTGTTACCCTTACCCCGATACTTCTTATGGGTCTTTCCCACTTCCAGTTGTTTAAAAATATTTCATAAGCTTTGCTTGCAATATCTTCTGTAATAAAACTTCCACAATTTAACTTTGCCTGCCTGTCAATACTGTTCAGTTCATTGTCCCTTACATAAAGTTGAACGGTTTTTCCTTTAAAATTATGTCTTCTAAGGCGCTCGGATACACTTTCGCTGAGCACATAAAGTAGCAGCTTTACATCTTCGTTATTTACCAAATCCCTTGGCGTTGTCAAACTATTGCCTATACCTTTAATGGTAGGATGTAGGTCGGTTTTCATAACAGGTACCGTATCAAGGCCATTGGCAAATATCCATAGGGTTTCACCCCATTTACCCAAAAACTTCCTGAGAAAGTCCAAACTCAAGTTTGCCAGGTCACCAATAGTATGTACCCCTATATTGGTAAGCTTTTTTGCCGTGGCTCTCCCTACATAGAGCAAATGTGAAACAGGGAGCGGCCATACCTTCTTTTTAAAATTATCTCTGGTAATGACAGTAGTGGCATCGGGTTTTTTCATGTCACTTCCAAGCTTTGCAAAAATCTTATTGTAGGACACTCCGACACTGGAAGTAATACCCAGTTCATCTTTTATCCGCTTTCTTATTTCATCAGCAATATACTTACCGTTTCCAAAAAGTTTACAGGAACCGGTAACATCAAGCCAGCATTCATCTATCCCGAAGGGTTCTACAAAATCCGTATAACAATTGTAAATTCTTCTTGCCTCGCTGCTAAAATAAATATAGGTCTTATAATCAGGGGGCAAGACGATTAAATCCGGACATTTTTGCCTTGCCTGCCAAATGGCTTCCCCCGTCTTAACCCCATAACTTTTAGCAATTAAATTCTTTGCCAAAATAATTCCATGCCGTTTTTCAACGGAGCCACCGACAGCCACAGGTTTATCCCGGATTTCAGGATTTCTCATGCACTCAACGCTGGCATAAAAACTGTTGAGGTCTGAGTGAAGTATAACTCTTTCCATTATTATCACCTGCTATATATAGAATATCACGAACACATGTTCGAAGTCAAGGATATAAATAAAATTAAATTTATGCAAAATATAATTCTGTAAAAGCGTTTTAATGTTAATGTTGAACATTGTTATAAAAAAGTTTAAAAATCATGTTATAATATTGGCTGCATTACATAATAACAAATTGACTTAAAAGTTTTAAAAAAATGGCATAGGCATATTTTGCTTGACACTAAAAATCAAAAGTTAGTAACATAAACATAAGTATAAATAGAAAAGTAAAGGGAAGAGATGTATGTTATTTATTACAGCTGCTATAAATTATACTGCTGAAACGGCAACCAGGATTGTTGAAAAAATTAAAAAGGGAGACAAACAATTAAAAGAACAGTTTATAAAGGACTACATTCCCTTTATATTAAACATTGTTTCTGGTTTTTGTTCTTATAAAACATCTGATTTAAAAAGCAGTGATGAGTATAGTATAGGGCTAATAGCCTTTGATGAAGCTATTGAGAGATTTGATATTGGCAGAAGCAAAAATTTTCTTAAATTTGCAGAAATGGTGATAAAAAGGAGAATGATAGATTATTACAGGAAAACATCGTCTATTGACAAAAAAGAAATTCCGTTTTCGTATTTTTATAGGGAAAGCGAGAAGGAACTTGAGGGAAAATTAAATATGTATGATATTGGACAGGAATCAGACAGATATGAGCTTATTTGGGAGTTAAAAGATTTTTCAAAAAAATTAGAAAGTTTTGGATTGAGTATTACAAAACTGCCGGACTATGTACCAAAGCATAAAGCTTCAAAACAAATGTGTGTGGACATTGCTAAAAAAATAATTGAGAATGAGGATATTTTAAACAAACTAAAAACTAAAAAGTACATACAGATGAAGAAACTTTCAAAATTAATTGATGTTCATCCAAAAACCGTGGAGAGAAACAGGGCATTTATCATATGTTTATGTATACTACTTGAAAGTGATTACAAAAACTTTAAAGGGTATTTAAACAAAGTATTTTAATTTATCACAATTTTAATTTATCACAAGTTTAGAAATTAGGTAAGTTTACAAATTAGTTTAGAAATTTAAGAAAGGTTGCAAAGTATCTTGAAGCGGCAAATAAAAGCTTAAATCCTTAAAAAAGGATGTTAGGGGGAAGAAAATTGAAGTATAAGGGAATTGTAATAAAACTTACTAAAAACAAAGCCATTGTAACTACAGAAGATTTTCAGTGCTACTATATTAAGAGAAGCCCTACAATTTGTGTGGGCAAGGAAGTTGAATTTACCGGTAAGGAAATTATTAAGAAAAAACATGCCTTAGTAAAACTGGCTTTAAGTGCCGCATGTATAATACTTGTGATAATAGGTTTAATGAGCTTTACAGGAATAATAGATATAAATAACATTTTGTACAGCCCCCGGGTTTTTGCCTACATAAGTGTAGATATAAATCCTGGTTTTGAGATGGAAATTGACTATGAGGGGAGAGTTTTAAATTTAGTTGCACTAGATGATGATGCAGGAGAAATTTTAAATAATATAGAGTTTGACAAGGTTAACATTTCTAAAGTTATTGATAATATGATAAATGAATTAAAAGCTAAGGGTGAAATCGGCGGAAATACAAAAGATTATATACTGATTTCAAGTACATTAAATTGGAAAATGGAAGAAAACAATAGTGAAATCCATGAGAAGAGACAAAGGCTGGATATTATTATAAATGAGATGAAAAATGATATAGAAAACAGATACAAAGCAGATGTTTACCTCCTTCATGCAGATATAGAAGAAAGGGAGGATGCAATAAGTAAAGGCATATCCACCGGCAGATATATAGCATACAAAAGCTTGGAAAATGAGCTTTCAATTGAAGATGTTAAAGAGGCTGCTGTGGCAAATCTGATAGAGATGTTAGAAAAGGGTAATACCGATTCAATATATAGGAGATTTGAATCTAGTAATTACCGCGGGTATTATATACGGACTGAGTCGTTTAGAGCCCGTATTTCTCCATATGTAGATCCTATTGAGGATTCTATATTTAAGATAGTTCCCGGACTTGCAGCAGCAGATTGCATTTCCTTTGAGTCAATGAATTACCCGGGATATTATCTAAAACATGAAAATTTTGAACTTATCCTGAAAAAATACGAGGACACGGATTTATTTAAAGCAGATGCAACGTTTAGAATTGTACCGGGTTTGGCGGATGGAAGCATGATTTCTTTTCAGTCTTTTAATTATCCGAACAGGTATATAAGGCACAGGGAATTTGTCCTTTATATTGAAGAAATATTTACCGAACTCGACAAAAAAGATGCAACATTTATTGAAATAAAAGTTGAGTAGCCTTGCAAATTAATTGTAATTAAGTCAAATTCCCAACTGAAAAAAAGCCTATTTTTCGTACATCTAAGGTAAAGGGCAAAATTATGCCCGGGCAAGGGTTTGCCAAATAAAAAATATACTACGGGAGGTACTAGTATGAAATTCAAGAAAATTTTAGCATCGGTGATAGCGTTTGTAATGTCAACCGGTCTGATTTGGGCAACGCCTTTGAATGCGGGGAGGGTACATGAGGAAAGGATTGTTTATGACAACTTTGAAATTAACTATGACGGATGGTGCAATATTGGAGAAAGTACCATTTTATCAGCAGTTGAAAATCTGGGACACAATTCTACAAGGGGGATGATGGTAACAAACCGTTTATCCAAAAATGACGGGGCGTATTCGCAAAAAGGATTGTATCTTGATGGTGGCAAAAGTTACAATTACAGCGTTTTTGTAAAGCATGACGGGGATGGTATTGAAACATTTAATCTTTCTTTAAGTTACCAGGATATAAAGACAGGTGAGTTATATTCAGAAGTGATTGCAACTGAAAGTGCTGCCGGCGGGGAATGGACTAAGCTTTCAGCAGAATATAAAGCACCAAAAACTGCATCCGATATTACTCTGTCAATTACAACTGACAGTACTGTAGATTTTATTTTTGACGATGTAACCATAACTGAAAAGAAAAGAATTAATACAAATACAGTATCGGCAGCAAATGGTAATGTGGGATTAAAGGATATGTATGCAAATTACTTTAGAGTTGGTTCGGTACTTAACTCCGGAACGGTAAACAATTCAACAATAACCGCTATGATTTTGAAAGAATTTAACAGCATTACTCTTGAAAACGAAATGAAGCCTGATGCTACACTGGTGCAATCAGGTTCAACTAATACAAATATCAGGGTTTCCCTAAATCGTGCAGCAAGTATTTTAAACTTTTGCGCACAAAATAATATAGCTGTCAGAGGTCACACCCTGGTTTGGCACAGCCAGACGCCTGAGTGGTTCTTCAAAGATAATTTCCAAAACAATGGCAGTTGGGCATCTCAATCAGTGATGGATCAGCGTATGGAAAGCTACATAAAAAATATGTTTGCTGAAATAAAAAGGCAGTATCCTTCACTAAATCTTTATGCCTATGACGTTGTAAATGAGGCTGTGAGCGATGATGCTAACAGAACCAGAAATTTTGGTGGGGCAAGAGAACCGGGATATGGAAACGGTAGATCTCCATGGGTTCAGATTTATGGGGATAACAAGTTTATTGAGAAAGCATTTGAATATGCAAGAAAATATGCTCCGGAAGGTTGTAAGCTTTACTATAATGATTACAACGAATATTGGGATCATAAGAGGGACTGTATAGTTGCAATGTGTACATCCTTATACAATAAGGGTTTACTTGACGGTGTGGGAATGCAGTCTCACATTAATTCAGATATGAATGGGTTTACAGGTATACAAACCTATACAACTGCATTGCATAAGTATATTAATATAGGCTGTGATGTTCAGATTACGGAACTTGATATAAGTACAGAAAACGGTAAATTTAGTGCACAGCAGCAGGCTGATAAATATAAAGCTGTTTTCCAGGCAGCCATTGATGTAAATAAAAACTCCAATAAAGGGAAGGTTACGGCAATCTGCGTGTGGGGGCCTAATGATGCAAATACATGGATAGGTTCTGAAAACGCACCTCTTTTATTTGATAGAAATAACCAACCAAAGGCAGCTTACCATGCATTAGCTTCTCTTGTTCCTCAATCGGAATGGGGAGATGGTAGTAATCCTAATGACGGTGGCACAACACAGCCAAAGGGACCGGATGGAAATGGATATTATTATTATGATACATTTGAAGACAGCATGGGACAATGGAATAACAGGGGACCGGCAGAAGTTGCTTTAAGTAACAGGGCATCTTATAAAGGCTCAGGGGCACTTTTCGTTAGCGGTCGTACAGATGCATGGAACGGTGCACAACGTGCATTAAGTCCTATAACATATGTCCCTGGAAATAAATATTGTTTCAGTTCCGTTGCTATGTTTACCGGAGGCGCTACTTCTGCAACATTCTGCATGAAACTGCAATACGTGGATTCAAACGGGGATCCCCAATACGATACTATAGATATGAAGACTGCTGTTGCAAACCAATGGGTTCATTTATATAACCCGGAATACACAATTCCGGCTGATGCAACAGATATGTATGTTTATGTGGAAACAGCGGAAGGTACCATGGATTTCTACGTAGATGAAGCAATTGGAGCAGTTGCAGGAACTGTAATTACCGGACCTGGTGAAACTAAGTTTAAGCTAGGTGACGTAAACTTTGACGGTATTATTGATTCTATTGACTTAGTAGTGGCAATGAGAGGTATACTGCAAGAAGGATTTTCCAGCGAAGCTGCTGAGCGTGCAGCTGATGTTAATCAGGATGGCGAAGTAAACAGCAATGACATGGCACTTTTATCACGTTACATATTAGAAATAATTGACAGATTTCCTGTTGAGGAAGAGCCTGAACCTTGGGAGCCTGAACCTGAGGAGCCTGAAGATCCTGGTAAACCTCCATTTAACTATGATCCGGCATTACAATACAGACCCGCTCCTAATTCTTATCTGACTCAGTGCCCGCAGCCGGGAAGGATTGTTAGAGAAACATATAATAGTATAAACGGAATGAAGAGTCTTAATGTATATCTTCCTTACGGCTATGACCCGAACAAAAAATACAACATTTTCTACCTCATGCATGGTGGTGGGGAAAACGAAAACACAATTTTTAGCAATGATGTTAATTTGCATCTTATTCTTGACCACATGATTATGAACGGTGATATTGAGCCTATGATAGTTGTAACACCTACATTCAACGGTGGCAACTGTACAGCTCAAAATTTCTACAGGGAGTTTAGAGAAAATGTAATTCCATTTGTAGAAAGCAAGTATTCTACTTATGCAGAGTCAACAACTCCTGAGGGAATAGCTGCTTCAAGAATGCACAGAGCTTTTGGTGGTTTCTCAATGGGTGCAGTTGCAACATGGGCTGTAATGGTTAATTGTCTGGATTACGTTGGATATTTCATGCCTTTAAGTGGTGACCACTGGTCAGGTAATTCTGCTCACGACAAGGCATATTCCATTGCTTCTGCAATTGACAGATCCGGTCTTTCAAAGAGAGAGTATTTTATTCTTGCTGCAACCGGTTCAGAGGATATTGCATACCCTAATGTTGCACCTCAAATTGAAGTTATGAAAACGCTCCCTCAGTTTGATTATACTTCAGATTTCTCTAAGGGTAATTTCTACTTCCTTGTAGCTCCGGGTCTTACACACTGGTGGGGATATGTAAGGCATTATATTTATGATGCACTTCCATATTTCTTCCATGAGGGATAAAAGCCAATTTAATAAGGTGATAACATAATAAGGCATTAAAACAGATACAATAGCTTTTTAAAGAACTGCTGGAAAATCAGCAGTTCTTTATTAATTTTAGGTAAATCTGCCCTAGGTTTATCAAATTAGAGAAAGAAAAATTACAGAGAAAGGTGCGAGTGGATTTTTTAAATCAATATAAAAATACCGGCTTTAGAAATTAATCCAACGAAGGGACTTTCTATAGGAATTATTTAAATGACCTTTTTTCATAGTATTCTTTAAGTTTTTTATCACAATGTGAGATAATCCAGTTAATATCCTCTTTGGTTAGTTTTTTAAAGATATGTCTGTTAAACCGGACATATTCAATTTCCCTGCACCTGTCCATAAAACGCATGTCCTGAAATCTTTTAAAGGGATTTGAAAAGATAGTACGTTCTGCATCTTTTCTTGTGAAATTATCCTTACAAAATACACTGTTTTTCTTTTCCACAACAAGACCATTTTCTTTACGCTCATTATAAAAGTCTATGAAATAATCAACAATATCTTCAACTCTTACCCTGCCGTCAGAATCTACATATTCAAACATTGCTTTTAGTAAAACAGGCTTATAGGAATAGGACATGTCCATTTTTTCTACCATATTCATAAATTTTTCTTTCATGTTTGCAGCGGTGATTAAATCCCAGTTAAACTGTTTTGCATATTTTTTCACAGTTTCTTCATAAAAATATTTAAAGCTTTTATTATTTCCCATGGGTACTTCCATATCAGGTATAATTTTTCCTTCTTTAATGTATCTATTGATTGTTTCAGATTGAACATCAACCATACGCACAAATTCAAATTGAGATATCATTTCTTTTGCCTTATCTTGCCAATTAAATAAGTCAATTAATTCATAATCAGTAACGTCAATTGGAAAGTCAAGATATACTGTTGGTTTTTCTCCTTTTCTGAACAATTCTTTATCAAGTTGTTTCTTTTCAGCAGGTGCCAATACATATTCTCCGGCCAGGTATTCATTTATGTTAAAAACCCTGTGTAGCGAGTAAGGCATGTTAAAAAGCCCTGCATTATCTATAAAATCAAATACCATGACATACTCTTTATTAGGAGCTTTACGCATTCCACGTCCCAGTTGCTGGAGGTAGAGAGTCTTTGACATAGTAGGTCTTGCCATAAACAAAACTTCTGTTGAAGGGCTGTCCCAGCCTTCATTTAAAAGGTCACATGCACATAGTACTTTAATTATGCCCTTTTCATATTTGTCCAGAATATCATTTCTTTCTTTTGATTTTAAAGAGCCTGAAACTGCTTCACAGCTTACACCGTTTTCTCTAAAAAGTCTTGCAATTTCCTCTGCGTGACTTACTGAGGCACAAAAAACCACTGTTTTTTTATTTTTAACATAATTAAGGTATGTATTGACTATTATGTTGTTTCTTTCAGGGATAAATAATTTGCTTTCTAAATCTTGAGAATTATACTTTATACCGTTTATTCTAACATTGGAAATATCGATATTGGTTTTTATTCTTATACACCTGACCGGAACCAGTTCACCAATTTCAACGGCAGTTTTTAAGTCAAGTTTATGTGCTACATTTTTAAAGTACATAAATAAATCTTCACCGTCAGCTCTTTCAGGTGTTGCAGTTAAACCCAGTGTAAATTTTGGTTTAAAATAATTTAATATCTTTTTATAAGTATTTGCTGCACTGTGATGGCATTCATCGATAATTAAATAGCCAAATTCGTCCGGGGCAAAATCATCCAGGTTTTGAGATACATTTTGAACACTGCCGCAAACAACATAAGCGTTTTTTTCTTTTTCTTCTCCCAAATAACTTCCCACCGACACCTGGGGCCAAATTTGTTTAAAAGTTTTTTTAGCTTGTTTTATCAGTTCTTTTGTATGGGCAATAAATAGGGTTCTTTCACCAAAATTTTTAGCATCAGTTACAGCTGTTACTGTTTTGCCAGCACCTGTTGCGTGATATAGTAGAGCTATACTTTCATTTCTTTTACGCATGTTTTGCAGGTTTTCAAGGGCTGATATTTGATGTTCTTTTAATTCAAATTTACATTCAAAAAAACTCCCTTTTTGCTGCGGAAGAAAATCTTCTATTAAACGGAATAAGGGCACTTCTCCAAGAAATTGCAACAATTGGTCTTTAACTTTTTCAGGTTGTTCTTTTAATTGATTATATACCCACCTGTATACTTTCCAATTATTGTAGACAAGACTGTTTTGTTTTAATAAATCATCATAGTATTTATACCTTGAGACTTTTTAGGGTTGTGGTATGTTTCTCCGTCAATTTCTATTGCAATTTTAACGTTTTCAGTTTCAAGTGCAAAATCTATAAAACGGTGATTTCCATAAATATCCATAAAAGGATACTGAGGAAACAGGTATTGAGATTTATCTGCACCAAAAGTATCACAAAATAATTCTATGAAAAGATCTTCAGCATAACTACCCAACTTACCGGTTTCCTTAATTTTTATGTCCATTTAAAAGCCTCCTAGTTCTCAATAACTTCTTTTAAAAGCAGTCGCTTTTTAAAGGCACCTCTTTTTTTAACTTTTTCTAATCGTATCTTTTCCAAATCTTTAACAGACATGCCTTTAAATTCTACGATAGCATACAGTACTTCTATAATATCAGCTATTTCTTCAATATCTTCGCTTTTTTTGAATTCTTCAAGTTCTTCCTCTAATTTTGCTTTTAAAAAGTTAATGTAATCAGATTCATTAAGTGTTTCAACTATGGCTTTTTTCCCGCTTTTTTCTATTATTTCAGGAATTCTGTCTCTTATTAGTTTATTATATTTTATGGATTTCATCAACAATCATCCTCCAATTTTAGATGGTGCTTCCTAGATTTAAGCATAACATATAAACTGTTTGTTAGAAAGCAATTTTTTGTTTTGCAATTTAAATAACGGGTTTATGTGGTATAATTTTTAGTGGGGCAAAATTTTTTAATTGTATAGATACATGAAGTGTTAAAATTACAGCAAGTAAAATCAAGTGAGGGTAAGAAAAATTAACTGCAAAAGGGGTATGGGGGTTGTGAAAAAATCCAAATTACACTCAAGGAATTCCATAGAAGTAACTATTTGTATATTAGTAATCATTGGAACTTTTATTGCGTTTCTAATTTTCCCAAACCAATTCTTTTTCAAACTATTTGTTTATTCTCTTCCGGGGAGTTTTCTCTTTTTATATTTTACATATGTAATAAACTTATATCGTGAGATAAATGGGAGAAAAATAAGAAAAAAGGCGGTAATAATTACAAGGCTTATTTATTTAATTGTATTTAGTATAATTGTTATATTGATTTTTTATGCTGCTTTAACAATTCTTAAAGGTTCTATACATGATGCAATAAATTACTGAACATAACATTTCATAAAATCTGTGGTTGAACTGTATATTTTTATATGCTATAATTAGCAAGGTCTTAAAGGCTATTTTTTCCAAAAGCAACTTGTTAAGTATATTTTTATAGACAAAAAAATAAGCTGTTTATGCCGGCTATGGAGGCATAGCAAACGGAAGCTTTGCACTTGTCAGGGTTGGAATTCCCCAGGAGGGAACATGGACAACGGTATTTGACAGTGAAAAAGCCGGTACTAAATGGGGAAACATAAAATGAAGAAGAACCGTCGGATGTATTTATTTAATAAGTTCCGGATCTATGGCCGCTTATTTTGCCAATTCCCTGTTGAATTGGGAATAAATATTGTTTGAGTCTGTTTTGTTTGCTAAGTTTCTTAAAGGAAAAACAAAAAGCCGGAAATATGTATATGGCCTGGCAGCAAACCTTGCCAGTTGGGGTATAGGATTTTTCCTGATTAGTCATCAGTATGAGCTTTTAAAGAATAATCAAAAGATTTTTCTTTCATATTAAATTGTTATGATATATAATTACTTTAAATAGATATATTTACGGGGGGTAATTATAAGTGAAAACAAAAATTATTTCTTATCTGCTTATCATTTCCATGATAATGACAGGGGTGGCGTATGCCGCTGAAGGATTAAATCTTTCAAATGAAGATAGCACTTATGGACAAGGTATCCAAAAGATATCAAATGTTAATGCTAATGATGAAAATCAAAGTTTTCCGGATATAAAAAATCATTGGTGTCAAAGTGTTATTGAAAAGTTTGTAGCTAAAGGATGGGTTGTAGGTTATGATGACGGGTTGTTCCGTCCGGATATATTTGTAACCAGAGCAGAATTTACAGCTATGGTTGTAAATATATTTAAGGAAGAAAAAAAGGTAGAAGGAAGTAGCTTTACAGACGTAAATAAAAGTGACTGGTTTTATAATGCAGTATCTTATGCAGCAAGTGAAGGTTTAGTAGCCGGATATGAAGACGGTACATTTAAACCAATGGCAAATATGCAGAGGCAGGATGCAGCTGTACTTGTATCAAGGCTTTTTGAAGTGGATTTTTTTGAAGGTGCAGATGAATTTAAATTTAAAGATGAAGATACTTTTCCAGAGTATTCATATCAGAGTATAAAAAATCTTGCATCTCATGAAATAGTCCGGGGTTATCCTGATGGAACATTTAAACCATATAATTTAATAACAAGGGCAGAAGCAGTTCAAATGTTGAATGTTGTGCTTAAATATATTGAGGTGCCGGAAGAGACGCCACCGCTAGTTCCACCTGAAACAGCAACTCCAACCAAGGAACCGGAGTCAACACCGGAACCAACAACTACCTCGACACCTAAACCAAGCACTCCAAGTACTGGTGGGGGTTCAAAGCCAAAACCGACACCTACAGGTGTAAGTAAAATTTATCGTACATATACTACTACAAAAGATTTTGAAGAGGGGATAAAAATAAATCTTTCTTCTCAAGAAATTGATTGTCTAAAACTAGATGAAACCACTAAAACTTTTAACTATATGTGGGTTGCAGTTTCCAGTAAAGGTACCGTGGTTAAAATAAATACAGACACAGGAGAAATACTTGGGGAGTATAGAACAGCACCGGAAGGTCAGCCTTTAAATCCATCCAGGACAACAGTTGACCATGAAGGAAATGTATGGGTGGCAAACAGGGATGGAAATAGTGTGGTTAAACAAGACATGTGTCTGTTGATGCTGACAACAATGTATGGGTAAGTGGTACAGGAAATAGAATATTTGATTTGATAGACGGTAAGACAGGGAAAATTATTAAATCAGAAGGACCGGTGGGATATGGAGGCTATGGAGGACTAATTGATGAAAATGGTGTGATATGGTCTTCAAGACCTATGCTTAGATGGGACACATCACTGCCTTTGTCAGGAGCCAACGGTAAAAATTGGACAGGATATAGCCATGATAGCTATGGTTTAACAATAGATAAGTATGGTAATGTATGGAATACATCTCATACAGGCAATCAAATAAGAAAATTTGCTCCGGACGGCACTTTGATTGGTGTGTACCAACACGGATTCAATTATGCCCAGGGGTGTGTAGCTGACCATAATGGAGATATATGGGTTGCACATTCTCTTAATGGAAACACCGTTGGAAGAATAAAAAATGACGGAACATATGTAGGAAACGTCGAAGTTGGTAGTGGACCTACCGGAGTAGCTGTAGATGCTAAGGGTAAAATATGGGTTACGCATCTTAATGAAGGAAAAGTGTACAGAATTGATCCAAATAAAGGACCAATAGGAGCGGACGGGGTTACTCCAATTGGTGAAGTAGACTATATAAGTCCGTATTTAGGAGGAAATCTTTATAATTATAGTGACATGACAGGAAGTACGTTGAGGGGGGCACCTCCTGTAGGTACCTGGACTGTAGTATTTGACAGTGGAAAAGAAGGCGTCAAATGGGGAAATATTGAATGGAATGGTACAGTATATAATGACGGCGATATATCTGTTTATTTATCAAGCAGTGAAGATAATGTAACATTTAGCAAAAGTGTTAAAGCAGGAAATATGAGTAGTTTTGATGTGCCTGACGGGCGTTATCTGAAAATCGAAGTAAGATTAACCCGTTCAAGTGATGGAAAAAGTCCAATACTTAATGATTTGACAGTTTCAGAAAAAGATTATTCTTTAAAAATGAGTTCTAATAAAAAACCTGTTATTAGAGTTGAAGAAATTAGCAATATAGTGGCAGGTGAAACTGTTGAACTTAGGGCAGATACATATGATGATTGTAAGCCTTATGGTACTCCTTTAGAATTTGAGTGGGAAAAAGTAGAAGGATCTGGTGAAGTTGTTTTTGATAATCCAACAAGTTATGCAACGAATGCAATCTTTAATGAGGCAGGTTCTTACCTAATAAGAATGAAAGTATTTGATGGTAAAATTACATCAAATGCATCTGTAAAGATACAGGTAGTTGAACCAACAGCAACGCCAACGCCAACAGCAACAGCAACGCCAACAGCAACGCCGACGCCAACAGCAACGCCAACGCCAACAGCAACGCCGACGCCAACAGCAACGCCAACACCAACACCAACAGCAA
>Ga0209537_1003006_pt1 | contig 15967 bp, 10 predicted proteins | sample BioPla4DNA1_FD_187698 | JGI IMG/M metagenome (GOLD analysis project Ga0209537, IMG submission 187698) | Biogas fermentation microbial communities from Germany - Plant 4 DNA1 (SPAdes) (version 2) | ecosystem: Engineered > Bioreactor > Anaerobic > Digestate | place: Bielefeld, North... | reverse complement strand
CGGAAGAGGCTGGTTCTCGTGTGATCCTGGTGAACCCCAGGAATACGTCGCAGATGTGTTCCCGATGTGGTATGATCGTCAAAAAGACCCTCTCTGATCGAGTCCATACCTGTCCACATTGTGGGCTGATGATGGACCGCGACCAGAACGCAGCGATCAATATTATGAGATTGGGGCTGCAATCTCTGGGCTGAAAAACCCTGGATGCCTCCGATTTCAATCGGGGGAGCAGTCACATGGTCAAAACGCTCGAGAACGTGAACTAACCCGCACCTGTTGGATGGGGCTTCCCGGCTATCATGGACAAAATACTTGCATCACAGAGATGTGATGTAGCGAGCGGTCTCATCTCCACAGGCTCAAAGGGCTGTTCCATCCCCACGCGGTGAATATTCACCGCAGCATTGTAGTCCCGATCAGCAACAAACCCGCAATACGGACATTCGTGGATTCTCACGGAGAGATCCTTCTTCACGATACTTCTGCAGTTTGAGCACACCTGAGTCGTATCCCGGGGGTCGATTTGAATTAAGACCTCCTGGCCCTGGTTACAAGAAATTTCGTGGCCAGATGAAAGCAAAAAGCGACAAATACCCGGCAAAATCGCTTATCACTAAGATCACCGACGTCTTTGAATGCACGCCGGGAAAAGATGCAGGGAAGAGGGTGCTGTAAGCACCCCTTCACCGTTTTTTGAGGTTTTTGAGCAGGCGTGCCTGCAGTCCAAAGTAATTTGAGAACCCAACAGCATGGTTCTGGTCGATCGTGGTCGAGTCGAAGGAGACGAGGTCGTCCGAGTATAGCGCGTTGTCAGAACTCCGGCCAAGGATTGAGAGGCTACCTTTGTACAGGCCGACATCCACGGTGCCGCTCACCCTCTCCTGTGTCTTATCGATGAACGCACCAAGCGCGTAGAAGAGAGGTTCGTGCACGAGCCCCATGTAGGCGAGCTCAGACCACTTAGCATCGACGATCTGTTTGAATGCAAGCTCTGAACGCGTCAGGACGAGATGCTCAAGGTCGCGGTGCGCCGCAAGCAGGACTGTCGCGGCCGGGTGCTCGTAGACCTCACGCGCCTTCAGCCCGAGGATCCGGTCCTCGATCATATCGTTGCGACCCACACCGTTTCGCCCCGCAATCTGGTTTAGATCCTGGATCAGGGCAAGCCCGGGAAGGGGCTTTCCGTTGAGGGCGACCGGGACTCCCTTCTCGAACCCGATCCTGACCTCCTCCATGACATCGGGGGCCTCCTTCGGTGATACCGTCCAGGCATAGATCTCCTCAGGCGGGTGGAAAGCAGGGTCTTCAAGCCTGCCACCCTCGATACTCCGGCTCCAGCAGTTCTCGTCGACGCTGTAGGGATTCCCCTTCCCCACGCTCACCGGGATGTTGTGCTCCTGTGCGTAGTTGATCTCCCACTCGCGCGTCAGGTTCATCTCCCGCATCGGCGCAACAATCTCGTACCCGGCAGACCTGAAGATGAAGTCAAACCGGAGCTGATCATTTCCTTTCCCGGTGCACCCATGCGCGATCTTTGCGGCATCTTCCTTTCTTGCGACCTTCACGATCTCTTCAGCGATCAGCGGGCGGGCGAGCGCCGTACCCATCGGATAGCCTTCATATGATCCGTTCGCCTTGATCGCGGGGAAGATATACTCGTTTACAAATTTCTCCCTGACATCGATGGTGTAGTGGTTGTCTGCAAGCATCCGGCCTTTCTCTGTTGCCCGCGCCACTTCCGCCTCGGGTTGGCCCACGTCGACTACAACGGTGACGATCTCGTCAAACCCATAGTGCTCGCGCAGGAGGGGGATACAGACGGAGGTATCGAGACCCCCCGAAAACGCTAGGACGACTTTTTCCTTTTCCATGTTACTGCTCTCCACGTTCCTGATTTCTGTCTGACGCGACAGTCTGGAATAATCTACATTGATGTGACTTCTCACCCAATAAAAGGATGGTATGGATTGGGCGCACCTGCAGGAACCAGAACCCATTTGCTTATCTTACGGGGTTCGCGGCGGCATGAACGGAAGCCCCGTCCTTCAGTTCGGGGTAGTCCACTTCCTGGAACTTGCAGACGGCGGAGAGGCGATGTACGGGGGGTGCCATGCCACGCCGCATGACGACGCCTGTGCCGACAGCGCCCCATTTTCGCGCGGTCGGTGCCCCGGGGGAGGGGTCGGGCAGGAGACCGGGATCAGGAAAAATAAGCCGTATACGCGGGATAATTAATAAATTGGCAGTAAATCGCAAGAAGAGCGGCATGACAATATTCGATCAACAAAAGCATCGTAAAATGTTACAAAAATCAAAATTCCCCTGAATTTTGGCTATTTTTCAAAAAGAATAATTATAAAAGCGATAAAATAGAACTCGTGAAGTTGGAGGGTTCCGTTATTTTTGAGAAGTTACCCAGAGAAGATTCAAGATCGTTACAACCAATCATCAGCGTGGAGGGTCTGACCCGGGTATTCGGGCAGGATCCCCAAAAAGCGCTGGAACTCCGCAACGCCGGCTGCTCAAAGGAGGAGATCTACGAAGAGACCGGAGAAACCCTGGCTCTCTATAACGTCTCCTTCGAGGTTATGCCGGGCGAAATATTTGTCCTGATGGGGCTCTCCGGGAGCGGGAAATCAACGCTTCTCCGGTGTATCAACCGGCTTATCGAGCCGACGGGAGGCAGGATACTGATCGACGGAGAAGACATCATTGGCATGAGCCAGGATGAACTGCGGGCAGTCCGCCGGCGTAAACTGGGCATGATCTTCCAGAGTTTCGCCCTGCTCCCGCACCAGACGGTCCTCGATAACGTCGTCTTTGGCCTTGAGGTCCAGGGCATCCCCGAAGATGAGCGTTACCCAAGGGGCGAAGAGGTGCTCCGGATGGTCGGGCTTGGCAACTACGGGACAAGCATGCCCTCCCACCTCTCTGGTGGCATGAAACAACGGGTCGGGCTTGCCCGGGCGCTCGCAAACGACCCGGAGATACTCCTGATGGACGAGGCGTTCAGCGCTCTTGACCCGCTCATCAGGCGAGAGATGCAGGATGAACTCCTTAACCTCCAGCAGCGCCTGAACAAGACGATCATCTTCGTCACCCACGATCTTGATGAAGCCCTGAAACTCGGGGATCGGATCGCGCTGATGAGAGATGGAGAGATCGTCCAGGTCGGCACACCCGAAGAGATCCTTACAAACCCGGAGAATGCCTACGTTGAGCGGTTCGTCGCCGGTGTTGATATGACGAAGGTGCTCTCTGCACAGGACGTGATGCGCCGCCCCGAACCGGTTGTCCGGTGCGCCGCAGGTCCCCGGGTCGCGCTGCACCTCATGGAGGAGCACGACATCGAGAGCGTATTTGTAGTCAGCCGTGAGCGCCGGTTCAGGGGCCTTGTGACGCTCGATGATACTCTCGAGGCTGTCCGGGCGGGCAGAGAACTCGAGGAGATCATCATTACCGACGTCCCGACCACGGCCCCTGATGCATCGCTTACCGATATCATCTCGCTGGCCGTCGAGAGCCCCTACCCTGTGGCGGTGGTGGACGATGGAAACAGGCTCCAGGGGTTCATATCCCGGGGTTCCATCCTCGGCGCTCTGGCACGAAACGGAGAGAAGACTCGTGCAACTGCCTAGACTGCCCCTGGGGGATGCTGTCGAGGCACTCGTAGACTGGATCGAGGATTACTGCAGCGGGCTGCTTGACGCCATCAGTGCAGGGTTACAGTTCCTCGTGGACGGACTTCAGAATATCCTGCTCTTCGTACCGGCGCCCGTCCTGATCCTGCTCATCACCGTGCTGGTCTGGTTTGTCACCCGGCGCGATACCAGGCTCGCGGCGATCACTGCGCTCGGCCTGCTCCTGATCTGGAACCTTGAACTCTGGGATCTCTCAATGCTTACGCTGGCGCTCGTCATCACCTCAACGGTTCTCGCGCTCGCGATAGCGATCCCGCTCGGGATCGCATCTGCACGAAGTGAACCCCTGAACGCAGCACTCCGGCCGGTCCTCGACTTCATGCAGACGATGCCGTCGTTTGTCTACCTCATCCCGGCGGTGATCTTTTTCGGCCTCGGGAGCGTTCCTGCCATCATCGCGACGGTTATCTTTGCGATGCCGCCTGCCCTACGGCTGACCAATCTTGGGATCAGGCAGGTGCCTGCCGAACTGATCGAGGTTGCGGACGCCTTCGGTACAACGCCCCGCCAGAAACTCATCAAGGTGCAGCTCCCGGTCGCGCTCCCGACCATCATGGCAGGGGTGAACCAGTGCATCATGCTCGCCCTCTCCATGACCGTGATCGCCTCGATGATCGGGGCAGGAGGGCTCGGTTACCAGGTGCTCGTGGGTATCCAGCGCGTTGATATCGGCATGGGGTTCGAGGCAGGGCTTGCCATCGTGATCATCGCAGTTATCCTGGACCGGATCACCCAGAACGTTGTGCCGCCGCAGCAGGAAGACCGGTGACCCGTCTCAGCTTCACGCTGGACGGTGAACCGGGACTCTTCCGGCTGCCCATCATCAACAATTAGCCTCCAGAAAGGCCCGGTTTGTCCAAAGAAATCCAAAAACGATATAACGTGATTATCATGACTCAAAAAATTGGAAGATTACTCGCACTGACAGGCGTTGTCCTGGTACTCTGTCTCTTCTCCGCCGGTTGCACCGATACACAGGGACCGGCCGGGGCCGCAAAGGGCGAGATCAGCATCGGGTATGTCACATGGGACTGCGCCATCGCCAGCACCAACGTGATGAAGCAGGTCTTTGAGGAAGCAGGATATGACGTCACCCTGGTCGCGGTCGATGCAGGTCCACTGTTCCAGGCGCTTGCCCGCGGAGATCTCGACTTCACGACGACTGGATGGCTCCCCCACACTCATGAACACTACTGGGAGCAGTATGGCGACCAGATCGATTACGTCAACAAAAACCTTCCCGGTGCAGCACGCATCGGACTCGTTGTCCCGACCTACGTCACCATCGACTCGATCGCCGAGATGAACGGTGTTGCCGACCGATTTGGCGGCAGGATCATCGGCATCGACCCCGGCGCCGGGATCATGACCCGGACCGAGCAGGCGATCGAGGAATACGACCTCGATTACAGCCTGGTTGCGAGCAGCAGTGCGGGCATGGCAGCAGAACTGCGCTCTGCCATCAACAAAGAAGAGTGGATCGTGGTGACGGGGTGGGCGCCGCACTGGAAGTTCGGGCGCTACGACCTCAAGTTCCTTGACGACCCAAAGGGCGTCTACGGTGAGGCAGAGGATATCGTGACACTCGCGCGGCAGGGCCTGAAGGATGACGACCCGGTGGCCTACGGCATCCTGACCCGGTTTGAGTGGACAACCGAGGATATCGCCTCGGTCATGACCGATATCGAGGGGGGCATGCCCGAAGAAGAAGCCGCAAAGACATGGGTCGGCGCTAACCGCGATAAGGTCGATGCCTGGCTCGGGGGAGTATAATTCCTTTTCGTGAGACCGCGCCCGGTTTGGGTAGCAGGAGATCCCCGCTATCCGTGTCCCTGACAGGGTTTACGCAGTGAACTACCCCGTCCTGAAGGGCGGGTAGTTCATTCGTTTGAAGGTTAATTCAACCTGCCATCCCATCCGACGCAACGACACAACACCTTTCTGCGGACATCACGTCTCTCTTAGGCGAGGTGGTTACAAGCACATACACGCGTTTCACAAGAAAAATGAGAGCTCCCGTATGGGCAAAAGCCCGGACCTAGAACGGGGCAGGTGTGGTCCTTACATTCTCAGTTATCCCCGGCCGGGTAAACCGGTCCATCAGGGAGAGGATCGCCGGCATGACCAGGATCGCACCCATAAGCGAGAACCCAACGGTGATGACCGTCACGATGCCAAAGTTGCTGACGATGTTAAACGCAGAAAGGAGCAGCGCCGAGAATCCAAATACCGTTGTCATCCCGGATACCGTGATGGCTGTTCCTATCTTCTGAACTGCATGCTGGATTGCTTCATACCTCTCCTTCCCGCGCCTCCGCTCTTCCTGGAACCGCTCCATGATCAGGATGGTGTACTCTGAGGCCACCCCGATGGTCATCGACCCGAGCACCGCTGTCAGCGGGGTGTAGTCGAGGCCCAGGAAGTACATGATGGCCCCGTTCCAGCCCACGATGAAGATGATCGGGATGACCGGGGAGACCGCAGTCAGTTTCCGATAGACGAGGAGCAGGAAGAGAAAGATCATCCCGAACCCGAGGACCGTCATCTTCGTCTTGCTATCAGATATATCGTTCATCAGGCTGGTAAACATCTCGAGCATCCCTGTCGGCTCTACAGTGATCCCCGGCGGTGGGTAGTTCCACGTAACATCGCTCTTCATCTGGTCCACGAGCGAGAGGGCAGCCTCGTTTTCCATCTCCACGAGGCCAAACTCAATGACCGTCTCGGTATCGCCGCTCAGGTAGGGTTTCTTTGTGTCTTCCGGGATACGCGCCAGAACCTCGTCGACCTCCTGCTGGGTCGCCGGCATCTGGCCGGCGTTGTACTGGGTCAGGTAGGTGACGATACTCGTAGCAGATGTGATCTTATCGTTGTTGGCTACCTCGTAGTCCCCGAACTCTTTTATCCACATCAACGTATCCAGGTTCGTGACGCCATCGCCCCTGATATAGAGTGGCAGAGTCTCCGTCGATCCCATGGTGCGCCGCATCTTCTTCAGGTCGACGACTGCGGGCATGTCATCGGGGACGAATGTCTCCTCGTCTGTGTTGATGGGGATGGAGGCATCGAGCTGCACGCCGACAAGCGCGACAAGCCCGAGGATTAGAATGATCGGGACCGGGTGCTTTGCGATCTTTCTCGCGACGCCGCCGAGGAACCGGTCGTATGCCTCCATACTGGAACCTGTGGATTCATCCCCTGTTGCTTTTGGCTGGTACTTGACCAGCATGCCGAACGTCGGGACAATGATCAGAGCTGAGATGTAGCAGAATATCACCCCCATGACGCAGACCATCCCGAAATCGCGGACCATCGGCACAGGAGATATCCACATGGCGATGAACCCAAGCGATGTTGCGATCATCGCGTACAGGATTGCGGGGCCAGAGTTCCGGATAGTCGTGATCGTTGCTTCCTGGATCGGGGCGTGCCGTGCCTCCTCATCGAACCGGGACTGGAACTGGATGGCGTAGTCGATGCCGATACCGATCAGCACCGGGAACGCACCAATCACGACCATGCTGATCGGGATCCCGACCAGTCCCATCATGCCGAAGGTCAGGATAAGCCCCACCCCCACCACAAAAACCGGCAAGAACCGGTAACGGACGTGCCCGAAGAGAAGACCCACGGCCAGCACCATGAGGAGCATGGCGGCAGCGATCAGCACTCCCATCGACTCGCTGATCTCCTCGCCCATCTGCTTGGCAAAAGCAGGCGAACCAGTCACGGTCACCTTGACGCCCGGAGGGGCATCAGACAAACTGATGCGCGACTCGATGCTGTCGAGGACCTGGTTCCGGGTATCCTTGGAGACGCCGGGCGCGAGGGTGACGACACTGATCGTCATCATGTTGGAGGGGAGGTACCGGGAGAGAAGTTCCGGCGGCACCTGTTCCTTTGCCATGACGATCTCCGCTTCAGATGCGGGGAGCGCACCCCCGTTCACCTGCTTTACCATGTCAGTGATGCCCTGGGTTCCGGCGACGTACTCCTCACGGTCGATCTCAGATTGTAGCCGGTCGATATACGCCAGGACATCGGTATCGAGGACATTGTCGCACTCGAAGAGCACCATAATCGACTCTGACCTGAACGTATCCAGGTACTTGTCGAGCAGGGCACCGCGGGGAGTGCTCTTGTCGATGTAGGTATCTCTCCCCGTCTCCATAGTGGTCTGGCCCATGCCGTAGAGTGCAATGATAAAGATAAGAATGAAGATTGCGGCGACTGCTAGCGGCCGTCGCGCAATGCTCTCGCCAATCAACTGGAATGGTGATCTCACGCTCTGCCTCCATCCCTGTATATATCTCCACAGCATGGCGATAAATGATTTGTTGCGAAAGAGACAACAACCCGTCGGGACCGGATCAGGCGCTGGTTGCAGACATGGATCAAAACGGGGCTAATCCCCGCCATTTCGATGGCTGGCTACAGCCTGTCGTCGAATAGGAAGAGGGTGTTACCACCCTCCCCCCTCCAGGAACCGTATGTGTGGCTTTCGCCGCATACGAATCGCGCATTCCGCTACCCGTTTGAGGGGGGCCGCGCAACAACGGATGATTTCTTCTTGCGTTGCCGATTCTGGCTCAGGTGTGTCACCCGGGTTTCACCTGTTCGATATAATGATCCTTTCGATGATTCAGCGTCATTTAGCTGGCAGATGGAAGGGATCAGGGTTCTGCTCTTCTCCACGTTCTCCCGCAGGCCTCACACACCCCCGTTTCCGGGAGTGCATGCCGCGGTAGGTACATCTTAAACGGATAAGATGGCGGTTCGACCCGCAATCCTCGATATAGCTTCTTGCCGCACGCCACCGATACCCTTATAGGCCGTTCTCGCCCAGAATACATTTATCGCGATCATCCGGAAGCACTGCGGAAGAGGCTGGCTCACGCATGGCCCTGGTGAATCCCCGAAACACATCACAGCAGTGCTCCCGATGTGGAATGATTGTCAAAAAAACCCTCTCCGATCGGACCCACACTTGCCTGCCCGCATTGCGGGCTCATGCCGGACCGGGATCAGAATGTGGTGATCACAATATGGATCAATACCAAGATTGGGACTGCAATCTCCGGGATAGCATCTCATGCCACTGAAGTCGGGGAGGCAGTCACGCGTGCGTGTTTCATTATGTGTATTTGGGCCCACGAGAGTTCCGGAGCGGTTCTTTCGCTGGCCCCACAGCTGGTATCAACGATATGATTGCCAAACGAGGGGGACCTGCAGATAAGCACACACCAGGACCTGAGAGCTGTCGTGCGCCTGCCGCGACGTTACGCACCCCGGCGTGCGCAGCCATCGGCGTTGCATGCTTTCTTCTCCTCCTTCTCTGCGCGGGATCGGCGGGCATGCAGGCAACCCAGATACCTGAAAACCTCTGCCCCATCATCGGCCTTGCCGGGCTCTTCGGACCGGACAGGTTCACATTCTTCAGGCGCAGGACGAGGAGGGGCACCAGAGAGAGCGATAAGGATGAGGGTCCCCGGGACCGCGCCCCCTCCCGCGCGGGTGCAGAAGAGGCGCCCGGAGAGCCGTCGCCACGAGTGTATGCCCGCGACGAGGACGGGACAAACGTCTCCGAGCCAATTGAGAGACTTCCCGAGCCCTTCGTGTGGTTTGACGACCCCGTCTTTGGGGACGGCGGAAGTACAGACCACCCTGTTGCCTCCGACCCATCGGAAGTGATAATTCCGGGCCATTCTCTCCTGGACGGCCTGAGTGACGGCGTAACCGAAGAACCGGATGAACTCGCCGAACCTCTTGCAGAGGATCAGTCTGCCCCGCAACCCGGGTCCCTGACCGATGAGGAACCCACGAGGTCGTTTGAACTCCAGGGTGAAGGGCCGTCTCCCCTGGTCATCAAGAACAGTGCCAGCCTCCCGGAAGACGAATCCGGTCCCCCCGACGAATCGGCGATTGCAGTCGACGACCGCCCGGTTGAGTTACTCATTGACGACCTGGGCAGTGATGATGCCGGGGTCAGAGAACGTGCCGTGTATGCCATTGCAAGGCGCGGATCGGGAGCCGTGGCTCCCCTGATAGAGGCCCTCTCTCTTGCAGACGACCGGAAGCGGTGGTGTGTTGCCGAAGCCCTCGCCGCGATAGGCGAAGAAGCGATCCCAGCACTTATTGCCGCGCTCGGGGATGATGCGGTACAGGCCGGGGCAGCTGCAACGCTCGTGCGTATCGGCGGATCCGCCGTGCCACCGCTCATTGCGGTGCTTGCCGATGATGACGATGAGGTGCAATTCGGTGCCCGCTACGTGCTCCAGGAGATCGGCGACGAGTCGATCCCTTTCCTTGTCGCGGCCCTTGACAGACCTGACAGGAACACCCGGAGAACTGCCGCAGAAGTTCTCGGGAACATCGGGTGGAACCCGCCCGATGATGCCAGCGCGATCCAGTACCTCATCGCTGCCGAGGCATGGCTGGACGTGGCGGAGTACGGCTCGGCCGCGATCGAACCCCTCATCCATATCCTGAGATCTCCAGACGGAGAGACCCGGTGGAACGCTGCCCGGACCCTCGGGGAGATCGGCGAGACTGCAGTCGTCCCCCTGATCGACCTGCTGCACGAGGCAGACGGGGAGATCAGTTCACTGGCAGCCATGGCGCTTGCGGAGATCGGATCTCCTGCGGTCAACCCCCTCATCAGGCTGCTCTCCGACCCATCCATCCGGGGTAATGCGGCGGGAGCCCTGGTAAGGATGGGGAGACCTGCGGCAGAGAGGTGTGTCCAGGCCCTTGATCGCGCGGACAGGGATACACAGGAAACGCTCAGAGAGGTCCTGACTGCGATCGGAGAACCGGCGATCCCGCCTCTGATCCAGGCGCTGACGGCCGACAGGTCCGGGATCCGGACTCATGCTGCTGAAATCCTTGATGGGATGGGATGGGAACCCTGGAGCGCTACCGAACGGGCATGGTACCTGATTGCCCGGGAACAGTGGATGGAACTTGCCCCGATGGGGAGGGCAGCCGTCGGACCGTTGATCAGGGCACTCAACAGCGACGATGACCGCATACGGAGCGAGGCTGCCGGGACGCTCGGTGAGATCGGCGACGCGGCGGCTGTAGGGCCGCTCGTGGACGCCCTCGCAGATGAGAATGTTGCCCCGGCGGCGGCGGATGCACTTGTCGCCATCGGGAAGGCTGCTATAGCACCGGTCCTCAGGCTGCTTGAAGAAGAGACTGGAGCCGCACAGGAGAACGCCGTCGAGGTGCTGGGAAGGCTCGGGGCGCAGGAGGCGACCCCGGCCATCGTTGACCTGGTCAGGAGGGGAGGGGACCGTCTTCACCGGAAGGCCGTCGACGCCCTCATCGGTATCGGGGCGCCTGCGATCGGACCGCTCATCTCCCTCCTCGGCGAGGACGGCGACGGACACGCGGGCGCGGTGGCCGCGCTCACCAGGATCGGGGATGATGCGCGGGAACCACTCGTTGAGGCGCTCGGGAGCGATGACGCCCGGATCCGCGTGGGAGCCGCTATGGTCCTCGAGAGGCTCGGTTGGGTGCCCGCGGGGGTGGAGGAACAGGCCGCATACCTGGTCGCACTGCAGCGCTGGCCTGATGTCGTGGACCTCGGGGTCCCCGCCGCCGGTATCCTGGCTGCACGACTCGGTGATATGGATGCTAACGTGCAGGCAGGAGCAGCAGAGGCGCTTGTCAGGATTGGACCACCTGCGGTCCCTTCACTGATCCGCCTGCTTGGTGAAGAGGACCTCCGCGGACCCGCGGGGGATATACTGGTGCAGATGGGGGAGGCAGCCGTCGAACACCTGGTCTCTGCGCTGGATGAGGAAGGGCTCTGCCAGGCGGCAGCCGGGGTGCTGGAAAGGCTTGGAAGGCCTGCCGCCATTGCGCTCATCCCGGTGCTCGGGCGCGACGATTCCAGAGAGGTTGTGGCAGAGGTCCTGGCAGCGATGGGGGAGGCTTCCATCGAGCCGCTCGTCGGGGCGCTCGGGAGCGATGACGCCCGGATCAGGCAGAGAGCTGGGGATCTGCTCATCAGTCTCGGAGATATAGCAACGGATTCGCTCATCGTGGCACTCGGCCGGCCGGACGATGCCCTGAGGCTCGGGGTGATCGAGACCCTCACGCGGACCGGCAGACCGGCCATCCCCGCTCTTACAGAGGCGCTCCTGGATGAGGACTACCGCATACGGCTGGGAGCGGCTGAGGTTCTCGGGAGGATAGGGTGGCTGCCAGAGACCGAAGAAGAGACGGTCAGTTACCTGATCGCGAAGGAACAGTGGGCGTCTGTTGCAGAGCTCGGTCCTGGTGCAGTCAGGCCACTGATCCGTGCCCTCGACGACCCGGATACCGCGATCCAGATGGGTGCGGCACGGGCGCTCGGCCTGATCGGGGAACCGGCGGTCGCTGAACTGATCAGCGCGCTCCGTGATGAGCGGGATAGCGGGCAGAGGAAGGCTGTCGAGGCGCTCAAACTGGTCGGAGAACCGGCTGTCGGACCGCTCATCGATGCCCTCCAGGACCACGACTGGCATATCCGCCTGGGTGCATCACGGGCGCTCGTCGCTATCGGGGAGCCAGCGGTTGAGCCACTGATCCGGGCTCTCCGCAGCGGCCCTCCGGCAGTCCAGATGGGCGTGGCTGCAACGCTCGGCAAGATCGGGAACCGGGCCGCCATCGAACCGCTTACCGATACGCTCCTGCAAGAGGACTGGCGCGTGGGGCGTGTCGTGGTGCGGGCACTCGGTATGCTGGGAGAGCCAGCGGTAAAACCGCTCCTCCGGGTCATCAGAGAGGGAGGAGATGTGGCCCGTAAGGGTGCTGTGGCAGCTCTTGTGTTGATCGGCGAGCCTGCAGCAAGGCTACTCCCCGATGCGCTCACTGACTGGCATTTCCGTGTCCGTGCCGGAGCTGCGGACGCCCTCGACCGGCTGGGCTGGTCCCCGGAGCCAGGGGAGGAGACAGTCCACTACCTGATTGCAAAGGAACAGTGGAGCGATCTACTTCCACTGGGCGCGATCGCGGTCGGGCCTCTGGTGCAGGCGCTCAAGGACCGCGACGACAGCGTACGGAGGCGGGCAGCAAAGATTCTCGGCGAACTGCGAGACCCGCGTGCGGTCCTGCCCCTCATGGATCTCCTCCACGACGATTTCTACAGCATACGGCGAGAGGCCGCGGCGGCGCTCGTCACCATAGGTGCCCCAGCCATAGATCCGATCATAGCCGTACTGGACGACGAGGATGATGATGTCAGGAAACGTGCGGCTGATATCCTGGCTGAGATCGGGGATGCACGAGCGATCGAGGCCCTCGAGGGCATCTTCAATGATGAGGACTGGTACGTCCAGAGGGCCGCGGTGGAAGCAGTGGAGAGGATCCGGGAGCGCGAGGAGAGGGGGGGATAATTTACGGAGAGAACAGGCAGAAGGCCCGCGACTTCAGTCTCAAAACATTAACGATTCGACGTACCGCGACTGGAAAGTGGTATGCCTGTTTCTCGGTCGAGTATGAACCCTCTCCTGCACGAGAGAAAGATACCGTGGTCGGGGTCGACGCAGGTCTTGAATCCTTTGCTACTTTCTCGAACGGAGAGAAGAATCGAGAATCCCCGGTTTTTCCGCACCGACGAGAAAGCCCTTGCGAAGGCGCAAAGGAAACCTTCAAAAACGGAGAGTGGAACTCCTGAACGGAAGAAAGCCAGAAAGGTTGTCGCACGCATCCACGAACGGATCTCCAGCAGACGCCATAATTTTGCTCAACAGCCCTCCCTCCCGGATGCTGGTGTTTTGAGGACCTGAACATCAAAAACATGCAGAAAAACCATCATCTGGCAAAAAGCATTGCAGATGTCTCCTGGAATCAGTTCATCACGATCACAGAGAGCAGAGCGGAAGAGGCTGGTTCTCGCGTGATCCTGGTGAATCACGTCTCAGCAATGTTTCAGATGTGGCACGACCGTCAAAAAGACGCTTTCTGATCGGGTTCACTCCTGTCCACACCGGGTTAGTGATGGATCGCGACCAGAACGCGGGCGTTCAACATTATGAGATTGGGACTGCAATCTCAAAGGTGTGGTAAGTATCCCGGGATGCCCACGACGAGAGAAGGGGGAGCAGTCACGAATCATGTAGAGACGCGAAGGGGTGTGCTGGCACAGCTGTCTGTCGCTCTTTCGTGATCTTCGCGGCTTCAGAGAAAGGAGTGAACAGGGGCGCCTGGCTCTCAGCCGCGCGGGAGCCCGTATACGGGGCAACCACCTAAAGTCTCAGGCAGATACCCGGGCAACGCTGCAAAACCCGCAGGGCCACGGCCCATGAAATACCGATCCTTCGTTGATCTGTAGAGGCGCGACACAGAAAACGTTAATACCGGGATAGCAAAGTCTGCAGTAAGCGCCGCCAACACCTTGGCCCGCGGAGTTACGACATGATACAGGATAAGAACGTCACCAGAGTATACAGCGGAGACGCCGTCGTCGACGGCCTGGACCCGGCGGGGTCGAAGGAGGCGAGATCTTCGTCTCTGGCTTTCCTGACCCGAACAAAACGGGGGAAGAGTATGACGATCCTGATACCCACCCGGCAGCCGGTTGCGTCGTCGGCGATCGTGGGAGGTGGGGAGACCGCAGGCTGTCTCCCGGAAGCGGTTGCCCGGGCAAGGACCGGCCTTGCGGCAACCCTCCTCGGGCAAGGGCAGCACCTCCGCCAGATTCTTCATGACAGTCTACTGGAGGTGAGGTGATGGCGCTCGAGAGATTGCTCAACGTAGCACGCAAAGAGTTCTCCGATCACATCACCAGCAGACGGTTCATCATCATCCTCGCGCTCTTCCTCGTGATATCGGCGCTCGGGATGCACACCGGTATCGGGAACTACAATGAGAGGCTGGAGATCTATAACCAGCAGCTCCAGCATACGCAGGAGATCGAGACCGCCAGCGGCGACATCTACCGCAGCAGGATGCCCGAGAAACCCTCGATCATGCTCATCTTCAACGCCATGATGGGCTACATGACAACGTTCGGCGCCGTCCTCGCCATCGCCATCGGGTTTGACCTGGTATCGAAGGAAAAAGAGACACGATCGTTAAAGTCGCTCCTCTCACACCCGGTCTTCCGCGACGAGATCATCAACGGCAAGGCGCTCGGAGGTATCGCCGCGCTCGGGTTTGCCCTGGTGCTTGCGTTTGCCATATCGCTTGCGATGCTCCTCCTCTTCTCGATCATCCCGACCCTTGAGGAGTCTGCCGCTATCCTGATCTTCGGGGTGGTCTCGCTTGGATTCCTGCTTGCCTACTTTGCCATCGCGCTTGCGATGTCGACGTTCGCCCGCGAGAGCGGGGGCGCCCTGATCTACACCCTGGTGATCTTCTTTGCTGTCTCCACGTTCCTCCCGATGCTCGGGATGATAGCCGGCGACGTCTTTGCCGGCGAGATGCCGGAGCCACCCCCGATGAGGCCCCAGCCGACTCCCGTGCCTGGCGAGGGTATCAGTGTCACGCAGTCAGCGGCGTATGTCGGGACCCAGGATCCGGAGTGGAGACAGTACGAAGAGGGTATGGAGGCATATTTCAAGAGATGGACGCTTGTAAACGACGTCACAAACCTCCTCTCGCCGCAGTCGAACTACCGGAAAGTCGCGATGGCGGTCACGAACCCCAGGTACGCCGCACTCGTCCACTCACCCTTTGACCCGATACCGGAGGAGACCCCCGGTCTTGCCGATGCCCTCGGCCAGGTCTGGATGAATATCGCAGCGCTCGTTGTCTTCCCCTCGGTCTTTTTTGCCGCGGCATACATCAAGTTCATGCGGATGGATATACGGTGATCGGCACGCTGAAAGAACCCTTCCGGCGTGGCGTTTGCCGCCTCGGGAGCAGCGGTGTGGACCGGGGTGATGCGGCAACGGCAACGTCGTCTCAACTGCCAGGAGACCGGCGAAGATCTGGTTTGAGGGGGGACGGGCGCGGGATCGTTCAGCAAGCACCTCATGGACCGCGCCCGGATTCAGCCGCCAGTAGAGTGCAGCGTGTCATGTGACCGCTCCCTCCACTTCTGTGGGGGCGCAGTCACGCGGCGTGAAAAAGTAGTACATCGATTCCAAATTAACAGACTCTACCGGGCCTTCGTCCCCTCCCCCACGGAGCGCTCCCATCCGTCCCCCCACCCTGCCCGCGCTCCTCCCCCCCGCCCCTACCGGGGGGGCAGTACCCGGGCGTATATCCGGTGGAAAGCCGTCCTCCAGGATGCAAACCCCTGGATAGTGTGAAAAAGGTCGATACTCTCCTCC
>Ga0209537_1003003_pt1 | contig 15989 bp, 18 predicted proteins | sample BioPla4DNA1_FD_187698 | JGI IMG/M metagenome (GOLD analysis project Ga0209537, IMG submission 187698) | Biogas fermentation microbial communities from Germany - Plant 4 DNA1 (SPAdes) (version 2) | ecosystem: Engineered > Bioreactor > Anaerobic > Digestate | place: Bielefeld, North... | reverse complement strand
CATCCTTCTCAGCATTCCAGAGTATACGCTCCTCCACGTCCCTCGCGCTGGCCTGGAAACGGTCCACGTCCAGGACGTAGTAGTATCCATTCGCATCCACACCCATCAGGGTCCCCACGGTCCAGTCAGGGTCTTTCCCCGCGCCTGGAGGCGTGGAGGCTATATCCCAGAATCTGACCCTCCGCAACAGGTTCGGGGGGTCCAGTGCGAAGCGCTGAAACCATTTCTCATCGAAGAGCCCGCCCTTCTCCTCAGCCATCCAATCACCATCCTTCAATTGGCGTCTGGTGATTGGATCGAGCTTCTTCAAGGAATCCAAGTAGCTTGAGTCGAGGAATGGGTTATCGCGGAACGTGGCGGGGATGAAATGCGCTTCCTCATCTAGTATGAATCGTTTACGGACCCAGCGGAGCCCGGAGCCCGTGGGGTTCGTCGCGGCCCGCATACGGAGAGGCACAGGGTTATCGGAGGTCTTACGGAGCCTGCTGAAGAGGAAGAGGTACTGGTGCTCCGTGAATTCCGTTAATTCGTCGAATCCGATGAACTGGAACTCAGTGGACTGATACCTGTACTTATCCCGGTCAACGTCGATGTGGCCGAATGTCAATGTGGCTCCGGAGGGGAAACGCCACGTTTTCTTCTCACCAGCCCACTCAGCATCAGTACTGTGGAGCCACTGGTGCGCACGGTCGATCAATCCCCCAGGGAGGGTTAATTCGGGGTAGTTTCGGCGGAGGAGAAGCGCACGATAGTCCTCCACGTGAACATACTGAAGTGCTGCCATCAGAAGGCCTTCGGACTTCCCACCACCGGCCGCTCCACCGTAGAGGACCTCGGGTTCATCAGATAGGAGGAAAAGAGCCTGCTTCGGCGTGGGGATGGTGGGGATGAACTCATTCAGGATTATCCCCTCGATGAAGGCCTCCACGGACTCCCTGGGGTGTTCGTCGAGGAAATCGTACTCCCCCTTCTCCTTCAGCTCCCTGAAGACCTCCATTTTCCTTTCAACGCGTTCAGCGGGGTCCTTCACCTCAATCAGCATCTGACGCCTCCAGTTCGATCACGCGGGGCTTTCTTTTCTCTGTTTTCTCCTTCATCAGCTTTTTCATCAGGTCTTTCGCAGCCTTCTCCTTCACCTCGGTGACGGACCGAGACTTGGCGGATGAGGATTTACTCGCCTTCCCACCCCCAGATTTAGCCTTACCATCATCACCATCCTCCAATGAGGCCTTTGAAACCTCATAAGCGGATTTAAGGGCCAGGGAAATATTATAAAACTCTGAACTCCGAACAAGCTCCCCTTGGCTCGTTTTCTGACGGAGGAGATCCACATGCTCCCCCAAGAGAAGAGCCAGGCGCATGCTCGTCTCGAAAAAGATCAGATCCATCCCCGCGATACTCCTCGCGATCTGATCAGCCCTGAGACGATCCAGATGAATCTTCACACGCTCCTGAACCCTCTCACGGCGGCTACCCCAATCCCCATCCTTCGCACGTTTCAGAACAGCCTGATATGAAACCCCATGCTCCGCAGCGAGATCCTTAAGGGTTGGGAAGACAATGGAACCATCCTCACGCGTCACCCCATGAACATACTCCTTCTCCACCAAGCCCCAGTCCACATCCACACTGATCACCACCATTTTCACTTGAAACCAAGGAAGATGAGCAGATCCTTCACGATAGCCGCTAGCATCGTCCCAATGAAGATTTTGAGGACCCAGCGCATCTCATTTATCGTCCCCTCTAGGAGGAGGACGCTGCGCCGCATATTCTTCATCTCCTCCATGTATTCAGCGAGATCAGCCCTCAGGTCACATATCCGCTCATCTTGGACGCTGTTCACCTTCTTATACTCCGAAAAACCCTCCCGGAGCGACTCCAGGTTCACTTCAATCCGCTCAATCCTCTTTTCGTTCAGACAGGAGTTCTCATGCTTCCGATCCACCATCAGAACCTCCACGCATCCCATCCTAGGAACCAGAACCGTGGAGGCTGCTATGCCCCCTCATCAGGACCATCATCATCAGTAGGGGAATTGGAAGGTGGACGAGAAGCACGAGGATACAGGAAATCATATGTAAAAGCCGCAAGACTCAGGATAAGCGGCGCGTAAGCCCCTAAACCGACATCCTCCAATAGACGAACCCCTAAATCCGGATTAGAAAGGAGGAGACCCTCAAAAACCACAACAAACCCAAGAATGTACGTGCTCAGCCAACCATTCACATTTCTCCTATCAAAAACCATATCATCACCTCAAAAAGCTTCAAATAACCAAACCCCACGGGAAATCAACCCGGACACCCGCAGAATACTCATAAGGCCCAGAAAGGACCAAACCACACTCCCGACACGAGAACTCCCGCCGAAGCGAATCCCAAACAACCCGATCCGAAAAACACTCAGGACATGAACCCCGAAGAGGAGGAGGAATCGCCAAGGGCCCCGGGGACACTTGAGAACCCCGAAAACCACTACTAGAACGCTCAAGAAGTCTGCGAAGCTCCCGACGAACCACCCCAGCCTCCGCACGAGGATCAGGATTCCTATGGGGCCCGAGACGCCCCTCACCTAAACCCTCACGGCCAAGATCACGTAACAAGCGCCGATACCGTCTCTGATACTCCCGCTTCTGCTCCCGCCTCACCAGGACAGCGCAAACGGGACAATACTTCCTCCGAGACGGGGGGATAAGGTCCCCGCAACGCACACAAACCTTACGCCGGGAATACACTACCAAAATCCCCCTCTACATATATATGCGTGGACACTACCCCCACCATCCACACACACCTGCAGGATGACTTCCAGGACCCCCACACAAAGAAAAAAAGAATGACATGGGACAAAAAAGAGTGGTGGGGGGATCGCGCGGCTCTCATCAGATAACCCGATGGGAGGTGACACCATGGAGAGACCAGACTGCAGACATGGGATACGGACCACGAAACCCCGAAAAAAAAGCAGCCGCGCAACACCCCAAGACCCCCATATAGGTCTATATGGGCCCGGTACATATAAACCCATCCCAGAAACACCGAAACAAAAAGAATATATACAAAAAGAAACAGAAAAAGAAGACAGGGGGACACACCACACAACCCCCACACAGACCACAAAAAAAGGAGAGGTGAAACAGATGGAATGGGAAGAGACAGATACCCTGGTCCACTTCTACCAGGACCAGGACAAGAACTTGTACATGAAACTCCCAGGCACAAGCCTGTGGAAAGTCCGAAAAGAACGCCAAGAAAGGCTCAGGAAGGCCCTCAAGGAGATAGGATACCAGCCAATACCAATCCAAACCACCCAGAACCCCAGGGAGAACATCACCAGGCTCCTCCAAGAAGGAGGCCCACGACGACTACCACTCCCCACCGGGGCGGTGGTAACAATCTACACAGAAGACCAGAAAATCAAAGCCACCCTCAACGAAGAAGGAATCACCACAGAACTACGCGGACCACAAGAAATCCTAGAAATCATCATACGCCACACCCCAACGCCAAGGTGACCCAGATGACGAAAATAAGACTCAACCTCACCCCACCAACCCCAAAACTACCCCTCACCAACCCAGAACAGATCACAGCACGGGAAAGAGAGAGAATAATCATCCAACTCTACAGAGAAGGCTACACAGAACCCGAAATAGCGAACATACTCCTCACAAACATCCCCCTGGTCTCAGAGACCATCAGAAACCTCACCAAAGAAGAAAGAAAACAACAACGGGTCCGCATAGACGGAAAAATCATCACACCACACGGAGGACGCGGACCACGACCCACCATCTTCGAAATCCTCCTACTCGACCTATTCAGCCGTTTCTTCACACGGACACTCAGCAGTCGCATAATGGGAATCAGCCCCAGCGTCGCTATAAGCAACATCAGAGCCCTCAGAGCAGGGGAATACGATGAAATCTTCAGGAGATACCAGGAAAGACACGGAGAAGACCCTAGAGAAATATTTGCCAGGATATGCATGGAGACAACAGGAAAACCACCCGAAAAAATCACCCTGGGAGACATCCACCAGCACGGCGGAAAACTAGTGGAGAACACCAGGAAACACATAGAAACACTCAGGAAGAAGCTGATCACGCAGAAACCAGACGCGATCATCCAGAACGCACAGAGACAGCCAAGACACCGCACACTACCACAGAGGAGGTCATACCAGTGACAACACCACCAGGAGCACTATTCCTCGCATGGACCATACTCACCGCCGCCATAGCCAGCCTAATACTCCGCCTCACCCACCAGGAACCCCGCAAACCACGACTAGAACCCAGAAGGAGGAGGAAAGCATGAAAAAACCCATAAAAAGAAGGATAAGGAAGGACAAGGACTTCCAAGCCTTCCTAAAACGGAACGCGGAGAAAATCATCCGCGTGGAATACAAACCGAAGACCATCATAAACATGGACAGCATAAGGCTCCGCACAGGAAACCCAAACAGGCCCGTGGACGCCTACATCGACATCGACTACCGCAACCTCCCATTCAAAGTCACCATCCGCACAAAAACCATGGGGGAGGTATTTCGAGCATGGGAAACAATCCAGAACCCTCTCACTATCCTCCACCACACTCTCCAAGACCGGAGAGGATGGGAGGAGACAACAGAGAAGATCTTCCTCGCCAAACACTCAGAGAAAGCAAGGAGGATCCTCAGAGAATACCTAGGAGGACTGGACAAGGAGGTGAAAGAAAAACTAGTAGAAGACGTGCGCAGAAAACTCGAAGAAAAAATCCTAGACCTCCTGTAGGTGGGGGGCACCACCCCACCACCACCTGCACAGGCACAGGTTAAAAATCAGACCAAAATGGGACTGAAACAGGAACAGGAACAGACACAGAAAAAGAAGAAAGAAGGAAAAAGGATCAGAAGGCGGTGATGACGATGTACTCATCCATCGTCATCCCAGACCTCGGCTTCGAGTTTCCCGAACTCATAGATCTCCTCTATGAGCCGATCGATCTCGGGAACTCCTGCCTCGAAGTTCCCGAGGATTGTGAGGGCTTCGGCGTCGTCACCGAAGACCTCACGCTGTGCAATTGTCCTTATGGCCTCCCACACCTCTAATGGGAGGGTTTTTCTGTCTTCTACAACTTTTTCCAGTTCATCTACGAGTTTTTTCACATTCATGTTTATTCACCTCTTTGGGGTTTTTTTCTGGAGGTGGAGGATCGTGTCCACGATCCTCCTCAGGTAGCCCAGGTAGCTGGCAGCTACCAGGAACTCCACGTCTGATAGGACGTAGTCGGCCCTGGACTCAGGGTCCAGGACCGTAAACTCTGCGACGGGTTCTCCTCCCTCGGGGGCCCAGAACCTGAACACCAGGTCCTGGGCCTGGGGGTTCTCCTCGAGGACAGGATCCTCGAGTTCTATTTCGACAGGCTCCTTCATGGGAGGGAACCCATTTCGGATGTGGTCTCTGAGGAGGTCCTCCACCTCCTCCACGAAAACATCCACCCTTATCCTGAGCCTGTCCAGGAATTCGGTGATTCCTTCCTCCTGCCCCTGCAGGAGCATGCAGAGGCGGAGATCCTGGAGGAGTTCATCGGAAACCTCCCCAACGACCACCCTGAACTTGGTGAAGTACGTACAAGATGCGTACTTCTCACCGTCCAGTGCCCTTTCGAGAAGGGCATCGTATTCGTCCACATTCATTTTCCTTTTTATGGGGGTTTCGAAGCCCCCGTCCACGAGTCTCTCTATTGTTTTTGTCTTCATCTGTGTCACCTCCGTGTTCTTGCCATATTCTATATCGTCTATAGTATATATACTTTTCGGTTTGAGGCTGAACTTCGTAATATAATGGTATAGCGAAGTTCCCAGGGCCCCATGAAGGCATCAGGAAAAAGGAAGGAGAAGGCGCAGATGAAGAAAAGAAGCAACCTGCGCATGGAACAGTGAAGGCGTATATAGACCATGCGAAGTATATACCTGAAGTATAATGCGAATATAATGCGAAGTACGAAGTTCCCATGAGGGGAGTGAAGCGGATTCAACCGGAAGCCTCATACTCCCCCACCCTGTGAAGAGAGGCTCACGATTACCGAGGCCATGGGGACTGACAGTGCAAGAACACCAAAGTATACCATGTCTGTCAACAGGACTGCAGTGGCGTATCCTACCCCCAATGCAAATTGAACCAGTGCCACCCCATGAATATGCTTGCAAGGTACCCTGTTGAATACAAGGAACCCCAGTGATATACCTGCAAGGACCATGAAGGAAACCACCCCAACGGAGCATCCCAGAGGCGGAGTACACCCACGCCATGTATATGAAACCACACCCAGAACCACAAGAAAACACACACTCCAAGGAAATAGAAGAAACGGTAAAGGAGAGCACACCGAACCATCCACACCCACAAGGATCCTCCAAGCTAATCTCAAAGGAACCTCCGCAAGAGCACCCCACCACCCGCACCAGCACCCGCACCCGCAAGGCCACCAAGCCACCAGCAAGCACAGGCACCCTGACGCCAATGCCACCAAGACCCAACCAAGGAAAGGAAGGTGTCACCCAAAAGGTTACACCCCCACGGGGCCAGGGACCACGCCACGAGCACGCGGCGGGATTAGTTTCGGTGTTGTGAAACTGTTTCATGGTGGTGAAACTTTTCCGGTTGGGGGGATTGCATACTTTTGGTGTGTGGGAGTATGATCTTGGGGTGGAGGAAGAATTACTACACTGGCAGCGGTGTAGTACTATACCAATACTACGCCAACCATTGTAGTATTTCCAAGCCTGAAAAAAGTGTGTGTCGGGGGATTCTCCGGGCCTGGTTGCCGCCGTGGCGGGCCCATGGCCGGGCCCGGGTCGGGCGGCGGGGTTTTCTAGAATTTCAGGGTGATAGAGGGAGCCTGCTCCCTCCTTCATGTTGGTTTTTCAGAGTGTCTGAGAAACTACTACAACTACTACATTCCTCGTTCAATCTATGTACCCTATATAGTGTTTCATGTATATCATCACTTGAGTTTTCCTATAAAGGATAGGGATTGAATCTACTATGTAGTAGTTGTAGTAGTTCTAGAAAAATAGATATATATATATAATATAAGGCTCTTTCAAGGTACTGATTCTGAATAAAATCTCTTCTTTCTTGTTTTAAGAAAAGGAGCGGGCGTTTTTCGGCCACCCGATGCCGTGCCGTGGGCCATGGCTGGTTTTGGGGGTGCTGAGTGTGTTTTGGTGTTGGCGGTGTACTACATTGGTTGGTGTAGTAGTGGGTAGTAGTGTGTAGTATTCCTTGTAGTAGTCAGTGATCCATGGTTGGTGAAGAGAAAAAGTAGTCAGTATCCTCACTTGAAAAAAAAGAAGTAGGGGATGGATGGGGCTGCGGGAGCCTCCTCTACTCTAATCGTCCATGAATTCAGGGTAGAGGAACCCTAGGAATTCCTCCAGGCTGATTTTGATCCTGCGCAGTGTTGTGTATCCTCCTCCTGAGCGTTTCACCCGGATTGGGTAGGGGTCTGGCCATCCTACTAGTTGGCTGAGGGCTCGGAGGCTTGTGACTGGGATTCCCTGCTTCCTGAGTCTGCTGATGAGGGCTGTGGATATGAGGACGTATCGTCCTCTGTTTGTGGGGTAGTATTCTAGGCCGGGGCATGCTCCTGCTCTGAGTATGGTGGTGATGAGTTCGTCTCTTTCGATTTGCCATTTCTCGTCTCTGAGTATCGGGTTTCCTTCTTCGTCGTGGATGCTTGTGCGTTGGATTTTCTGTGTGATGGTTTCTCGTAGGTGGTCTCTGATTTCTTCGAGGATGTCTGTTTCGGTTTCGGTGATTGTGGTGGTTTCCGCCCATCTGGTGGTCCATTCGGGTTGTGGGTAGTGCGCGTCCTCGTAGATCCTGGTGAGGAGGGTGTCGGCGATTTCCTTCCATGATCGGGGTTCTAGTATGATTGTGGGGTCTGCGAGTATGAGTTGTTCTGCGTGGGCTCCGATGTGTTCGAGGAGGTTGATCCTTGTCCGTCTTGGTGTGTCGACGCCGTACTTGTCGTGGAATTCCCTGATCTTCTCCTCTGTTTTCCTGTGTTCGAGTGTGAAGTTTATGCTGAGGATTCTGCGTTGTACGCCGGGGTCGTTGGGTGGTGGGTAGTTCGTGGTGAGCACAGCGGCCCTGTAGGCGGGGATCTGGGTGTATTCGTCGTTTCGTTGTTTTGCGCGGGCTATATCGGTCTGTATCGCTGTCTTGATTATTTCACGGGTGCTGCTGCGTTCTAGGGGTTCTCTGGCTTCGTCTATGAGGACTGGGAGGCTTGTCTGCTGCAAGATTTCTCCGATCCGGTAGGGTGTGTTGAATCCGCTCCCACCGATCTCTGTGATGATTCTCTGGTCGTGTGGTGGCTGGTAGAGTGTGAGGCTGATCCTGGCGAGGCTGGTTTTCCCTGTTTGGGCGTCTCCGTAGAGTAGGAGCCATGGGAGGAAGTCCTCGCCCTTCTTTTTGAGGATGTGGTTCCATGGGGCGACTAGGCCCCATTTCAGGACTGTGGCGAGGATGTCCTCTGATCCCTGGTAGTGTCCGCGGAGTTCTTCGAGGAGTTCGAGTGCTGCTGCGGTTTCGGAGGGGAGTGTGTGGCCTGCGGTGTAGTTTTGGCGGGTTACCTTGCCGTCTATGAGGTAGTAGCCTGGTTCGTGGACTTCTCTGGTCTGTATGCTGGGTCCGTGCTCTCGGAGGTGGTTTATGGCTGCGTTGAGGGCTTTTTTGCTGTGTCTGTGGTCGATGATGTATCCTTTCCTGTCTAGTTCGTTGTGGAGTTCTTGTAGGTCTCCTGGGCCTATCCATTCTTTCCTGTTCATCGCCCTTGGGGTTTGTGGTAGTTTGATTAGGATTTGTTCGGTTCGGGTTTCGAGGATGGGGTGTTCGTTGGTTTGTAGGAGGATCGGGGCGGCGTGGATGACTTCGGATAGTCGGGGTGGTTCTTCTATGAGTTCCATCCTGTCCCTGTGTGTCTGTCTTCGTGTCCGTTCATTTGCCCTGTAGATCCGATTCCGGTCTATGTGGATTTCTTCACTGTCACCTAGGGGGATTATGATTGTATCGTTTTCCTCCGCCTTTCTGAGGATTATCTCGGTTGCTTTTTCTTTGAACGTGTCCTTGACGGCTAGGTTGATGGATTCGGCGGCTGCGGGGTTTTCCTGGATGAGTTGGTAGATCCTGTGCAGTGTTGTGATGGTGTCCAGCGTCTTGGGGTCCCGGTATGCTTTCTGGATGAGCAGGGTGTCCTCGTGTTCTCTATGTCCGTCTGAGCTGGTGAGGCTGGTGAGGCTGGCGAGGTCCCTGATGGTGTCTCCTAGGTCGTTAGGGTGGATCCCTGTCTCCCTGAGGAGGGCTGCTATATACTCTGCGTATAATGGTTGGAGTTCATCTTCCAGAGCTGGGTTTTCATTGAGCTGCTCTTGGAGTTCTTCCTGGTCGAAGAGGAGGTGGTGGATGGCCCGGAAGGGATTCCTCCTCTTCTTGGCCTCCTCCTCTTCTTTTTCTCTTCCGGGGTTGGGTAGGACCCATTCATCATCCCTGAACATTGTGTCCGGTCACCCCCATCTCCTTTTTCTCCTTGATGATGGCTTCCAGGGCCTCTGTGGCTTTGTCCGGTTCTTTGACGAGGCCTGCCTTGTGGAGGGTGGTTATCATCCCCCTGGCGGTGTTTCCTTTGACGCGGATGAGTGTTTCCTCCCCATCCGGGTTCCTGGCTGGTTTTAGGGTGATCTGGTACTTGTACCCTCCCCGGTCTTTGTTTTCGATGGGGTGGGTTTCCCTGATCGTGGTGGGGGCGGCGCGTATCACCCGTGTCCTGGTTGTGATGGGATGATCTCCTCTTGCCCGGATCTCCTCGTAGTAGACGCTTGGGGGGTTCTTGGTGATTAGGATCCCTTTTATCAGCGTTCCGTTGTCTTCGGGGTTTCTCCGTCTTTCTAGGATGATCCGGTGTGGGTCTTCGTGGAGCAGGTAGTCTCTGAGGGCGTGGAAGCCGCTCTGGAGTCTCTGCGCCCGCAGCACTAGGTCGTCGCCTTTGACGCCGTGGCGGAGGAGCAGGCTGATGGTCCTGGTGAGGGGTCGGCGTCTGGGGTCATGGTAGGCCTTGATCATCTCCTCCTGGGCCTTCTGGATGTTCTGGTGGGTGGGTGGCTGGTTCATCACCTCGAGGAACGTCCTGCTCCACCTTATTATTGCGTTTTCGGGGTTCCTGGTTTCTCTGAGCCATTCCCCGATTATCTGCAGGCATTCCCTGGTTTCATCGCTGTACGTGTCGGGTTTGTCCTTGGGGGCGGGGAATAGGGGGTTGTTTTCTGGGTTCAGTGTTTCGGGGAGGAATTCGAGTGGTGATTCTATGATGCCTCTCCACCCCCATTCCTGTGTCTCAGGTGTGGTAGTGTTCATTCTGCCCTGCCACCTTCCGTCTCCCGTGTTCTCCTGTCTGGTCTGGCTGGGGGTCTGGTTGGGGGTCTGGTTGGGGGTTTGCGGTGGCTGGCTCTGTTCGCATCATCATCCTCCTCCTCCCCGGCGACGCCGAGGAGGGCCATGAGACTGTACCTCCTGGCGTAGGTGATGGCGCTCCCGGCGGTTTGCGGTTTCTTGTCCGGGAGGGGGATGTATAGTTTCCCGCTCCTGATCTCCTCCCCGTTCTCATGGGCGATAACTGTACCAACCCATATGCGGTTGGTTTCTTCGATGTCGCTGCCTACGCGCTGGTAGATGAAGAGCCCGTGCTTGCTGAGGACTTTTTTGGCTTCTTCGAGGACTTGGCTGAGGGGTGCGTAGTGGCTCTTGAAGAATGGGTTTTCTCTGGTGTTTTTGGGGTTCTGGAGTTCGTTGAGGGCTTTCTGGAGGGCTTTGTAGAGTTCTTTTCGTGGTTCGGGTGTTTTTGTGGGGTTCTGGGTGGTTTGGGGTGTGTAGGTTTTTGTTAGTGTGGTGGTGTTTTTCATCCTGTTCCCCTCTCTCATGGCTCTACCATGTTCAGATCGGACATCACCATTCATCCCCCTTCTCAAGGTCTAGTTCAAGCCATTTCAGCACATCATCCACAGTCTTCCGGTACTTGTGTATATCATCAATGTCTCTTGCTAGAAGGAGGCGGTTGTAAAGTTCCTTTTTTGTCAGAGACATCATCATCCTGTTCACCCTCCTCATGCCTCTATCCACCTGTAGACTTTGAATCGGCGGATTGTTCGGCCGTCGGGGAGTTCTTCTTCTCCTGCGTGGCGTATGTGGAGCTTGTCACCCTCCTCTACGTCTTTTAGTTTTAGTTGTAGGTCTACGTTGCGTGGGAGGAAGTAGCGTTCCCCCTCATGTGTTTTCAGGATCACTGTGAGGTATTTTCTCCCCTCGTGATCCGTGTTCTCCTTTTTCAGCTCCACGAAGCCTTCTAGGCTTACTTTTTCGTGGTAGTCCCATGCTTTGGCTTCTTTCTGGGTTTCTACTCGTATTTCTTCCCATGCCATCTGTTTCACCTCTCATTTTTTCCTTTTTCTTTCCTTTTTTTTGTGGTCTGTGTCTGCAGGTGGTGGGGTGGTGTGTGGTGTTCCCCCACCATCCTTTTTTGTTTTTGTTCATTATCCTTTGCAGGATTTTCTGTTTGTTTTTGATTATCCTTTATATCCTTTTCGGTTTGTTTTTGTTTACCCGGTTAGGGGCGGTTAGGGTTCTTCTTTCACTTCACACCATCCCAATCCAGGTGCTTGAACCCAGCCACGCAGCACGCTGTCCCTAATGGCCGCTTCGTCTTCGTTGCGCTCACATAATCCCATATAGTCCACTGTGAGGGGTTCGTTGACGTGTTCGGGAATTCTCTGCCCTTCACCCTGAGGAGGTAGTGACCGTACCATACACCATCATTGCACTTGACGCGGACGTGCTCCACCTGGACTGTGTACCCGATCTCGCGGAGGATGACGGTGAAGAGGGTGCAGGCATCAGCACAGTTGATCCCCTCTTTCTTGATTCGCCGCACGGCTTCGCGTAGTGTCCCGCATCGCCTGTTCAGGTAGTATTTGTACTTCCCCTTCGCCATGAGGAGCTTGTAGAGTTCTGTTGCGTTGCTGAAGTATCCTAGTTCATCTATGAGGGCTTGGAGGGTTTCACTGCGCTTCTCAGCCTCCTTAGCCTTCCCTGGTGGTGTGATTTGGACGGTGAGAGGTTCGCGACCCCTCTCCTTGAGGAAGTTCTCATATCTCCTCTCCATGTCTTTGAAGACCGTTAGGGTCACGTATTCTTTTTTATTGGGTTCTATGTAGATTATTTGGGGTTCGCGGCCGTTTTCCTTCTTGAATAGGTTGTAGCGGCGTTGCATATCCTTGAAAACCTGGTTCGTGATGATTCCTTTCTTTAGATTTACCGCCTCCTCCGTTGGGGGTGTGATTTGGACTGTGAGGGGTTCCCGGCCCTTCTCTTTCTTGAAGTTCTCATATCGTTTCTCCATGTCTTTGAAGGTCTCTAGGGTTACGTATTCCTTTTTACCGGGTTCTATGTAGATTATTTTGGGTTCACGCTTGTTCTCTTTTTTGAATAGGTTGTATCGGCGTTGCATGTCCTTGAAGACCTGATTTGTGACGGTTCCTTTCTCCAGCTTCATATTCTCAGCCTCCTCACTTCTTCCCGGCTTCTGCGTTTGTATCCGTCTCTTTTTTCTTCTTCCCAGGCCTTTTCGTGCGGGGTCTGCGGGTTTTCGTCATCCTCCTCACCCATTTGGGGGTGTTCATGTAGGCTTGGAGAAGATCCTGCACCGTGACTCGTAGTTTTGCCCCGACGGGGCCACCATTCCTGTTCACAGCACCATCCAGGAGTTCATGGAGGAGGATTGTCTCGTCCTCTTCACGGATTTCCGCGACTATGAATGTTCTGGTCTGGTTGTCACGGATCTTATCGCCTTCGATTGGGTTTTCCAGTCCTGGTATGGGGTTTACGCGTATGCGCATCCCTTCACATATCCTTTTCACCTATACCACCTCCCTAATTCCTTTTTTTCAGCGTATCATGAATATGGTGGCTCTGTTCACCACGACCCATGATAGGGTGTGCCATGTGCTCCCACCCGCAGAGCCGCTGGTCTTCACACGGACACTGTATTCGGAGGCCAGATCATCCGTGTTTTCGTATTCAATGGCCACATAGTCCCATTCATTGACTTTGGAGGGGTCCATGGCCTTTTCAGCCACTACGAACTCATCATCGAGGGATTCGTAGGGGTTCCCGTTCCTGAGGATCTGCAGGCGGGGTGTGTACGGCATCTCCGCCGTGGTCTTGTTCTTCCGGAGCCATGCAGACGCCCTCAGCACCTCCCCGGGCTCCAGTAGGCCTACTGGAGCTCCGTGGGTGAGGTAGCCGTCCGGATTGATGTGTGTCGCCTGTATACTCTCACTCCTACCTGGTGGGGTGATGTCGGTGACTTTCTGGAGTGAACCAGCCCCATTGTATAGCCTCCAAGCCCCCGGAGTCCTGTTATGGTTCCTTGAGACTATAGTCCCTTGGAGATGAAGGTATCCTCCTAGGAAGGAGATTGCCAGGATGGAACAGTCCTCCAGCACTACCTCCGGACTCCCCGGGGTGATTGAGGGTATGTCCATGTTTTTCGCCAGGATCCTGGAGTGTCCCACGTTTCCGAAGTAGGGTGTTCCTTTGAGCCTGCAACCGTCTAGGATCATCAGTTTCCCCGCTGCGGGGGTTGAGTACGCGTCTCTCACTCCCCCAAGGTTGGCGATGTTCCCAATCCATGAATCGCGGATCCTGACGTTGTACAGGCCCCCCAACCCTCCAGTCACTCCGTGCCCTCCATGGAGGAAGACTGAGTCCTCTATGGTCAGGTAGCCGCCCAGGGGGTTCGCCATGTAGAAACTGATGTTCCTCATCTTCCCTCTCCCTGCGCTGAGCCGTGAGACTGGGAGCATGATGCGCCCGTACTGCCCGTGCAGGGTGGAATTCTCCATGAGAACCCCGCTCGGATCTAGTGGCCTATTAACCATGCCTGCTGACGTGAAACTGGTGTTGGAGAAGACTCCTTCCATATAGACGGAATTTGGACGGACTGTGCCTGTTGCGGAGGTTTTCAGGACCTGTACGGTCTGATCATAGTATGAGACGAAGTCTCCAGCCTCCCTAGCATACCCCAAGTTCCCTGTGAGAGTGACGGTCCTCGTGTCCCTATTGTATGATTGGACGGTGAAGAGGCCCTGCGCGGACTCTGCTCCACTGTTGAACGGGCCGTCGCAGCTCCTGGCGCCTATGATGATCTTGTCACCGGCCTGGAGATCCATATCCTCCTCCAGGACCACCTGGTTTGTTCCGGCGGCCGCGTTCGCCGCCAGGACGGTTCTGTGGGTGCTGGGCGTCCATCCGACGGCTTCGAGGGTGTTCGTCCGGATGGCGTAGTAGTTCCCGTTCAGGTAGACTGTGGCGGTGGGTGTTGTGGGGCTGGCTGATCTTTGTATGGGATCCGACCGGGTTCCTATTTCGAGTTTCCCTGTTCCTGTGATGTCCCCAGCGACTTTCAGGTACGTTCTGGTGTCCTTTTTGAATGTTAAGGTCCCGTCGATCTTTAAACTAGCCAGGCCGGTCGCTAGGCTGCTCTGGTCCGCATCGAAGACAACTATGTGGCCTGATTGGATGGTGACGGTGTCACCGTTCCCTGGGACGCCTGTGGGGTTCCATGTGCTGCTGGATGACCATGAGCCGCTCTGGGCACTCGTATATGTGGTCATGGTATCACCTCATCCTCCATTTCAGAGGATATGCCTAGTATGTGTTCTTCTGGGATGTTTTGGATGCGTTCTTGAAGTTCTTTTTCTATTTCCTCCTCCGTCTTCACCCCAGTATTCTCGATCTCCACCCACACGTTCCCATAGAGGTATTGGCGTGTTTTCACGCCTTTATACTCGAATTCGTTCAACAATACTGGTTCTTCATTCATATAAACCTCACCTCAACATTTTTTTGACGAAACCAGTCACATCAGCTTTTATTTTCACCACTGCGGGTTCGTGGACGCTTTTCTCAGTCTCCTTCACCTGGACCCGGAGGCCTTCATCCTCACCCGGCAATTCCAAAATAACCACATCCCCGACCCGGAAATCACCCCACGGGCACTGAATAGCATTATAATCGATTTCAAGGCTCAGTGTGCGCTGATTAGCCTTCGTCAGTTCCTCTGCGAGCTTCCAGTACATGTTCACAGGATGATCAGCGTCCACCTCCACGCCGAGGAGTCGTGGTTTCACAGTGACCGTTCCATCCGCTCCACGCGTCTTCCTCTCCACGTACTCAGCCCCCGCATCCTCCGCGAGGATGTAGAAGGACCCAGCCTCCTTCCTGTAGGGTGCGGGCGCCTTCACGTACTCCACTATCGTTCCCTCCTCATCCACTTGGACCTTGGAGGGTATGAGGTCGTCCTTGGCCACCGAGTAGTCCCTGAAGCGTTTAATTGCGTCGTATCGTTGTATGGGGTTTGTGTCGGTCTTCACAACGGGATAGGCGCCCAGATACGCTGCCAGGTCACTGTAGGAGTAGTCCAGGTTCGTCGCGTCATCATAGAGGCGTAGTGTGCCCTTCACATTCTCATCAGGTGCTTCTATGACTAGTTTCCTCCTGAGGTGGCTGGTGGGGTCATCATTGTATTCGTATTCGTACCTGACCCGGTACCCCGCCTCCTGGATGGTTTGGAGGAGCTGCGAGGGGCTCAGAAGCCCCCCGAGGGGTACTGTGAGGTTCTCCGGGACCGTGACCTCCCAGAGACCATCAAGGAGGCTTGTTAGGTTCACATGGGGCTCCTGGACACTTGTATTCGTTATCCGGCGCCGGACACCGGCCAAGGGGTAGAATCGGAAGTGTCTGAACCTTCCTCTGGGGGGATGGTAGGATCCCCAGTTCCTGATGTAGAGGCCGATATGGGTGGGTGTCCATGAGGAGATCACCGCACTCCCCAGATCCTGCCAGCTGCTCTGCGTCTGAGCCTTATATTGGAAGGAGAAAG
>Ga0209537_1003000_pt1 | contig 16008 bp, 13 predicted proteins | sample BioPla4DNA1_FD_187698 | JGI IMG/M metagenome (GOLD analysis project Ga0209537, IMG submission 187698) | Biogas fermentation microbial communities from Germany - Plant 4 DNA1 (SPAdes) (version 2) | ecosystem: Engineered > Bioreactor > Anaerobic > Digestate | place: Bielefeld, North... | reverse complement strand
AAAATGGCTCTTGGGTACTTCAGTTCGGGATATCCGTGGAAATAAGCTAACATATAATGCTGCATTATCAAGGAGTTTTCAGGTTTGGATCAAGGGTTTAGGTTTGGGTATTCCCATTATTAGCTTTTTAACCATTATCAATTCCTATTATAAACTAACTGGAAAATTTGGCAAAACATCTTGGGACTTTCAAGGCCGATACTCAGTACAACACAAAAAATTGAATCCAATAGGTGTAATAATGGTGATAGTTATAAATTTTGCTTATATATTTTTTTTGAATATTTGAGTTGATTTGTTCTAAACAAGGTGTGATGATTAGTGTGCGCCGAAAGGGGCTTCCCAGAGAAATATGGTAATGTAGATGAACTGTCGGGTTATTTTTTTAGGCTTACAAAAGAATATATAACTGCCAAAAAAATTATTAGCAGTAAAGTGCTCGTCAAAATATCAAGAAATGCTTATAGGATTTTAGATCTCCCTATCGATGCAAGTGAAGATGAAATATTGGAAAAGGCTGAAGCTATAAAGAAAAAAGTGCGGTTAGGGATAAAGGAACTCAGAAATTTTGGTGTAGACTTGCTAGAAGATATAGAAATTGATGAGAAGATGGTCCTGGCTGCCATCGGTAGGTTAATGAATCCGAAAACGAGATTTTATGAAAGATTATTTTGGTTTTCAAAGGTAACGGATTGGCCTATAAACGAGTGTACTAAAGGGTATACAGTGCTTAAGGACTACTTAACAATATTTTATGATGTTACACGGTTTGCTGAAATCATAAAAATTGAAGCTCTTTTTAATCTGTCTTTATTGGGTTTAATTTTTCTTGTTTTCGATGACTACCATCTTCAAAGTAAAAACTCTTGGGTAGATGTCTATAATTTAATGTTTGCTGTTGTTAGGCATGAAGATTATTTGCATTATTTACATATTATAGAAAACGAAGGGCGTTTTTCTAAACGCATAAGCCATGAAATCGAAGATATAAATAATGATATTAACAAACTTTTGTTAGAACCTTTAGAAACATTAATTGAGGAGCATTTGCGAAACAACCGAATGGATGCTGTGAGCAGCGGTATAAAAATAATTACTCAATTAAACATTCCCGATGATCTTAGCAGTGAGATAGTAACTAATATCCTTTACATGATAGAAGATGAGATAGTTTCAATATGTAATGGTATCATTGATGATTGCGATAAAAGGATTAAACGTGATTACCAAAGTGCAGATTCAAATAGAGTTATATGCAGTTCTGCTTTAGAACTATTCGCTACCAAAGTGTCTCCCAAATTTGGAATTGTCATAAGACATTCCAAGCAACCCACACAAGTGAAAAGAGTAAAAGAATATTTATCCGAGTTTTATTACAGCCTTGCCATTTTCTTTACATGGGGAGATGATTATGTTGTTGCCAATCAATTACTAAAAAAAGCTAGAAGTCTAGTTTCGGTCGGTTCGTCACAAAGAGTTAAAATCGATGAACTTATAGGCAAGATTAAGCCTTATTTAGTAACATTTTGATTGAAGAGCATAGCCTTTTGTGACAGGAGCGCCTCATAGTGAATGATTATATAAAAATCAAGGTTAAATCATTGATAAATATTGCTGTTGAGGTGTGGAGGCTGGACAAGCTTAACATAGAAAGCGACAGTGATAGAATTGCGATTAAAAGGTTCATAAATTATTTGCAACGGTTTCTTGAGGAGTATAAAGTTGAGATTATAGATTTAACAGAACAACCCTATGAACCCGGAATGGCGGTGGAGATAGTTTTTACAGAAGGAAAAGATGTATTAGTACCCTATAAAGAAATTATCACGGAAATGGTCAGGCCTGTTGTTTTAATCGATGGCAAGGTGGTTAAACATGGACAGGTAGTAACCAAGAAAGTAAAAACTGGGGGATAGAACAATGACTTCCAAAGCTCTTTTTTTAGATTATGGTATTGACTTGGGAACTACAAATTCGTGTGTTGCTAAGGTTGAAGGTTCTGACATTAGAATATTTCAAACCAAGGAAAATACAAACACAACTCGATCTGCAGTATACATTAATAAAAATGGCAGATTAATGGTTGGTTTGAAAGCTTATAATGCCTTACTTAATGACGAAGATAACGTTGCCGTGGAATTTAAGCGTTTAATGGGAACAACATTTAAAAAACACTTCCCATCAACTGGCGTAAGCTTATCATCCGAGGAGTTATCCGCGGAAATATTAAAAAGTATAAGACAAGATGTGGAGAGATTAACAAATGAAAGAATGATAAACGCAGTTATTACAGTACCGGCAGCGTTTGGCACGCTACAATGCGGATCAACTTATCGAGCAGCAGAACTGGCGGGCTTTAAGAGTATTCACCTGCTCCAAGAACCAATCGCTGCTGCTATTGCTTACGGTGCTAAGCCGGGGTCGAAAGAGAAAAATTGGATGGTATTCGACTTGGGAGGTGGCACTTTCGACGTCGCCATCGTATCAACAATAAATGATCGCTTGACTGTTTTAAAAAATGAAGGCAACAATCTCTTGGGAGGCAAGGATATAGATCGCTTGATTGTAGAAAAAATCTTTCTTCCCATAATTAAAGAGGAGTACAATTTGTTTAAAAGTAACAGTGAAGAATATCATAAGTTTTTTAGAAAGTTGCTGTTTAAAGCAGAAGAAGTAAAAGTTGAGTTAAGCAGTCTTAAAGCTGTAAATGTTTTTTTTGATGGTATCGAAATCGGGCACGACGCAGATGGCAAAGAAATCAACCTGGAAATTAAAGTAACAAGGGGGGAACTAGACAATTTACTTGAAGATATTATTAACGAAACCATTCAGCTAGCACAAAAAGCGCTGGACAGTTCAAATATATCAGAATTAGATAAAATTGTGCTGGTTGGTGGAAGTACCCAAATACCTTCCATTCGAAACGCCTTGCGTGATCATTTTAATGTAGAAGTAGATTTTTCTCTAGACCCCATAACTGTTGTGGCTAGGGGCGCAGCCTTGTATGCATCAGTAACTTCGGCGGAACAGAATAAAGGCAACGCGGTGGCAACACCTTCTGACGTTTTGTCTGTTAGACTGGAGTATGAGCCGTTTACAACCAAACTTAATACCGTTGTAGCGGGAAGGTTTTTCGGCAAAGGTGAATTGCATGAAATATGCATAAGTTCAACTGATGGGTTTTGGACAAGCGGTTGGCTTCCCCTAAAAGACAAGGATAATAATTTTTTCGAAGTTGAGGTTAGGTTACGGGTTAACTCTACTAATGAGTATATCCTTCAAGGAAGGGACGCACTAGGTAACATCTTAGCCATTGAAGGTTCGTCTTTCAGCATCAAGCATAACGAGGAGTATATACCTATTGCAAAGCCTCTCATACCATATAGCTTATGCGTCGAGTATATTGATAAGTCCGGGAATAGAAAATTATTACCGTTAATACCCAAAGGTACCAGTTTACCTGCCTTTGCAAGTTATGATTTTAAAACAACTAAGGAACTAAGACCTAGTAGAATAAATGATTTTATAACCGTTAAATTCTGGGAAGGGGAGTATTTTGATGAACCCGAAGCCAATATATGGATGGGGAACTTATATATTAGGTCTAGTGATATATCTAGACCTCTACATAAAGGCGCTGAAGTAACTATATCGTTATATGTTGATGAATCAAGGCAGATAACCTTCGAGGCATACTTTCCAGCGTATAATTATAAATTTTCAGGAACGGCAATTTACAAGCCCACACCCTTAGATCTTGAAGAACGATTTGGTCAGCTAAAAGAAGATATAGATGAATACTTCGAACGCTTGAAATATATAGCAGAAAAAATACCGTATAACGATGAAAATAAGCGTTCGCTATACGACCGCCTATATGAAGAAGTTGAGGATTATTCCATAGAGTATCACGAGGCAATTGATTCGGCTAGATTGGATAAAGATAAAGCACAGAAAATAATTGAAAAATCAAAATCGATCAGGGTAAAATTATTAAACCTGGAAAGAGATTTAATAGGAGAAAAACAAGTAGTTAATTTAGAAAAAGAAGCGATTCAAACCCTGAAAAGAGTCGATTATATCGTAGACAGTTACGGTAGTTCTGCTGAAAAAAATGAACTGGAGAAACTAAAATCTGAACTTCAATACACATTAGAATTTTGTGATTCAAGAGGAGTAAAACATGTTATAAATAAAGCAAGTGAAATGGAATGGGGAGTTATTGTTAATAGAATCGATTTCTGGCGCGATCTTTTTTACTATTACTCAGAGGAAGAGAATATCAAATATATTGACCCTATCAAGGCTGAAAAATGGATAGCTCGGGGAAGGAAGGCTGATAGGGACAATGATTTAGACTCTTTAAGGGAATCCGTTTTAAATTTAATCAAGTTGCTTAAAAAAGATATTCGGCAGGCAATACAAGAAAGTGTTTTCCCCCCAGATTTGCAAAAATAAACCGTTTAGCTCGGGATATTTTATTAAGCATTTACAGTAGCGTTACATAAAAAATTCAATCCGTATTAGGCAACATGTTATATTTTAACAGTCACCTTTCTTCCCTGCGGTTAAAGGAGCAATCTCTTAGAGGCAGCTCAAGTGGAGGACCTAACTCTCCACGTAATGCCGTCATTACTTCTGTAAAAACCTTATAGACATGGGCGTAAGCCTCGAAAAAGTAGCCGCCCTTGTATGCTATTCTACAACACAACGTTTTAACTTCCGAAGAGATATTTTTAATCCTACTACAAGAAGAACCTTATATCGGCTCTTGAAGTCATCTGGCGGCAAAATACTTCTTGGAGAAACACTCTTCTCTATGAAGCGTAGATAAAATATCGCCTTAAATTTTAAGGCTATCTTTTTATGTATAATAACGTTGGCATATGCTGATATTGTGGAAGGTTTCTTGAGAGAAAATGGTTCTACCTGGTGCGATGACTGCATTAAATCGCGTACTGGAATATCTACCAGGCAGCAAGTAAACCAGATATGCAGAATACTGGAACAAAAAAATGTTCTTTCCAGGTGTCAAGGCAGATGTGCAGCTCGCAGCGAGGCTGGAACGGCGGTAGTGGAAATTTTCCGGTTTTATCCTTCAAGCAAGACATACTTAAATTGCGGGTATGTGGGACAAGCTGCTGCTTAATCAAAAGGGAAGAGACAGTATAAAGAGCAGAACAAGTTCAATTAATTCGCAGGCGGCGCCGAGGCAGTCCCCTGTTATCCCCCCCAGCTTTTTAAGAAAAAAAGCACGGAGAGCTACGATACTTAAAAGGGTTAGCGGCAGAAGAAAAAGAAAAAACAGCCGGGGAGAGAGAACGCTTGCGGCCAGTATAGATGCAGTGGCGACAGCCAGATAAGCGGGCGTTATCTTTTCCATAAACAGTTTCCCCATGCTTTCCTTTTTACCGGCGTAAGGGGAGGTGCTCATCAGGACAACCAGGCCCCAGCGGGCCAGGATGGGGCTGAAAAACAGGGCGGCCGTAAGTTTTAATCCTTCCAGGTTAAGCAGTAAGTTGTATTTGAGTATTAGCAGCAAAATAACGGCTACCACGCCGAAAGTCCCAATATGGGTATCTTTCATGATGCGCAGGCGATCTTCAATAGTGATTCCCCCGGCTACTCCGTCAAAAGTATCGGCCAAACCGTCCAGGTGAAGTGCTCCGGTTATAAGTACCCACAGGACCAGCAGAAGTGCTGCTGTTATGGAAGGCCGGAAGGGAAAAAGGCAGTGCAGAAGTTTACAGAAAAGAAGGAGAATCCCCCCGATAATCGCTCCTACTGCCGGGAAACACGAGGAGCTTTTGCTGAGAAGGTTTTCATCAATATGTTTTAGCCCCGGAACAGGAATAATTGTCAGAAAAGTTAAAGCGATAAAAAAAGGGTTCATCTTTACCCCCTTATTTTTAAAGGGATACCGGCAACAACCAGGTGGACCTCGTCTGCCCGGGCGGCTATACGCTGGTTGGCCTTTCCCGCCAGATCCCTGAACAGGCGCCCGAGATAATGCTCCGGAACGACGCCCCATCCCACTTCGTTGCTCACCAGAATAACTGTTCCGTTAACCTGGCCTGCTTTTTCCAGGAGTTGTTCTACCTGGTTGAATATATATTTCTCCAAAGCTTCCTCTTGAAGCGTAGCATTTTTTTCATGCCGCAGGTTTTCTTCCAGGCTCCAATCATCCTCTTTTTTACTCCAGGATATTCCTGCTTTTTCCATGTAAAGGAAAAGAAGGTTTGTGAGCCAGACAGTCAAGCAGTCTATCAGTACAACTTGTTCAGATGACGGAAGCTTGTCCAGCACCCGATCCAAATAATACGGTTCTTCTATTGTTATCCAATCCGGCGGCCGTGATCGGCGGTGAATTTCTACACGTCTCAGCATCTCCTCGTCGCCGATTAAGGCTGTTGCGACATAGATCACACTTTTTTTCTTTCCCAAGCCAATTGCTTTTTCGCTGGCCATTTTTTGGGCAAAAGTGCTTTTACCGCTGCGAGCTCCACCGGTGATCAATATTATCCCCATTATAAGCTGCGCTCTCTTTCCCGTAATTACTTTGAAATAAATTTAAAAAAAAATTGAAATATCTAGGCGGTTGCGGTTAAAATAAAGGTAAATATAAGTCCAGAGAATCAGTTTCGGCAGGAGTGCCTTACTTTAACGATCATATCACAGATAAGTGTGCGGAGCAACACAGTAACGAAACGAGCTTTTTGTGGTCCGGGCAAGATTATTACCTGTTTAAGAAAAGGGGTTAATGTTTCCCATGGATTCAATAGAAGCGAATAGTAAAATGAATGAGTTAAAAGAGCTTTATCCGCAAAAATTTGCTCCGGAGAGCCTTATTTTCAGCCATATTCACGCCGGTGACAGGATTTTTGTGGGAACCGGGTGTGGAGAGCCTCAATATCTTGTACGCGCTCTTATAAAGTACGTGGAATCTAACCCCAAAGCTTTTTTTGATGCTGAAGTGCTGCAGGTGTGGACCCTGGGTGTGGCAGCTTATACCGATCAGAAATTCAAACGTAATTTTAGAATGAATTCTTTTTTTATCGGTAGCGACACCAGGGAAGCGGTTAATAAAGGTATGGCTGACTATACCCCGGTTTTTCTCTCTGAGGTTCCTGACCTCTTTTATCGAAAGATGGTACCGGTCGATGTAGCGCTGATCCAGACTTCGCTGCCCGATGAACACGGGTATCTCAGCCTGGGTATCAGTGTAGATATTGTTAAGGCCGCTGTTGACAACGCCTCCTTGGTTATCGCCCAGGTTAACTCCCATATGCCTAGGGTCCATGGCGATACCTTTATAAATGTAAAAGATGTTGATTTTATTATCCCCTATGATGAACCCCTGCTGGAATATAAGGATTTTGTTCCTGATGAAATCGCGCAGAAAATCGGCAGTTATGTGGCACAGCTAATTGAAGACGGCGATACCATTCAGGTCGGCTACGGAAGTATTCCCAATGCCATTTTGTCCCACCTGTACGGTAAAAAGCACCTCGGCATCCACACAGAATTGCTTAATGACGGTCTTGTTGATCTAATGAAAAAGAACGTTGTTGATAATAGCCGGAAAGCAATTAATCGCGGTAAAACGGTTGCCGCTTTCTGTATGGGCAATCGTGAAACATATGCTTTTTTGCATGACAATCCCGCTATAGAATTCCGTACCATCGATTATACCAATAATCCGATAATTATCGCCAGGAACAGCAATATGGTGGCCATTAACAGCGCTCTGGAGATCGACCTTACAGGTCAGGCTACGGCGGAATCGCTGGGTAAGCTGTTTTACTCCGGGGTAGGAGGACAGGCGGACTTTATGCGTGGTGCCGTCCTAGCCAGAGGCGGTAAAAGTGTACTGGCTCTGCAATCTACCACCGAAGGGGACCAAATATCGAGAATAGTCCCTTATCTCCGGGAGGGAGCAGGAGTTACGCTGACGCGCGGTGATATCCACTATGTCGTCACCGAGTACGGTATAGCCTACTTGCATGGGAAAAATGTCAGGGAGCGGGCTATGGAGCTTATATCTATCGCTCATCCCAAATTTCAACCCTGGCTTATCGAAGAGGCCAAAAAAATGTCCCTTATCTATAAGGATCAGGCCTTTGTTCCCGGTAAAAGAGGAGAATACCCGGCAGGTCTGACGACTCACCGTCTCACAAAAGGCGGTCTGCGAATTATTATGCGGCCGGTAAAAATAAGTGACGAACCCTTGCTTAAAGATTTTATCTATTCATTGTCAGATGAAACAATGTACAAAAGGTTTTTTACCAGACGGAAAGACATGCCTCATGAACTTTTGCAGAGCCTTTTTGTTGTCGTTGATTATACCAAAGCAATGGTCATTCTTGCTCTCCTGGAAGACGCAGAAAAAGATGTTGTCATCGGTGTAGGCCAGTATGGCGTTAACGAAGGTACTTTGACAGCTGAGGTGGCCCTGGTGGTAAGAGATGATTACCAGAACATGGGGGTGGGTACGGAGCTTTTATCCTATTTGAGGAATATTGCCGAAAAACAGGGTTTGCTGGGCTTTACGGCGGAAGTGCTGCCGGAAAACACTCGTGTACTGCACCTTTTGGAAAAAGTAGGTTTTAATTTTGAAAAAAAATTCAGTGCAGGAGTTTATCTGGTAAAAACTGCTTTCCGGGAAAAGAGCAACACGATGTTGTTATAGTATATCATTCTGTCCAGAGCCTGGCATGATTATATCCGGAAGGTCATAAAATAAATATTAGCAACGGATTCTGCTAATATTTAACTATTCAAGAGGTGTCCAACCTCGAAGGAGGGTTTATGTCCAGAAATGGTTTCTCCTTTCGGATATGGTGCGTGTTTTTAGCTGTTCTTATAATGGCCGGCTTAATTTTTACAGGTTGCCGGCCTGCGGCGGAAAAGCGTTCCGGTGAACCGGAGCTGAAGGGCGGCGCTTCTGTAACGGATGAGGATGGAAAGAACAAACTGAGCGAACAGGAGGGCAATGAAATGGAACAGCGGGGCGTAGAAGAGGGCGCTTTAGCGAAGGGAGTAAAACTGCAGTATTTGGGCCATGCCTGTTTTTTAATCGAAATTGACGGTTTCCGTATCCTAACGGATCCTTATTCTCCTGAGACCGGTTATGGGACGCTGGATCTTCAGGCCGAGCTGATTACGGTAAGCCATGAACACGAAGATCATAATTACACAGCAGCGGCTCCCGGCGCACAGGTGGTCAGGGGCTTGACACCGGATGCCCTGGGCTGGGAAGATGTCTCGCTCTCTGTCGGTAATCTTCATGTCACCGGCCTGGCTACTTACCATGACGGTACTGCCGGAAAATCAAGGGGCCGCAATACCGCTTTTATTTTTGAAACCGGAGACCTGCGGCTGGTTCACCTGGGGGATCTGGGACACCTTCTAAATAAGGGTGATATTGAAAGACTCAGGCCGGTAAATATCCTCTTTATTCCGGTAGGCGGGTACTATACAATTGATGCACGGGAAGCGAAACAAGTAGTGGAACAGCTCGCACCTGCCGTGGTTATACCTATGCATTACAAGACCAGGGCGACCAGGAACTGGCCCATAAGCGAACTCAAACCCTTCCTGGAAGGCGAGAAAAAGGTAATAAATAAAGGCGCAAAGCCGGTAACTGTTACCAGGGAAGAGCTGCCGGAAAGCACGGAGATCTGGGTGATGGAGCCGGCCAAGCTTTAGCCTCAAAGGAGCGTTGCATAAGGAGTGGTGCAGTATGTCCGTGATGATGAAGAAGATCCTAGGCGTTATTTTATTCTGGATTTTACTGGCGGCAACTTTTTCAGTTGCGGGGTGCGCCAGGGATGCCGCGCCGCCTCTTCCCCCGGAGAACCTGGAAGAAGAGGGGCAGGGGCAGGAAAAGGAGTCATCTCCTGAAAATAAGGTGGTGCTTTATTTCCTCAGCGAGGACACAAACATGCTTGCCGGCGAAGAAAGGGAAATCGACGCCGGAGACAAAGATTTTCAAGTCGCGGTTCTGGAAGAGCTGATTAAAGGGCCGCAAAATCCCAGCCTGGGCGCCACAATTCCCCCTGATGTAAAGGTGCTTGGCATAACGGTTGAAGAAAAGGATACTGCTGTCGTGGACTTTTCCAGGGAGCTCCTTACCAGCCACTGGGGCGGCTCCATGGGAGAAATTATGACCGTTTACTCCGTGGTGAATACGCTGGCCTCTCTCCCCGGCATCGAACAGGTAAAGTTTCTTGTAGAGGGGGAAGAAATAGAAACCCTGACGGGTCATCTCGATATTTCTGAACCTGTCGAACCGGATTGGGATCTGGCCCAAAAGTAAGGCCGGCCCTTGCTCACCCTCGACTTGCTGCTTTGCCCATTCGATTCTTTTTATAGCATAGCTGCCATTTCCCAGATAATCAACCCGGGCAGGAGGGCATAATCCTCCGTGGGCAGGTAATGAGCAGCCGACGCGTCGTAAAGTATATTGGCGGAGGGCGGGAACTCCTCATCGCCCTCCCATAAAACAAAACCCAGGGGAACTCGCGGAAGCGGGCGTAGGATTATCGAGGCGTCCCCGAAAGAAGCCTTTTCGCCACCAAGCGATAAAGCTGTTTCTACAAATTTTTCCGCTTTTTGACCGAAATATTTTAACAGGGGCTTAATCGTTCTTTTTTGATACGGTTCAACATAAATTAAGCCGCCGGGAAGCTCCTTGAAAGTAATCCATTCTTTCTTCAAAGGGGTGCCGTCGGCATGAGATAAATAATGAAGGAACAGTATCTGTAATTGAATGGAGACGCCCCTGCCGTCCAGCAGAGATTTTACTTCTCCGCTGCGGTGATGGATGAAATATTTTCTGTTCAGGTACGGCAGGATAAAGCTCTCTTGTTCCCTGTTGTAAATTACACCGCTGTTCAGGCAAACGAACTTGGGGTCTTGCTCTGAGAGCTCGTTTACGGCCTTATCCAGGGCTACACCCAGATTGAATTTTTCTCTTTCGCTTAACTCATGCTGTTTCAAGGTTCCATCCTCCTGTCCAATTATTTATTGGGAAAAACAACGATGGGAAGGAAATGAAGATGTATCTTGTCAGTGCCTGCCTTTTAGGTTTGAAAACACGTTTTGACGGCAGCAAAGCTGCTCTTAGCGGTGCAACGACAGTACCCCTGGAAGAACTTATACCCGTATGTCCCGAACAGTTGGGAGGGCTTTCTACACCGCGCCTTCCTTCCGAAATTCAAGGAGGGCGGGGAGAGGATGTCCTAAAGGGGACGGCACCGGTATTGAATTCCGCGGGGGAAGATGTTACGGGTTATTTTTTACAGGGCGCCGAAGCAGTCCTGTACCTGGCCGGTCTTTATAAAGTTAAAGCAGCTTATTTGAAAGACGGCAGCCCCTCTTGCGGGTCATGTTATACCTATGACGGAACATTCTCGGGAAGACGTTTCCCCGGCGGCACGGGTGTTACCGCCGCCCTGCTGCGTAAAAATGGGATCCCTGTTTTTAATGAGCATGACCTGTTTTTCCGCTGCTCAGCTGCAGACACGAAATCCAGGAGAAAGATCACTTAATTCTATATTCTTTCCAAAATTTCCCGCGGTATCTTTCCGGGATAAAGCCTGATCATTTTTTTATAGTTTCTCAGGGCAAAGAGGCATTCCCGGAACATCTGCAGGCGGTAAGCAAAACCCCTGTAAAACCCCAATTTTTCTTCTTTTGTGACATGAGTCAGACCCTGCAGTTCCGGATAATGTACGGTTTTTTGGGCCAGTTCCGCGTATTTGGAGAGCAGTATTTCCACCCCGAAACGCGACCAACTGAGCTCCGGCAGCATATTGACGAATTCCCTGGATAAAGCGCGCTGCCCGTTTAAAATGGAAAAATAGTGCTGCGCAAGGTTAACGCTGCTTTTTTTGCCATGGCGGAAGATGCCCACGGTCATGGCTGCCGGTTGAGGGCCCTCCAGGGGAGACAACAACTGTTCCAGGTGTTCATTTTGCAGGTTAATCAGGTCGGCGTCAAGAAAAAGATAGCGGTCTGCATCGGGAACCTCTTCCAGTCCGGCCTGCAGGGCGGCACCCTTCCCCCTGTTCTTTTCCCAGCGCAGCAGCTTCACCGGGAACCCCGCCGCTATCCCTGAAGTATTATCTATAGAACCGTCATCCAGGACAATTGTTTCGTCAACAAGGGGGCTGTTTGTTACTACCTTCAGGACAGCGGCCAGTCGTGGTTCTTCGTTATAGGCAGGTACAAGGGCAACCGTTTTAGAAGCAGTCAAAATAACCCCTCCCCTATCCGCAAGTATGAGCAAGCATAATCAAAAATATTTTAAAGAATGCTTAATAATTTTTTCTATAAAAAAAATGGATTTCCTTTGCGTTGAATATCTTTTTTACTTTTGCCATAACCCCTGTAACACTGCAGGGGTTACTTGTATATATTATATTAAGTTAAAAAGCAATACTGAAAGGAGGGAAAAGCAATGTCAAACAGTTTTGGTTTGTCTGTAAAAAAACAGTTGCTAAAGGTTGAACGGGTGATCAATGAAAAAACAGTGAGGAGAACTATTGAGGCGGATATAGAACTGCCTTTTAAAGTGATTAAAATTTTCGACGTAATTGCCAGGGTCGATGATGTTGAATCAGAAGTGGGCGCCGATATGGTAGAGATTAGCGGTACTATTGAGAAAGAACTTTTTGTGGTGGATAGAGGCGACCTGGCACGCAGTATAGAAGAAGAAGTCCCCTTCCGCATAGTCGTTGATATTAAAGGTGCAGCACGCGGGATGAATGTTCAAGTGGACATCAAGGTGTTGTCTGTAGATGCCAATTTTATCGATTCTCAAACTGTTCGCCAGGCTATTGTTTTGGAAATCTTTGTTAAAGTGACGGAAACAAAACAGATCGAAGTAGTAGTTGATGTCGATGATACCGACATTAGAGTTAGCAAAGAGCTCCTAAAAGTTGACAGCGTTGTCGGTGAAGACACGGTAAGGCAGGCTATTACGCCAACGGTAACTTTGCCCATTACGGCCAGAAAGATTTTCCGTATTCATCCTTCAGTTCGTGATGTAACAGCTGAGGTGCGCACCGATACGGTTATTTTGCGCGGGATTATCCATAAGCAGGTATTTGTTATCGATGAAGGCGGGCTGATGCGCCATGCTGCCGAGGACGTTCCCTTTACCAAAACAATAGATATTCCGGGAGCCAGGTCGGGGATGCATGTACAGTTCCGGGTAAAGGTATTTTTAGAGGATTTCGAAATCGTCGATCCTCCCAGCCGCGAGTTGCGCCAAACTTTAATCATTGAAGCTTTCGTTAAGGTTACCGAGACTGTACAGCTTGAAGTTGTTGTTGATGTTGAGGGAAGACATATTGTTGTTAACAAAAAGCTGCTGAAAGTGGAAAGCGTTGTCGTAGATGTACTCCAGCAGGAGACACTGCGCTCGAATGTTAAACTGCCGGCCCAGGCTATCAAGATCTTTGAAATCCTTGGAGATGTCGTTAATCTTGAAGCAGAAGCCCGTTTTGATCAGGTGATCGTAAAGGGAGTACTGCATAAACAGATCTTTTTTGTCGATCACGGCAACCTGGTGCGTCATACCAGGGAGGATGTCCCCTTCAGGTTTGTTAAAGATGCTCCCGGTGCCCGTCAAGGGATGAACGTGCAGGTACGTGTCCGTATTATTGGCGATATTAGGCATAGAATTATTGACAGGCAGGGATTAAAGATAGAGCAAACGGCCGTGCTTGAAATTTTTGTCAAAGTCACCCGTACCGTGCAACTGGAAGTAGTTGTCGACGTTAAAAGAGAAAGGCCGATTATTACACCACCGCCAAAAGAACGAAAAGATGACAGGGACAGGAGAGATGACAGAGATCGAAGAGATGATCGAGATCGCAGAGACGACAGAGACAGGAGAGACGACAGGGACAGGAGAGACGACAGGGACAGGAGAGATGATAGGGATAGGAGAGATGATAGAGACAGGAGAGATGATCGAGATCGCAGAGATGATGACAGAGATCGCGGAGACCGGCATGACAAATAATTAAAAATCAAATACACAGGAGCTTCCTTTTGGATTTACTTGAACCCCTGTAACATTACAGGGGTTGATTGTATATATTATAGTGAGCTTTTTAATAAGTTAAGTTGAAAGGAGGGAAATAACATTGTCCAAAGACTTAATTGTAGAGCGGCGATTACTTAAAGTAGAGCGGGTTATCGGTGAAAAAACGGTAAGAAGTACTGTAGAAGCCCGGATTACATTACCTTTTAAAGCCATAAAGGTATTTGATGTAATTGCCAGCGTCACCGACGTGGCAACAGAGGTAAGGGAAGGCGGCGTTATGGTCTCCGGAATCATTCACAAGCAACTCTTTGTAGTTGATCTCGGTGATATAGTCCGCCATGTGCCGGAAGATGTTCCTTTTGAAGAATTTGTCGGTATCCCCGGTGTTATGCCCAATATGAACCCGCAGGCAACCATTCGTATCCTTACCGTCGATACAGAAGTAGATGAAGACCGGCTAAGACAAACGATCGTTTTAGAAATTTTTGTTAAAGTGACCGTGACCGAGCAGATTGAAGTGGTGCTTGATGTCAGAGGCCGGGATATTGATGTCAAAAAGGAATTGTTAAAAGTAGACAGTGTAGTGGGCGAGGATACTGAATTCTTTACCCTTACACCTACCGTTACCTTACCGATTACCGCCAAAAAAATTTTCCGGATCATACCGTCAGTCCGTGATGTCTCGGCCGAAGTACGTGATGATACTGTTATTATCCGCGGTGTGATCCACAAGCAGATCTTCCTCGTTGATGAAGGCGACCTGATCCGTCACGCGTCGGAAGATATCTCCTTTACCAGAACCGTTGATATTCCCGGAGCAAGGCCGGGGATGGAGGCCCAGGTAAATATCCGTGTCGCCGTGGAAGACTTTGAGCTGGAGGATCCGCCCAGTAAAGAGCTGCGTCAAACAGTGGTTGTAAAAGCCTTTGTCAAAGTAACGGAGACCCTGCAACTCGAGGTTGTCGTTGATGTAAAGGGTCCCGGTATAAAGGTTAACAAAAAGCTCTTAAAGGTTGAAAGCGTAGTAGTGGATGTTCTGCAGCAGGAAACGGTACGCGCCACCGTCGTCCTTCCTCAGAAACCGAAAAAGATCCTGGAGATCGTGGCCGAGATTGTCAGCCTGGAAGCCGAGGTCCGTTCAGACGAGGTAATGGTTAAGGGAATACTGCACAAACAAATCTTTTTTGTCGATGAAGCGGGAGATCTGCTGCGTCATTTCAGGGAAGATGTGCCTTTCCGTTTCGTCAAAGAAGCGCCTGGGGCCCGTCCGGGCATGAATGTACAGGTGCGCGGCCGAATTATCGGTGATGTTAGGTTCAGGCTTGATGGCAAGAAGGTGGAGCAAACAGCCGTCGTGGAAATTTTTGTCAAGGTAACGCGTACCGTCCAGTTGGAAGTGGTTGTGGATGTTACTAAAGTGGCGCCCACTCCGCCGCCAACACCGCCGCCGAAACCGCCAAAACCGCCGGTACCGCCGAAACCCCCTGCTAGGAAATATATTGTGCAAAAAGGCGATACGCTCTTTTTAATTGCCAAGCGTTTTGGGGTTTCTTTGGATGCGCTGATTAGGGCTAACCCGCAGATTAAAAATCCCAACCTTATCTTCCCGGGCGACGTGGTCTTTATCCCGCAGGCGCATGTAGCGCCGAAGCCAGGAATGAAACGGGTTGTCGTGCAAAAAGGCGATACGCTCTTTTTAATTGCCAAGCGTTTTGGGGTTTCTTTGGATGCGCTGATCAGGGCTAACCCGCAGATTAAAGATCCCAACCTTATTTTCCCGGGGGATATTGTCTTTATTCCTTAAGGAATAGTTGGAAGAGGCTGTTCCAATGTAAATCATTGGGCAGCCTCGATTGCTTTTTATGGCATAATTTGTTATCATGCAGGATTATATTACATAAATTTTGAAAAAAACACCAGAAAGATTTCTTAAACCTTTCTTCAGTAGG
>Ga0209537_1002994_pt1 | contig 16039 bp, 17 predicted proteins | sample BioPla4DNA1_FD_187698 | JGI IMG/M metagenome (GOLD analysis project Ga0209537, IMG submission 187698) | Biogas fermentation microbial communities from Germany - Plant 4 DNA1 (SPAdes) (version 2) | ecosystem: Engineered > Bioreactor > Anaerobic > Digestate | place: Bielefeld, North... | reverse complement strand
TATCTGATGACGATCAACATAGTAGGGTAACAGGGGCCGATAGATCAGGGGGAGATCGCTACCTTGGCATGGTAGAGGCCGCGGGTTCAAATCCCGCTCGGTCCATCTTGTTCTTTTGACAGTGTTTTTCCGTGAGATGCATCTCACCGTTTTTATCAACTGTTCCGGCACTTCTCCTGCTCAACATCGCCTGCTGTCGCGGTCCGTCGTCGTTCTTGCCCGGGTGCCGCTGCGCATATGCCGGGATTGAGATGGCGCTGGCCTGATGAATAACGAATTTGTTATGTAACAGATTTGTTATACACCGCGGCCGGGAGGGTGTGCTCGCAGGATTAAAGGGAGCCGGGGAACTGCCCGGCGACCCGGACCAGTCCGTGCACCTCGCGCTCGATCTGGCGGGGGAGGAGTTGCTGGCCGGGAACCGGACAAACGGCCTCTCCCTGATCCGGGCGGCGTATGCGCACGCGGGCCGCCTGGACCCGGCGACGGCACGGGGGATGACGGCAGGGTTCCTGAAGCGGCTCGCAAGGAAGGGGGAGGTCTCCGCGGTCGGGAGCGCCGTCCGCGAGATCATCGCGTCCGGGGGTGCCGGCTATGGGGGGTTCCTGAAGCCGGTCGCGGATGCCGTGGCGATCGTCGAGGCGAAGGACACGAGGCTGTATTATACGAGGCTGCAGCCGGAGGAGCGGGCGGTCGTTGCCGGGATTGTCCGGGCGATCACGGGGTCGGAGGAACTGGGGATGGGGGGTTAGGTTTGTTTTGGGGCGGGGTCCGCAGTTCCCGCCCGGTCCATGTTGTTTTTTTTTGAAAGTGCTTCACGAGTTGAGTCTTGACGTTTCTAACTGACAGAATTAATTCTATTTTGGTAATTTATGCAATAACTCTGAAAAACTAGAATTCGTTAAGAACTGCAGCAATAAAGCCCCCAATGCCGACCAAGGAAACAATCCAGCAGATGATACCGATCACTCCAATATCTTGTTGGCCAAGATACGAGCCCCATGCAGCAAATGTGCATACGATCCATATGACGCCCAGTAACCCTATTTCGACTTTAGGCTGAGACATTAAGAGAAGAATTAAGATTCAGCATTAAAAATCTATTGATATAACATGCTCAAGTTCGCCTCTGATTTTACTAATTAAGGTATCAATCGAGAGCGAATGCGTACGGATGGCATTAGCGGGAAGATAAGAATACCCTCTTTTTTACAATATGCCCTAAATGTACCCCAGATCACGCAGTATAGCCAGAGCATAGGAAGGCCTATCATCCGCGAGCATTTTCCTGTAATCTTCCACGGTGCAGATCTTATGTCCACTCTCTATCAACTTTACCGCAGATTCGAGATTTTTGCGGCTTATGGATTGACTCCGTCCAGGCAGATCTATGATAAGGGCGGTTTCAGGTACCTTCGTGACAGGGTGTTCCTTCTTTCTTGCTATCGTGCAGATGTAAGGATGTTCCGTGTATCTTTTAACGACCTTAGCCCAATCCAGCGGCATACCTCCCTCCTTCAGTAATATTGCCTGATGTACTCATACGCCCGGTCGAAGAGGTCCTGATCCTGTTGCAGTTGATACTTCCTGAGCGCCTTTCTGAGCGCCTTTTTGACTCCCCGCTCGCCGGGGTTGCTCTGCTGCCACCCCTCAAACCTGACAGCCCGCACCAGGGAATCGATATCATTGACGATCCGCTCGATGATGATGGGCGTCGTATCCGTCCGGGTCTCCTCGAAGAGTTCCGTCAGCGCTGCTTTCGCTTTCTTCTGTTCGTCGATTGGTTCGACCTGTTTCTCGGCCTCGACAACATCACGGGCCAGCTGGATCAACTGCCTCAAATATTCTAGGCTGTCGATGAATCCCTGCTCGTATTGTTCTTTGATGAGTTCGAGTCGTTCTCCGAGCTGGACAAATACCGGGTTGTGCGCGTTCCTCCGCAGGCGCTTTACGATCCGGATCTCCAGTTTCTTGCCCTTCTTCGGGTCTTTGCTGTCGAGCAGATCCCTGACGGTCTCTTCGTCGATGACGATCTCGTCGAAGTCATCGCTGATCCCGACGACATGAATATTCTCGTTGATGATCTCGATGGTCTTCGCACCGAGTTTCTGCCAGAGGAGCGGCCCGATGATATTGACGGGTTTGACCGATTCGTAGACCTGGGTGAGCCACCGGTAGGTTTCTTTGTGAGGCGCCAGGTCCGGGTCGGGGGATATGGCCTCCCAGAGTTTCGCAAGAACCCCGTAATCAGCGGCAAATGCGTCCCGCGTCTCGTTCGTCGGAATGCACTCCTGTGCGGCAATAAGCCCCTCCCAACCGCCGTTACCGATATCCACGCCCGGGAAATGGGCAAGACAATCGGCAACCGCCTGCGGGAGTTGCTCTTTGAGTTCCCCGACGTTGGTGATGACGTTCCTCATCCGCTGCTCGTCGAAGGCGAGGGCGGCGGCCACCTCATCGAACACCCCGATATAGTCCACGATCAGTCCGTGGGACTTCTGCTGGAAGGGGCGGTTGGTTCGGCAGATGGCCTGGAGCAGGGTGTGGTTCTTCATCAGTTTGTCGAGGTACATCGTCTGCAGGATAGGAGCGTCAAACCCGGTGAGGAGTTTTGAGGTGACGATGAGGACCTGCAGCGAATCAAGCGGGTCGCGGAACCGGTCGAGGAGCCGCTCTTCGTCATCCTTGCTCCTGTCCCATCTCTGTTTCCACTCATCCGGATCGCCCCGTGCAAGAGTCATGACGATCTCCGAGGTATCTGTCGGGAGGAGGAGATCGAGCGCCTGCTTGTACTGGACGCAGGCCTGCCGGTCGTAGCAGACGACCATTGCCTTGTAGCCGTTCGGCTCGACGTGCTGCTGGAAGTGCTTCACGATATCTTCGGCGACCTTCTCAACCCTCTCCTGGTTGTGGACGAAGTTCACCATCCGGGCGGCGCGCCGGGTGAGTTCGCTCCGCTCGTCTTCCTCCAGTTGATCGGTCAAATCGTCAAACGCCGCATCAATGTTCTCCCGGTCGATGTGATACTCGATGAGCCGGGGCTCGAAGTGAAGCGGCAGCGTGGCCCTGTCCCGGAGCGCGTCTTCGGGCGAGTAAATACTGAGGTAGCCGTTCTCATCCTCAACGGCCCCGAACGCCCGGAAGGTGTTCCGGTCGACCTCGTTGATGGGGGTTCCGGTCAGACCGAAGAGGAACGCGTTCGGGAGGGCTTCTCGCATCCGCTGTCCGAGGTCGCCTTCCTGGGTGCGGTGCGCCTCGTCGCAGAGGAGGATGATGTTGCTCCGGGTGTTGAGGACGCCGCCTGCCTCGGCGAACTTATGAATGGTGGTGATGATGACTTTCCGGGTATCCTGGGCGAGCAGCCGGTGCAGGTCTTCCCGGCTCGCAGCGTTGACGGTGTTCGGGATATCGGCCGCGTTGAAGGTGGCGCTGATCTGCGTGTCGAGGTCGGTTCTGTCGACTACGACGATGACCGTCGGGTTCCTCAGGGCGGGGTGGAGACGGAGTTTCTGCGCCGCAAAGACCATCAGGAACGACTTTCCGGAGCCCTGGAAGTGCCAGATCAACCCCTTCTTCACCCGGCCGTCCGCGACCCGCCGCACGATCTTGTTCGCGGCGTCGTACTGCTGGTGCCGGCAGACGACCTTGATCTTTCGGTTCTTCTTGTCGGTCGCAAAGAGGCTGAAGTTTTTGAGGATGTCGAGTACCGTTGCCGGCGCAAGGAGGCTCATGGCGGTCTCGATGACGTCGGCGAGCGGGGAAGGACCCGCCGTGCCCTCTTCCCGCCAGGGAGCCCAGACGTCCGGCGGTGCCCGGACGGCCCCGTAGTAGAAGGTCTTGCCTTCGGTGGCGAACGAGAAAACGGTCGGAACAAAGAGTGCCGGGATGTTCTGCTCGTAGTCCTCGTGGATCTGGCGGGCGGCGTCGAGCCAGGTAACTGCCGGCCGGGTGGGTGTCTTGCATTCCCCGATGATGAGCGGGATGCCGTTGACAAGCAGCACGTTGTCGGCCCGCCGGGTGACTGCGCCGGCAAACGAGTATTCGGTGGTGGTGACGAAGTGGTTGTTCTCCGGGTTCGCACAGTCGACGATGGTGACGGGCACGTGCCGGTAGTTCTCGCCGAACGGCATCGAGAGCCCGCCGCAGACGATCCCGGCAAACCGTTCGTTGGATCTGACAAGCCCTTCGCTCTGGACGCTGAGAAGGATGGTGCGAAGTTTGTAGATGACCTCATCGGCGCGGTCGGGCCGGGCGGCGATCTCGGGGTTCAGCCGGATGAGCGCATCTCTGAGGTAGGGTTCGACCAGGACGTCACCTTCAGACCTCGGAAGGCGCGCTCGCGAGACGTAGCTCCAGCCGATCCTCTGGAGGTGATCCCGAATGCCGTCGCGGATAGTGTTTGCTTCGTCAAAGCTCATGCGAGTCATCCCGGTTGATGAAAATAACCTCTGGGAAGTTATAGTAGAGAGAATAGGGGCAGGGGAATATGTTATTTTCGATATGCTTCTGTTGTATCGGCTGGAAAGGAGAAGAGTTCAGTTCTTCCCCTTCGATGCAGCAGACTGGGCACGGGCCTTGAAGCCCTGGTTGGTTCCGCTCCGGTCGGCGTGGGACTGGATGCGTGCGGCGGCTTTACCGGTCATCTGACTCTTCGACATAACTCACCTCCGTCGGGTTCTATACAAAACGTCGACGAATACGGCCATAAACCCCAAAGAAAGCGTCGATTGATCTTTTCCTGGAGTCGACGCGTCGAGTCTCCACAGAGCGAGTCGACCCGTTAGAATGCTCTTTCGGCATGTTCATGAAAGGTGACGCCCGATCTCAATGCACGTAGTGCGGGACGGAAGTGTAATGGAGCCGGATCAGAAGACACGACAGAAATGGGAGGTTCTCCGGTATTTTGTCCTGAACACCGGGAGCGTTCTGGACTACGCTGACAATGTCAGGTGCGGTGTGGTTCTGGATCGAGATGCCGGTGGGAAGCGCTTTTACTCATATCCATCCCGGATCCATGCTGATTTTAAGAAACCAAATTTTTCGTGCGGGAGGAGTTCGATTACGAAAGATTGGGCGGGTGTTGTCTGCGAGAACCTCTCCGAGCTTGGCATCCTCGATCATGACGATATCCGGGCTCCACGGCAGCACTCACCCACGCCCCATTACTATCTGAAACCCGGCGTTGAACCGTTTTTGAAGGTGATGGAGTTCCTTCTAGATCCGCCGGAACAGTGGATGATATGGTCCAGCATCTCAAATGGTTACGTCCAGCATCATCTCAATGCAGAACTCGTCCGGCACGTACTCGCAGCCAGGGGTGCAGAGATGCGACGGAGCATCCCGGTCTGGGAATGGGACGTTGCAGAAGCGCCGAAGGTCTTCGAGCAGTACTATCAGCGCAGAAACGGAGGAAGAGAACCCACGCCCTGCTCGTTCGAGGGCTACGTCCGGGAGATGTGGCGCTCTCACGAACGGGGCAAGCGGTCCTCACTCATCCCGTTCCCGCCCACGATCTTGCTCCGGTTCCCGGTCTTTGCAGAGCACCTCTTCGGGGATGAGAGAGTGAAAGCAGTCGTAGATCTGAACAGCGACTGTTTAGAGGATTATTCCTGGCTACTATCACTCCAGAGCGGGATTGACGGGCATTATGCCCGTCATGAGTATGAAACATGGGTTCTCCCGGTTCTTGCCCTCATCCGGGCATCGCCGGAGGCTCTCAAGGAATTTCTTTTCGGTGAATGGAAGCCCTACGGCATTGAGCCAGACAGTTGCTACAGTTTCACCCCCGACGGCACCGGGTGCATGCAATACCCTCTCTTCCAGCTGCTCTTTACGGCGATCCGGGATCTTGCGATGACGAGGAGTGTCGAGCATGACCGCCTGGTGAGGTTTGTCCGGTTCCGGCCGGACTTTCGGCGACATTCGGATCGGATGCGAGAGGGGCACTCGGCACTGATGAAGATCGATCTGACTAACCTGATGACTGTTTCCTATGACGGGTCATTTGATACTGATCATATGGTCTATGGCGACGAACTTGTCGAATTTGATGAGGAGACAAACTTCTCGTTCCGGTCAAAGGTGGAGATTCGCTGTTTCCACCAGGGTAGCGATTTCTTCGCCCCGGACGATATCCCGGTGCTCGATGGGCTCCTCCGGACCCTGCGGGACGGGAGGACGCTTGCAGCCCGAAGCATCTCCTCAAGGCTCTCTCACCCGGTTCAGAATATGCTCAGGGTATATACGGACGAAGGGCTGGAGAAGGAGTCCTGGTTTGCCGGCGTCGTGCTGCAGGACCTCAACCGTCTCCTGATACGCCCTGATCTCTATTCCCCGGTAATCTTTTCGGAGTTGACACTGACCAGGGAAGGAAACTATGTGATGGAGCATAAGGAGGATATCGGGGACTTCCAGTATCAGGTATCGATCTATGGGCTGACCGCCTTCAATCGTGAACTACTGGAGAGGATGTTTCCGGGCGATGTTCCGCAGAGAAAGAGGGAAGCGTGGTATACAACGCGATATTTTGAGTGACAGTGATTATCGCAGTTTTATCCAATGCTCTCAACATAAACTCTGCGTTCAACGAACGCTTTCTCTTTAAATCGTTAAATAACGGCTAACTCCTAGTAGTAAGATCACTACATAAGTTCATTGAAAATAATTTACACGATATAGTATACTTAAAGATCGAGCCTATCGATATCCGTTATGATGTGTCTTAACATATCCTTCTCTGTGAGTTTTGTCTTATCATTACCCAAACTCTTTCGGATCTCTAACAATAATTTACCCCATAGTTTCATCAGTTCACTCACATTTTGTTGACTCACTCCGTTACCTGAACTGTGATGATAAATATGGTGCATTAAATTGCCGTATGCTCGAATGACTTCATCTGAGCCAAGTAACGTGAGTTCAAATGAGATTTTTCTATACTCTAGTGATTTTACGTGTTCCATAACTTTCTCAGGTTCCTTTGGAGTTGTAAAAATCTGGATAAATGGCATCAACAATTTAGCATACACTTCTCTGCGCTCTTCCCGCAACTTTTCCTCAATAGAGCGTAATTTCTGTATCCTGTTCTGGATCAATAAGCCAACAAGAGAACCAGAGCCTAAAATCGCTAATGATAGGGCTAAAATAATTTCCCAGATTTCCAATAAGATCACCCTCAGATTTCAATGTAGGTATTACTTGGTTTCAATATTTCCGATTTTCTATGACTCTGTTCTACTTTGTAAACAAAAACGGCCTACTAGAACCATAATTATCTGGTTTCATGCCGCCTCGTTCTCAAAGAATTTCCTTAAATCATAGATCTTGTCGCAGCAGGGGATGAACAACTGCAGGTTGACGTAACACTGCTCCCGTGAGAGAACCTTGCCGCTCGGATGACCGGACTCGTTGCGATAGTTCCTGATGAGGGCAACAACTGCATCGAGGTTGGTTTCAAGGTCTTCGGCAATCTCCTTGGGCAAGTCCTTTTTCATCTGATTCAGGCCATTTCTGAAGTGTTTGAACTTTCTCAGGAGGAACTGCTCTTGGAATACTTTAGAGAACAGTTCATGGTGTCCATCATTCTGCTTGATGTCATCGTAGAGTAGATTAAGCGAGTGTTCAAGGGCTACACCGAGCATCACCGATGAGGACAAACGGCACCCCACCATGAACGCCTGCATTGCTTCCTTGAGATAGAATACGGTCAGGTCATCAATATCAGGTATAGTTTCCCGGATCTGCTTTTCGTAACTCGAGAGATCGTGGAAGAAGTAGACCTCTTTATTTTCGAGGATCTTTTTTCCAAAACTGGACAACCTGAAAAAAGGATACGCCTGATCTGGATTGCCTTTTGTTCCAAGGGTAATCACATTCTGTCTGAACAGATCCCAGAAGACTTCCTGCACTAGAGCTTCATCATTTTTAGAAAGACTCTCTCTATGCATCGCATCTGGTGGCAGCCAATCTCTCTTCCGTAATACCTCTTTGACATCTTTAGATAAGGAAGCAAACGTTTGCGCGTGTGAGGAGGATCTTTCCCTCCCAGCAAGGATATCAATCGCGACCCCTCTGATCTCTTCGTACGAATGATCCATCAGTCATCACTCCTTGCAGGCGGCGAGAGCAACTGGTTGATCAACCGCATCTTCAGCGTCTTTGAGGCCTTGACGTCCGCTTGAGCGGCGGCGATGGTGTCGTCGGTGGCAGAGAGGATGGCGGCGATGTGACGCTGCTCAGGGAGAGGTGGTAAGGGGAGAGGTAGCGACTCAACCGTATCGTGATCGATCTTTACCATACTCCCAGCGGTTCCCTTTGCCCTGGTCGAAAAGTACAACCTCATCTTTGGAGACCGGAGATACTCAACAAGGTATTTCGGGACTATTTTTTGTTGATTTGGTCTGACTCTAATTAAAATATCAGGGAATATCGCAAATGAGTCGTCCTTATCATATAATGAAGCAAGACCGACTAATTCCTTCGTATTGGATCTCTCGATGAAAATATCGTCTTTTTGAATCCAGTAATTTTCAATTCTTTTTGGGTCGGCCCGAAGTTGTTTTGTATGTCGTCGCGCAATCTCATTCTGCGTTACTGCTGTTAATGTCAATATGTCTACGGGTTCAAACTCTTTTACTTCAGGCGCAGAATATCCGTTAACTACCCTTTCAGACAATACTGACTTTAAGCTGACAAGAGCCCATTCTCTTGGCACTTCAAATTCATTTATCTGTTTATACTCCTCATGCCCGATCCCCTTACTGAACAGATCCCGCATCATCAACTGCTTATAGTGCTCCACCTCGGCAACAAACGCTTCGTTCTTCACGATCACGTCCTCCGCCGCCCACAGGATCTCCGCGATGCGGCGCTGCTCGTCGATGGGGGGGAGGGGGAACTCCTGCCCGGCAAGATCCTTCCAGTTGATCGTCGGGGAGAGACCTCCCACCGAGATCTGAACTGCCCGGTTCATGAATTGGTCCGACTGGAGGAAGAAGGGGAAGATCTCTTTGATGATAATATCCTCTTTTGGCTGGAGCACCATTGCGTGAGCAGAACAGATACAGTCAAAGTCAGCGATGGCGACCTTCCGCTGGTAGGCTCGTCGCTTCCCAAAGATGATGTCACCCTTTCTGACTACGATCTTCTCGCCGATGACATCCACCGGAACGCCCCAGCGCCGGATCTGCAGGGAGTCCGAATCGAGATGTTCCAGCCCCACGTAGCGGTCGAGATCGGTATCGGCGGGGTTCACCTTTGTTTTGACCTGTCGGGCCACCTCCCCGAACGTAACCATCCTCCACCCCTCCGGGAGAGGTACTGAACCAGACGCAGAAGATGCCGAATCACTCGTCATATCCCACCTCCCTCAGCACCGCCCGCAAGCTCTCCACCGCATCGTCCTTCTCCGTCGAGTACTCGATCCAGTCCTCGTAGACGCTCTCAAACGACTGTGCTCCGGCATCCTCGTCGTACCGGGTGATATACCGGGGGATGCTCAGGTTCGCGTCCTTCGCAAGAACCTCCTCGACCGGCACATGCCGCGAGAACCCCTGGATATCTTCATCGCTCCGATATGCCGCGAGGATTTTCTCGATGTGCTCCTCCTCAAGGAAACTCTGCGATTTATCGCGCGTCACCTCTTCAACGGCGTTGATGAAGAGAATTCGCCCCTGCCGCCCGGCCGGCTTCTTCATCCGGCAGACGATCACGCAGGCCTCCATCGGCGAGTTGTAGAACAGCCCTGCCCCGAGCCCCAGCACGCACTCGATCAGATCGACCTCCACGATCCGCCGGCGCATATCCCGCTCCGCGTCCCGGAAGAGCACCCCGTGCGGGAAGAGGATCGCACATCGGCCGGTCACCGGGTCCATGCTCTTGATGATGTGCTGGAAGAAGGCGTAGTCGGCACGGCCCTGCGGCGGAACGCCGTAGATGTTCCTCCCCCATCGGTCGCTTGCGAACGCCTCCCGGTTCCACCGCGATATCGAGTAGGGGGGATTGGCGAGGATCACGTCGAACGTCTTCAACCGGTCCTGTCGAACGAAAGCGGGGTTTGCGAGCGTGTCGCCCCGGATGATCTCGAAGTCCTCGATCCCGTGCAACAGGAGGTTCATCCGGGCGATGGACGAGGTGATCAGGTTCACCTCCTGGCCATACAGGAAGAGCGTCCGGTACTCCCGCCCCTGCTCCTTGAGCTGCAGCGCCGCGATGAGGAGCATCCCCGCGCTCCCGCACGTCGGATCGTAGACCGACTCGCCCTCCTGCGGGTCAAGCATCCGGGTCATCAGCTGGACGAGCGTCCGGTTGGTGTAGAACTCCGCCGCCGTATGCCCGGAGTCGTCGGCGAACTTCTTGATCAGGTACTCATAGCCCTGGCCGAGTTCGTCCTGCGGAACCCGCGCAAGAGAGAGGGTCTCCGACGAGAAATGCTCCACCAGCTCGCGCAGCGTGGCATCGGAGAGGACGTTCTTGTTCGTCCAGGACGTATCGCCGAAGATCCCTTCAAGTTGATACCGGTTCGCCTCCTCGATCGCCCGCATCGCCTGCTGGATCGCAAGCCCCACATTCTCCGTCACCTCCCGCACATCGTTCCAGTGCGACCCCGCCGGCACCACAAAGCGGTGATCCTCCGGGAAGACCTCGCCGGCCTCGGCGACGGCGCGGGCGGTCTCCTCGTCGTAACAGTCGCAGATCCGCTTGAAATAGAGCAGCGGAAAGATATACTGCTTGTAGTCGCTCGCATCGATATAGCCGCGGAGCAGCACCGCCGCTCCCCAGAGATACCGTTCCAGTTCGGCCTGGGTGATCGGGTCGGGCGCCGTTCAGACCACCCCCTCGTCGGCAAGCAACCGCTTCAGCCGCTCCTCGGCCTCGGCACATGCGGCTGCCGCCGCTTTCACCCGGGAGAGACCCTCCTCGACGGTCATCGGGTCTTCCTCAATCACCGGCTCGACGTAGAGCGAGATGTTGAGATTATGGCCCTCCTCCCGGATCTCATCGAGTGTTGCGACCTTCACCGCGCCTTCGACATCCTTGCCATCCTCATACCAGGCATAGATCTGGTCCACATGGGCGTCGAGGAGCTCGTTCTGGTTCCTGCCCTTCTTGAACTGCTCCGAAGCGTCGATGAAGATCACACGCTCCTTGAGTCGTGCATCCTTCTGCTGTCGAAAGATCACAATGCAGGCGGCGAGCGTCGTCCCGTAGAAGAGGTTCGGCCCAAGACCGATCACCGCCTCGATGAAATCCATCTCTAAGAGCGTTTTCCGGATCTTCCCTTCGGCCCCTTTCCGGAAGAGCGCCCCCTGCGGCAGGACAATCGCCATCCGGCCGCCAGGCTTTGCCATCGAGGAGATCATGTGCTGGACCCAGGCGTAATCACCGTAACTCGACGGTGGCATCCCGGCGAAGTTCCGACCGTAGGGATCGTGCTCCCAGACCTCCTCACCCCATTTTTTGAGCGAGAAGGGAGGATTTGCGACTACGCAGTCGAAGGTCTTGAGCCGGTCGTTCTCCACAAACGCAGGATTGCGAAGCGTATCGCCCCGGACGATCTCGAAGTCCTCCCGCCCATGCAGAATCAGGTTCATGCGGGCGATGGAGGAAGTGGTCAGGTTTTTCTCCTGACCGTAGAGATGCAGGAGATGGATGTTGCCGCTGTGCGACTGAGCGTAGTTTAACGCCTCAAGAAGCATGCCTGCAGTCCCGACCGCGGGATCGTACACGCTCTCGTGCTCTTGAGGTTTGAGGATCTTCATCATCAGTTTGATGACGTTACGGGGCGTGTAGAACTCCCCAGCGGCTTTGTTTGACTCATCTGCGAACTTCTTGATGAGGAACTCATACGCCCTTCCGGCCATGTCTGGCTCGACATTGGCATTCGAGAGCGTTTTCTCCGAGAAGTGCTCGATCAGGTTGTTGAGAAGTCTATCCGGGAGCCTCTCCTTGTTACCCCATTGCACATCCCCGAAGATCTGGCTGAGTGTCTGGGAGTTCTCCTTCTCGATACACCGCATGGCATGGGCGATAGCAGATCCGACGTTCTCAGTATGTTCCCGGACTTCCTGCCAGTGACAGTTATTCGGGATGTAGAACCGGAAGTTCTCACGGTAGGAAGCTTCTTCGATATCGCCGTCTGCCTCTGCGAGCGCTATCTGATACTCCTCGTCGAAGACATCGCAGATACGCTTGAAGAAGAGCAGCGGGAAGATGTAGGTCTTGAAGTCGGCCGCGTCAATCGGGCCTCGTAAGATGTTTGCCGCTTCAAAGAGCCATGACTCCAACTCTGAAAGTGATATCGGAGCCTGCATTGTCTGTACCATTGACCGAAACCGCCTGAAGCTGAACGAGTCTATAATAAGTTCCGGTTATGTTAAAGGAGATCGAAATGAGTTTTGGGGAAAACTATCTCTCAAGACAGGTCATCTGACGAAAGCCGTATCACACATAGGCAGGTTACACATTCATTTCTTGTAAATGGGTTGAAGTGCCGCGGCCTCACCGCACCCCCTCCCCCCTATTCCACTCCCGCACCAGCCGGGCATAACACCCTTCGCAGACTTTCACCTGCGCCTCCCCCGACCGATACACCGCCTTCCCCGTCCCGCAGACCTCGCACCGGCCGATCTCCACCTTCACCCGCGCAAACGTCCGGTGGTCGAGGACCCCCGGCAGGGGCTACACCTTCGCCGGCCGCTCTGCCTTCTTGAGGCAATCGTAACAGAGGTAGACCCCTCCGCCGCCCCGCAACACCCGCGACGCCGGCCTGCCGGTTGCAGATGCAGGCCCGGGCTCGTCCTTCTCCACCGGGAGGGCGATATAGTCCGCGGGGTCGATCGGGACAGTTGTTTTCACATTTTCACTCGTTTTCACTTCTTTACACCCTGATTTACACCCAGAAAACCCGCCAAACGGGGCAGGATCCCGGATCCGCCGATTATTATCCCGAATACCGGGCATGTTTTCACCACCGCGAATTTCACAGACACCAGAAGCCGGGTCACCCGCTCCCGCAGGCAGGCTCTCCGTTCCCGGAAATCGGTGTAAATGAGTACTTTGATCAGTACATATCTCTGTACATATCTCTTTAATAGAGCAATCATGACCATTATGGCCGGCATCTTCGTTTTCACTTTTCCCGGATTTCTGGTGAAAACCTGGTGAAAAGGTGAAAACATCAGAACCCCCGTTCTGATCGTCGGGGTCTTCGTCCAGCCAGACCGTGGCACCGCTGCTCCAGGCCCGGTAGACCTCCGGATCAAACGAGAAATAGTGCTCCCGCCGCCGGACGGTCTCCCCGACCCCGATCATCTCCCCGGTCACCGTTGCGTCGATGTAACTCACCGTCGGGCATTTCTCCAGCAGGCCGGCATACGCGGCCCGGTTGTTGGTGTAACCGTGGAGCAGCCGGTAGGTCTTCTGGTAGGAGAGGGCGAGGGCGCTCTGGAGCTGCCGGACGGTGAAGATCTCGACCCCCATCCCGGCGACGGTTTCGAGCGCCGCCGCCTCGTTTTTCGTCAGTTTGGTCTCCTGGCCCCCGACCGTCCCCGATAGGGCGCCCTACAACGTTGCCGCCGCCGTGAAGTCATCCGGCCGGGACAACCTGCCGGGTCTCCTCCGTGACCTCGCGAAAGATCCGGAGGACGGTGGTGGTCTTCCCGGTCCCCGGCGGCCCGCGGAGGACGGCGGAGAGGGCGCTCCCCCCCCGGAGCGTGGGGCTGATGAGGAAGGCGAGCTCCTTGACCTGGGCGTCGCGGTGGTGGAGGTGCTCCGGGACGAACGTGAGCTCGAAAACGTCCGGGTCCCTGAAGAGAGTCTGGTCGCTACGGAGAAGACGGGAACGTGTCATACGTCAGTCTGGAGAAGAGGGTATTGTTAAAGGCAGGCCGTGCGCGGGTTGAAAGTGAAATGGCACGAAGGCGGCAACTGCGGGTTCCCGGCGGAAAGTAGGGGCAAGAAGTTAGTCTGCCTGCAAGATCTCAATGATCCGATCGATGACTGATGTAACGGCCTGGTCGTTGAGACGTCCGGCTCGATAAAGAATCAGGTCGACACTGGCAGAAAAGAGCCGGTTTGGCCGGATATTGCTCGGTTTGTGGAGTGTTCCCTCTGCAAAGTCGAGTTCAGTAATACCAACGGCATAGCGATCCCGGACCTGCTGACTCGTGATCTGGCAGAGAATTACATCGTCTCCTCCGGGCGCCGCAACGACAAGGGCCGGGCGCCTCTTCACGGTTGAGAGATCAGAGAAAGGAAATGGTACAACGACAACATCACCCTTTACAAGTCGCTCCACGCCTCTTCCTCCTCGGGCCGGAACCAGTCTTTCCGGAGCACGGGTTCACTTGCGAGGGCGGTGTCCGGGGCGGCCTTCCGGCGTCGGGACTTGAGGAACCGGATAAAGTCGAGCACCTCACCGTATGTCCGGGGCGGCAGGTCATCGAGCTCGCTGATGATCTCCTCTTTTACCTGAGTCATGGCAGCCTCACCTCTGCGGTCTATAATCCTCTGGTGCTTCAATCTACATATCTCTGTCTGAAGAGGAGTTATCTACCAGATGATCTATGTCCCGGCACTGAGAAACAAAAATTGAGTGGGGGACTTCCGTCCCCTTCACGCCAGGGCGGGCACGGCATCCGCCCAGGTCTCGACGGTGTTCCGGATGGCGTCGTCCTGGTAGGACGAGATCCGGACGGTCTTCCGGGTGAAGGTGACGTAATAGTCATCACCGGACGGGTTGTGGCACTTGAGTTGAGCGTAGTAGGTCTCGCCGGCATAGTTCCGCTCGGCCTCCCCGCCCATCGCGGTTGCGAGGGCCGCGTTGCCCATCACCGCCGCCGCGTTTGCGTTGAAGGCGGCAATCGTCGGGGACTGCAGGGAGACGGTCCCGACCCGCTTGCCGGTCTCCTCGTCGATGAAGTCCACCTTCGCGGTGTAGTGCTCGCGGTTCCGGACGATGGCGGCGACAGGGACGCCGTCAGAGCCGGTATACCCGACACACCCGAAGGGGTTGTCATCGATGATGGTCTCGATGAGGTTGTCAAACGACGCTACATCGGCGATCGGGACGGCGAGGTCCCGGACCGCCGTCTTGTTCACGGTCTTCTGCACGAAGTCTGCCATGGGTTTTGCTCCTTGCCTGCCAGATGCCCCAGATCGGAGATCTGAGGCAGTTGCACTGAAAGTGCAACTCTTCCCGGGAATATGACAGACAACTATAGGGTGTGCGGAAGAGGATATCAAACTGAATCTATCTGGGAGCGCGGAAAACTCTCTGATTCACCGGTATAACCCTTACGGTCAGGCTTTTTCTCTTCGACGTCCTACTGTCTTCCGGGAGGATTACCGGGATGGCCGATGCAAAGACTACCAGAGAACTTGTCTACGAGACGAACCAGGACGTGAAGTGGATCTGTAAGATGCTACAACGGATGGAGGCCCGGGACGAAGAATTTGAGGCGCGGATCCGGGCGCTGGAGGGCTGGCGGGCGGAGAAGGCAGGAGTTCGAGCATCGCCAGGTGCGAGAGCGCTGGCTCTCGACGGTCAGCGCCGGGGCCGGCGGGGTCGTCGGCGGGGTGGTGGCGGTGCTGGTGAAGATGCTCGGCGGGGGGTGAGATGACAGGGCCTGGTTAAGCTCAGACTTCGACGGTGAGGGTGTATTCCAAGAGCCCTTCCTCGGTGGGAATCTCCTCACCTTTCTCCAGGAGATGCTCAATGTAGAGCTCGATAGCCTCCCGTGCCATCGCTATCGCCTCGTCGACGGTCTCCCTGAAGGTGACACAACTGGGGAGGGCCGGCACGGTGGCGGTATACCCGCCTTCCGGCTCCTTCCGGAGGAGGATACGGTAACTGACAGGTTTCATCACATCACGTCCCTGCTCATGATGATACACTACCCGAGAATGTCAGAGGGTCTCCGTGCATGCACCACCTCGCCCGACTCACTCACCGCGAAACAGGTTTACGACCTCAAGTGCGCAGATCCCAGAAAAATCACTCTCGTTTCGGGTGACAAGCGCACAGTCGTGGGTGAGAGCA
>Ga0209537_1002993_pt1 | contig 16039 bp, 11 predicted proteins | sample BioPla4DNA1_FD_187698 | JGI IMG/M metagenome (GOLD analysis project Ga0209537, IMG submission 187698) | Biogas fermentation microbial communities from Germany - Plant 4 DNA1 (SPAdes) (version 2) | ecosystem: Engineered > Bioreactor > Anaerobic > Digestate | place: Bielefeld, North... | reverse complement strand
CGGAATTAAGGTTTCCTGGGATGCAGACAATAAGACATTTAAACTACAAGGCGGCTTTGACAACAAAGAATCCACCTTTGTCCACCTGGCAGACAACAGCATGGTCTTCCAAATTGGTGCCAACCCGTTGCAGGACGTGGGCGCAGCTATTGGCGATATGCGCGCTGCAGCCCTGGGAGTTGACAAGATTATCGTTACCAACCGGGAGGCGGCCAACAAAGCCATCAGCACAATTGACCGGGCCATCCAGCGTGTCTCCAGCGAGCGTTCCAAGATGGGTGCCTTGCAGAACCGTCTGGATCATACCATCAACAACCTGGGTGTTGCGGCAGAGAACCTGACTGCTGCTGAATCCCGTATCCGCGACCTCGACATGGCCCAGGAAATGATGGAATTCACCCGCAACAACATCATGCTCCAGGCCGGCACCGCCATGCTCGCCCAGGCAAACATGAAGCCGCAGGCAGTATTGCAGCTCCTCGGTTAAGAACAGGGTGAATCCCGTTAATCAAAAAAGTAATTTGACAAAAATATAAATAAATAGTATATTTAAATAAAATTAAACCGGGTCACGGATGACGCGGTTTGGAGAAAACGGAAGGAGCCGTACCGTCAATTGGCGGTACGGCTTTCTTTTTCTCTTTGTATTCAGGGACGGAGCCATTGGAAATTTAAATATTGTTTCCAAGGCTCCGTTTTGTTTTTTTCAGTTCAGCAGCGAGTTTTCGGCCTGGCCAAAACTTCTTCCAGGCCGGGAGCTGGTTGCTGAAGGAGCAAAACAGATTTTTAACCTGCACGGATGCAAAAATCCAAGGGGGGATAACACGGGTTAAGAAAAGATCAAGTAACGTCGCCTTTTGTAAGTGAAGTATCAAACGGCAGGGATGCCGGAAAAATCAAGGAGGATGAAAGACAATGAGAATTAACCAGAACATTTCCGCATTAAACGCTTACCGTAACCTGGTAAATAGCGACAACAAATTAAGCAAATCCTTGGAGCGCCTCTCCTCAGGCTTGCGCATCAACAGGGCCTCTGACGACGCTGCGGGCCTGGCCATCAGTGAGAAGATGCGCGCCCAGATTCGCGGCCTCAACCAGGCCATCCGCAACGCGCAGGACGCCATCAGCCTCATCCAGACCGCTGAAGGCGCGCTCAACGAGACCCACAGCATCCTGCAGCGCATGCGGGAACTCTCCGTCCAGGCGGCCAACGACACCCTGACGGCCTCCGACCGCCAGGAGATCCAGAAAGAGATCGACCAGCTCATCACAGAGATCGACCGTATCGGCAACACCACCGAATTCAACACCAAGAAGCTGCTCGATGGCACCACCGCAGCCCTATCTACCACCGATAAGCTCACTACCAAAGTCTTCATGCGGGACGGCCTGCGCGTCGTGGACCAGTTCGGCCAGAAGGCCCCCGGCGGCGGCAACTACAGGTTGGACATCCAGGCCAAAGCCGGTGTCGCCCAGGTACAGAAGACCGATATCATGCGCGTCAAGCACGGCAATATAACCGAGAACACGGATATGGGCTGGAACCAGGCGGCTGTAATGGGTCAAGTAGCAGAAAATTTTGGTGACAATGATATTGGCGATGTTTTTCGCTTTAATTTTACTTTTGAAGACGGGGTCAGCCGTTCCGTGGAGTTTGAAATTACTGCCCAGACAAATGCTACCCAGTTTAATACGCTTCTTGCCAACGCTATAGCCGGCGACAGCGTGTTAAGCGAGCGAATCTCTGTCCAGGGTGTTATGTCGGCAGGCACCACTGTTCCTGGAATTACGGATACTTTGGAGGCTGGCAACTTCCTGATAAAATCCCTGGTCAAGGGGGCAGCGGGGAATTTTACTGTGGAGGCTACCCGGGATGTTAGCGGCAGTGCGGCCGGCGGTAGCGGGACATTCCGTTTTATAACAGCAGCCGGAACCCAAGGTACCGATGGATTTGAAGTAAAGAGCGACGGCTTGCTAACACATTCAAGCAACCAGACAACAGGTGTTATCAGTACAGCAAAATTAGGACCAACAAACGGGCGTGTCCTCGCCGGTGAAGACGTTTCCCAGTCTGGCTTGCTGGCTTTCGATGCCAGTGGTCTGGCGCAGGGATCGTACACTATCACTACGATTAAAGATGCCGCTATTTCAAGTGCAAACGCGGGTATTCAGTATGTGGCTCAGTATGCCCAAAACGATGAGATGGCCGATAAAACCTTTATCAGAGACATCGGTTTGGCTATTGACGAAAATAATGGCACAGTCTTGAAAGACTCTACTCACGTTAACGCACAGATGGCCTTTGAGGTTGTAAAAATTGAAGGTAATAATGTTACTTTTAAGATTCGCTCCTGGGAGATGGATCTAAATGGTAATCGTACCTACTACGAATCTGAAGAAATATATGATGTAACCAAACCTAATAGTGCTGCTGAAACATTGAGCATCGGTTCTTTGCACTTTGATGGTATTTCCTTCCATAACGATGCTAGTGCTTATACCGTGGGAGATCAGTTTTTACTGAATATTTCACCCAAGGTTACAGCAGGTGGAACCTCTGATCTCGTCAGTATTACCCGTACTACCGACGAAAATGAGAACGTAGTCAGCCACACCTTCACCTACTACAAGGGCGCTTTATCTGCCAGCGGCACTACTGAGTGGGACGGCAGCACCCAGATCGTGGACTACCTGACTCTTGATACCGTAAACGGCGGATTCAAGCATAGCGAGATTACACTTACCTTCAGCAAACTGGCTACCTATACGGATATGGGCGGAACTGCTATTACCTTTGACCGCACCCCTGGAGTCGGCGAGCTGGCTTCTCGTTCTGTAAAGCTTCAGGATATCGAAGCTTTCTGGGACAAGAGCGGCAACTTCCTTATTTCCGAACCCCAGACCATTACTCTGGTGCAGGGCGACGGTAAAAAAGCAGAAGTTACGCTATTTGCTTCCGATACAATTCAAGACGTAGTGGATAAGTTAAACGATGCCATTGCCAACCAGATTACCGGCCTTGGCCAGGAAGCCATTACCGGGCAGACCCATGCTGACAAATTCGTTTCTTTCGTTTCCAAAGGTTCTGTGGACGAGAACGGCCTGGAGACCGTGCAGGGTACCTTCGTCATCCGGTCTGCCATGGCCGGCAAATATGGGGAGATAACCTTCATAGGCGACGAAAATATCCTTAAAGCGTTGAGCCTTACAACTATCCAGGAAGCTACCGAAAACCAGTTCCAGGTCACCGTTACTGACGCACACACCAACAAAACCATAGCTGAGGATGTAAATATCGAGGGCAACGTGTTGGTAGGGAAAGTGCACCAGAACGTGGACGTGGAGTTCTACAATATGACCGGAATTAAGGTTTCCTGGGATGCAGACAATAAGACATTTAAACTACAAGGCGGCTTTGACAACAAAGAATCCACCTTTGTCCACCTGGCAGACAACAGCATGGTCTTCCAAATTGGTGCCAACCCGCTGCAGGACGTGGGCGCAGCTATTGGCGATATGCGCGCTGCAGCCCTGGGAGTTGACAAGATTATCGTTACCAACCGGGAGGCGGCCAACAAAGCCATCAGCACCATCGACCGGGCCATCCAGCGTGTTTCCAGCGAGCGTTCCAAGATGGGCGCCTTGCAGAACCGTCTGGACCATACCATCAACAACCTGGGTGTTGCGGCAGAGAACTTGACTGCTGCCGAATCCCGTATCCGCGACCTCGACATGGCCCAGGAAATGATGGAATTCACCCGCAACAACATCATGCTCCAGGCCGGCACCGCCATGCTCGCCCAGGCCAACATGAAGCCGCAGGTAGTACTGCAGCTCCTCGGATAAGCATAGAGCCGAACCATAGCTAAAGCAAAATACCTGAAAGTAAGGGCCGGTGGAACCACCGGCCCTTACCACAAGTGAAAAGATAAAGACCTTAAACACCTGGGCTTAAACAAGTCAACCTTAAACATAATAATATGTAAGCATTTTAACCCTCCTGTGGTTTCTTTAAGGAGGGTTTTTTACCTCTAAACAATTTCTTTTCCATGACGATAATAAAGTTAGAGCAACGAGCGGCAAAGCAACAATGGGAGTGTCCATTTTGAAAAAGAAGAAGAAAAGCAAGAAGAAATCTATGCCCTACACGAAAGCATTACCTTCGTCATCATCAAATATTGCTTTCAAAAAAGAGCAGCCTATTTATCTGCGCAACATGCAGGCTTTGCAGAAATACTACCCGGAGCTTGCCGAACGGATTAAGACAACCGATATAAAAAACTATGAAATTGTTACCACCGCTGATAAGCCCCCTAACTTGCTGGCCAAAAAAGAAAATCTTTATTACTACGATCCTGCTGATCCCATGAAAGACGTTCAGGAACAGATCGCTGCCCTGAAGCTTAAAAATACAAGACTCGCTGTTTTTTTAGGTTTTGGCTTAGGCTATGAAACCCTCTACTTTGCCCAAGAGATGGTACAAGAACAGAACACCAACTATTTGTTAATCATTGAAAAGGATCCGGAGATTTTTAAAGCAGCTCTCAAAACCACCAATCTAGAGCCGTTATTAAACAACCCCAGGGCAAGGTTCATGGTCGGCCTGCCGGAAGAAAAGCTCTATACTGAACTTCGCAATTACTTGGCTGAGAATTCGCGCTTTATGCTATTAAAAGCAATGAAGCCGGTCTACCATCCATCTTCTTTAAAATTGCACAAAGATTATTATTTGAAAGCACTCAAGCAGCTCCGTGAAAGCGGCACCCACCAGGTACTCCACTTTGGCAACGACCCTCATGATTCCCTCATTGGCGTGCAGAATATGCTGGATAACTTGCATGAAATTATTTTTAACCCGGGGATTAATTTACTCTTTAATAAATTTAAAGGCAAACCGGCAGTAGTAGTAGCTACCGGTCCTTCTCTAAACAAGAACAAACATCTGTTAAAAGGTCTGGAGGATAAAGCACTAATTATATCCGTGGATGCCTCTTTAAAAATACTTTTAGAGATGGGCGTAAGGCCTCATTTGGTGACTTCCCTGGAACGCGTTCCGGCGGTTGTCAAGCTTATTGAAGGTTTGAAGAAAGAAGAAGTAAAGGACGTCTATTTTGCCGCCTGTCCGGTTGTGCGCAACGAGGTCTACGAGGCTTATCCCGGCCCCCGGATTATTGTCTACCGCAATTTTGATCACTTCAAATGGCTGGGCATTGACAGAGGAATCCTTAACATTCAGCTTTCAGCGGGTAACATGGCTTTTAAAATAGCCGAGGCTTTGGGGTGCGATCCGATTATTCTAATCGGCCAGGATTTGGCCTTAAGCAGGGACGGATATACCCATGCCAGCGGTGCAGTTCTGGGAGAAAAGCAGAGGGCTTTTCTTAATAATGCTAACCTTGAAGTTCTGGGAAATGACGGGCAACCCATTCGTACAACGAAAACCTTATATTCCTTCTTAAAAGCATATGAAATGGACTTGGCTGGTTACACCGGTACCTGTATTAACAGCACGGAAGGCGGGGCTTTTATTATCGGGTCCAAGGTAATGACCTTTCAGGAAGCTATCGAGAAATATATTGAGGAGCCTTTCTATCCTTTAGAAATTATTAAAAACAGTATTTCATTATTTACATCAGCCAGGGCTGAATCTGATTTTCGCAATGTTTTAGAGCTAATTGTGAAGACCTCAGCTGAAATGGAAAAAGTGATTGAAAACTGTAAAGAGGGACTCAGGCTTGTTGAACAATATAGAGTTGAATTGCAGGACTGCCTTTCTAATCCGCAAAGGATGGATTTGTTCCGTCCAAAAATACAACGGGTTAGCAACGAAATACTTGCGCCCAAACAAAGGAGCATTAAAGATTATCACCAGACCTTCCAGCTCTTCTTTATGCATATTCTCCAATCTTTTAATATTAAATTTGAGATGGAAATGATAGCCATACCGGAAAAACATGATGATAGGGATATGGCCACAGTGGAAATATTGCTGCGTCATCATGAATGGTACTCAGTGGTAGGCGATTTAGCCCAAATTTGTCTTAATACCCTCCACAAGGCCAGGGCTAAGTTGGAAAAAAACATGCCGGCTTAAAGTACATGTTGAGAAAACTTTAGAGGTGTTGATAAATGGAATTAGAGGGAAAAAGTATCCTTATAACCGGCGGGACAGGCTCTTTCGGACAAAAATTTGTGGAGACAGTACTGCAGCAGGACATCAAAAAAATAATTGTCTTCAGCAGGGATGAGCTAAAACAGTATGAAATGTCCCAGAAGTTTCCTGATCCGAGAATTCGCTTTTTCCTCGGTGACGTGAGGGATAAGGATAGGCTTTACCGGGCTTTTGAAGGAGTGGACATGATTGTCCATGCTGCAGCGCTCAAGCAGGTACCTGCCTGCGAATACAACCCTTTTGAGGCCATAAAGACCAATGTTCTGGGAGCACAGAATGTTATAGAGGCAGCCATTGACCGGGGCGTAAAGAAGGTGATTGCCCTAAGTACAGATAAGGCTGTCAGTCCTCTGAATCTTTACGGGGCGACAAAGCTCTGTTCAGACAAGCTTTTTGTGGCGGCAAATTCTTATGTAGGGGAGAAAGAAACGCGATTTTCGGTGGTTAGGTATGGAAATGTCGTGGGCAGCAGGGGCAGTGTGCTTCCGCTTTTTCTAAAGCAAAAGGCAAACGGCAAGATATCGGTAACTGATCCCCGGATGACCCGTTTTTGGATTACTTTGGAACAAGGAGTGCAGTTTGTTCTTTATTGCTTTTCCCGTATGTACGGAGGAGAAGTCTTTGTTCCTAAAATTCCCAGTATAAAAATAATAGATCTGGCTAAAGCGATAGCCCCGGAATGTGAAATTGAGTATATAGGCGTACGGCCGGGTGAAAAATTGCATGAACTAATGATTACCGAAGACGATGCCCGTAGAACTTTGGAATTTGATAATTACTATATTATCCAGCCCGAATTTTCCTGGTGGAAAAAGAGTAATGGCAAAGGCGGTAAACAAGTTGTAGATGGTTTTAAGTATAGCAGCAATAATAATGAATGGTGGTTAACTGAAAAAGAGTTGAGGAAAATGGCAAATATAGAAGAAAAGCGGTTAGAAACTTGTGAGGTAAGGTAGAGGGGGGAGTAAAACAGCGTGGCTGTAATTCAGACCAGGACAGGTTTATCACGGTTGTCGGGAAAAATATGCAAAGACACAATTAGCCTGTGGTGGTAATACCTGCCTTAATGTGTTGAAACAAAAATATCCCATTATGTAAATAAGTTATCTAGATTAGATACAGTCTGAGCTCCCGTATTACAGCCCGGTTAATGCTTGACAGGAGAGGGGGAATTGCAATTTTAAGCATAGTTTTGTTATCAGCCGGAATCGGTTCCCGTCTCAAGAAACCTTATCCCAAATGCCTTGTCCAATTGAGTAACGGGAAAAGTATTATGCAACATCAATTAGAAGGCTTGCTGCGTTATATAGATATAGACAATATTTATGTGGTCGTGGGCTATAAAAAAGAGATGATTATGGAAGCGTTTCCCGAACTGTTTTATATTTATAATAATACTTTTGAGACCACAAATACTTCCAAAAGTCTCCTAAAGGCTCTCAAGAAATTAAAAGGAAATGATGTTATATGGATAAATGGTGATGTTGTCTTTGAATACCAGGTAATCGAAAGGGTTGTCAGCTTTCCCCATTCCTGCGTGGCTGTTAATACCCTCCCGGTGGGGGAAGAAGAGGTCAAATACAGAGTAGGTGAAAACGGCTTGATAAGCCAAATATCTAAAGAGGTTGCCAATGCCTTGGGAGAAGCGGTTGGTATAAATAAAGTATTAAGCAGAGACTTGCCTATGTTAGTAGAAAAACTGAAACAGTGCAATGATATGGATTACTTTGAAAAGGCTTTAGAAATGGCAGTTGAGGAGGGGATAGAATTTTACCCTTTAGAAGTAACGGATTTGATTTGCAAGGAAGTTGATTTTGAAGAAGACTTGAAAAGTGTTAATGAAATGCTGCTATAATTTTTAAGGACATAACAAAACAACCTTAAGCTTGGGATTTTATGATTGTAAAACTGATTAAGCGCTACAAAACCTTTAAGAATAAATATGTGGTTCAGGAACGGCGTAAATATGAATATATAGTGAACCGTTATTATGCCCACATGATAGACCCTTTTTTTACAAAGCTTGTCTATGATCTGGGATTGTCGCCAAATATGGTTACTATTATTTCATGCTTTACTGGTATTTGCAGTGGTTTAGCCTTTTTTTATAATTATTGGATTTTGGGAGCTTTCTTATTACAATTGCATCATTTTCTGGATGGAGCGGACGGTAATTTAGCCCGCCTAACGGGAAAGTGCACTCCTTTTGGGGCAAAACTGGACAAGATTTCCGACCAAGTCGTGCGTTTTGTGGTTTTTATTGCTGTTGCCTCAGTAGTCAATACCCCCGTATGGGCTAAAGTTTTATTTATGATAACGATATACCTTGATCTTGCCATAGTGCATTTCTTTGTAGCACCATTTACAAAACAAAATAGTTTAATTAGGTCAAGGTGGAAAGAGTGGTTTTTAGAGAAGGGAATTATTCCGGGATTTGATATTTTTACCGTGTTTTTTTTGATTTCTGTTTTTTCTGTCATAGGCCGACTGGAAACTGTAGTGTATTTGGTTATTATTTTTAAAAACTTGGATTGGTTATATCGTGTTTGGGAATGTTGGAGGACGAGCAGGATTCAATTGGGAAAAGCTAGATTATATAAATAAATTTGGTGTTTTAAAGTCTGGAGTTAGTTAACATGTCAAATCGTTCACGTATTATTATACAATGCAGATTGTCATCAAGTCGCTTGCCATTAAAAGCGCTCCTGCCAATCGCAAACTATCCGATAATAGTCCTGTGTGCCTTGCGTGCTATGAATAAAGGAGCCGATACATTAATTGCCACTTCCAGCGATCCTTCTGATGATATTTTGATCGGTATTCTTGACAAGTACTCTCTCAAGTACTTCCGCGGCCCTCTTGATGACGTACTGGCACGCTTTGCAGCAGCAGTTGAAGATTTAAGTAATGACGACATTGTAATTAGGTATACGGCTGACAATTTGTTTCCGGACGGTGCACTGGCCGAAGAGATAGCTGCAGCGTTGCTGGAAAAAAAAGTCAAATATATCGGGATAGGTTCATCGGAAAACAATTTACCCTATGGTTTAGGCGCTGAAGCGTTTACTGTAGGAGTCCTTAGAGAAGCAAACCAAAAAGCCAGCAATGAATATGACCGTGAGCATGTAACACCTTGGATAAAACGGAAATATGGTGGTACTTTTTTCACACCCCAAGGCGCCAGGATGCTAAGCAATATGAACCACTTATCTTGCACTATTGATACGTTTGATGATTACTGCCGTATGGAAGAGCTTTTTCGCAATATAACTTCACCCGTTATCGTTTCATGGCAATCACTATGCCGGAAGTTATTGGCTTCAGGCAACCAGCCCAAATTTAGAGTGCCGTATAAAATGATTAGAAGCTTACCCTTTAGCGACTTTACCTTGGGAACTGTACAGTTGGGAATGGATTATGGTATTACCAATAAACAGGGGATGCCGTCAGAAGAGGAAGCTGTCAAAATAATACAGGAATCAATACGTCACGGCGTTACAAATATTGACTGTGCAAGGGCTTATGGCAGGGCAGAAAGTATTGTTGGTAAAGCGACTGATAAAAAATATTACCGAAATGTGAATATAATAACCAAGCTTGCCCCGATTCCTTATGATTCCCAGGATAGTTGTTTGGAGCATATGGTCGATGCCAGCATATTCCGTTCGTGTAGAGAGCTACGGATAAATCGTTTGCCTGTTGTTTTATTGCATCGCTGGTTTCATCGATATATGGGCAAAGAGGCTATCTGGAAGCGGTTGCGGGAGCTGCAAGAGGAAGGTGTTATCGGCGAGCTGGGAGTATCGGTGGCGACCCCTGCAGAGGCCCTGGAAGCTTTAAATGAACCGGGGATAAAGCATCTACAGCTTCCATTTAATATTCTGGATTGGCGCTGGAAAGATGCAGGACTGGATCAAATGTTATTAAACAGCGACAAAATTGTTTATGCAAGGAGCACCTTACTGCAGGGAATTTTAACTGCCGATGTCGAACTGTGGCCTCTTAAAAAAAGCGTTAACGCTAAAGAGTGGCTTGAAAAAATTGATCGTCTTGTTCGTGAACTGGGCCGCAAAAACAGAAAAGATCTCTGCTTCGCGTATGTTCGTGCCCAAAAATGGATAACAAGTTTAGTTATCGGGGTAGAATCAATTGTACAGTTGAGAGAAAACATGGAGCTGTTTCTCAGACAACCATTAAACCAGGAAGAATGTGCTTATGTAGAGGAAACATTAGTAGGTGCTCCGGAACAACTATTAAATCCGGCGGAGTGGTCGTAAGCGTATGGAAGAAAACAAAGTGTTTAATCTTGAAGGGCGCACGGCTTTGGTCACCGGTGCTTCCGGACATCTTGGAAAATCAATTGTAAGAGCACTATGCGAAGCAGGTGCCCATGTTATTTTAAACGGGACCTCCAGCGAAAAAATCGAATTGTTAGAAAATGAGTTGGTAAAAAGCGGATATAGTGTTTCCACGGCTGTCTTTGACATCACAGATGAAATGATGCTCAAAACGGCAGCCCGTAAAATTGAAGTGATAGGAAGACTTGATATTCTGGTTAATAATGCGTACTCTGGAAAAAGTGGTACGATCGAAAGTTCCACACCAGAGAGCTTTAACAGCGCTTATAATATTGCCGTTACTTCTGCCTTTAATATAATTAAAAGCACCTTGCCTGTACTTAAAAAGACCGCAAAGCTTACAAGGGGAGGCGCTTCAATTATTAACATCGCCTCCATGTATGGAACTGTCAGTCCGGACCCGGCTATTTATGGCGACAGCGGAGAAAACAATCCCCCTTTTTACGGGGCTGCCAAGGCTGGTTTAATTCAGTTAACCAGGTACCTTGCCTGTCACCTGGCGCCGTATAATATTCGCGTTAATAGTATAAGCCCCGGGCCTTTTCCGAGACAAGAAGTAATAAGTAATAACCCGGTATTTGTAAACAAACTGTGTGAAAAAGTGCCCATGAAGAGGGTCGGGCATCCGGATGAAATAAAAGGTCCCGTATTATTTCTGGCATCTGACGGCTCTTCATATGTAACCGGTATTAATTTGCCGGTAGATGGTGGATGGACTGCCTGGTAGCAAGTGCTGCTTATAAGAGTAGTATTGGGCTATCTCTATTTGGATGATGTATCTGCAGAAATTAAAAAACACTGTTTTCAATTTATACAGTCAAAACAGCATCTATAACTTAGGAAGAGGGAAAAAATGCCTAAAATAAGCGTATTGATGTCATCGTATAACGGGGAAAGTTCCGGAACTTAAACCATACCAAGTGGATACAGCCATTTATGATCACCTCTTGAATGGGGGATCTAAATGGAAGCAATGATTGAGCATTACTGCAAGAAACTAAAAATTGGCAAAGTGTTCTACAAGGATTATAAGCAGATTAAGGCCGACACCCATGAAGCTTTTTTACAGGAACTTTTAAAGCGTGAGTATGAAAACCGGGAGGTAGTCCGCAAGAACAGGTTACTGCGAACAGCCAATTTTGATGTGGTAAAGACTTTTGAAAAGTACGATTTCAGCCATATCCAAATTCCACCAACTATTACGATTGAAGATATCACTGCTGTCAAATTTTTAAGCAAAAAAGAGAACTTAATTTTATATGGTCCTGTGGGTACCGGCAAAAGCCACTGTGCAACGGCAATTGGTGTAGAAGCTTGTAACCAGGGCATGAGAGTACGATTTTTCCGGACAGCTGCGCTGGTTAACCAGCTTACTGATGCTAAAGCACAGGGTGAACTGCGTCGGTTTATGAAACAGTTAGAAAAAACTGATCTTTTGATCTGCGACGAATGGGGGTTTATCCCCTTTGAGAAGGAAGGTGCCCAGCTGCTATTCCAGGTAATCTCGGACTGCTATGAAAAACGCAGCGTGATAATTACCACAAATCTTGAATTTAGTCGCTGGAACAGAATCTTTTACGACGAAATAATGACTGCGGCAATTATAGACCGCTTGATTCACCACAGTCAACAGATTTTAAAAACAGGAGCATTCCTGTAATGAAACAAAATGATGTTTGAAAAAAAGAGTACCTCTTGTTAGCATACGAGGTGTCAGCTTCGAGAAGCGACCCTTAAATAACAGAGGAGGTACCCAAGATGAATTATACCCAGAACGAGAAAATTTTGCAAATCACAAATGAAACTTTAATTATCGGTGTTGATATAGCCAGCGAAACTCATTATGCCAGGGCATTTGACCTGAGGGGTATTGAGCTTGGTAAGCTGTTAAGGTTCACGAATGACGCCGAAGGTTTCAATATCATGAGGGCCTGGATAAAAGAACTGAGCATCAGGCACGAAAAGAAGCACGTAATGGTAGGAATGGAGCCTACCGGTCACTACTGGTTCAATTTTGCACAATACCTGAAAAATCATTGCATGCAAATTGTCCTTGTAAACCCGTTTCATGTAAAGCGAAGCAAGGAATTGGATGACAATAATCCTACCAAGAACGACCGGAAAGACCCCAAGACCATTGCCATGTTGCTCAAGGACGGCAGGTACATGGTGCCCTACATTCCTGAGGGTGTATACAGTGAACTAAGGACCGCCATGCAAACCCGCTGGCAGATAGTTAAGCAACTTAATGCTACCCGTAACCGTGTTAAACGCTGGCTCAGTATCTACTTTCCCGAATTTACTACAGTCTTTGCCAGCTGGGAGGGCAGAGCGGCACTCATTGCCTTAAATGAATTTGCCACCCCGGCTAAAGTACTGCAAAAAGACGTAGACGGTATTGTCGCTAGTTGGAAGAAAGCAAAGATAAGAGCAGTAGGCCGTAAGAGGGCCACCTTACTTGTCTATGCAGCCCAGACATCCGTTGGTGTCATTGAAGGTCTGAAAGCAGCAGAGAATGACCTTCTCATGCTGCTCGAGGATTACGAAATGAAAAAGCAGCAACACGAAAGGGTTCTTGCTTTAGTAGAACAACTGGCATGTCAGATTCCCGGGATGCAGGAAATCCTGAAAATTAAAGGAGTTGGTCTGATAACCGCAGCCGGCTTTATGGCGGAGGTAGGTGATATCACCAGGTTTGACCATCCAAAGCAACTTCAGAAACTCGCCGGGCTCAGTTTAAAAGAGAACAGCTCAGGTAAGCACAAGGGTAAAACAACCATTAGCAAAAGGGGCCGAAAGCGCCTTAGAGCGCTGTTGTTTCAAGGAATATTGCCGTTGGTGGCAAAGAACGAAGAATTTATGAAACTGCATCAATATTATACTACCCGGGTGGAGAATCCGCTCAAAAAGAAACAATCGCTAATTTTGTTATGTTGTAAGCTTATACGAATCTTCTTTGCCCTACTAACAAAACAGGTTGCCTATGATCCTCAAAAAATGATGAGCGATATTAGAAGGCCAGTAATGGCCGTTGCATAACTCAGTTAGATGTGTATGTTTGCTCTTTGACAAAACGAGCCGGATAGTCAGGTTGAATAATTTCCATACGGGCATTGACCCTGCGTAGGAGCAAAACTATTATCTTTACAAGACAATAGCGATGTGGTTATTACAAGCCAATATGATGTTGAAATTGTCAAGCAATTACTAGCTATGAATATTAAAAAATTTGGAGTATTTAATGGCAACTCAAGTAAAATAGACTTTTTTGACTATGCTGACATAACTTCTTTTGATAAAAAATATAACAAAATATCATTGATTAGGAGTAACAATTCAGGTTCCAATACTTTTGCTCTTTATAAAATGATTCCAGAAAAAATTATGGAAAAATATAACGTTGTTCTTATTAACGAAAATAATAAAGAAAAAAATTATTATCTTGATTTAATAAAAAGCAAATTAGTTGTACATACACATAGTAATTACTTTGATAGTACACAGATTAATGTGCATTTGTGGCATGGGTTTCCATTAAAAACTTTATCGTATATGTCTAACCTTCCCTGTAATATAAAAATTCAACGCAATATACAATGGAGCAAGTTAAAAGCAATAATATCTTATTCTCAAACCTATAGTACGCTTATGAATGCATGTTACGGATTAAATGGAAATAAATATATCGTAACTGGTATGCCAAGAAATGATCTATTACTTAGAGCTGATGGAAATAAGGTGTTATCTGAATTATTGAAACTAGATTTAATTAATAAAAAAATTATTTTTTATATGCCCACTTTTAGGGAAACAATATATGGGTTAACTAATGGCAATACGGGATTTTTTAATATTTTTCAAACAAAAGGTTTCGATTTAAAAATACTTGAAAACTTTCTTCAAGATCTAAATTTAATAATAGTCATAAAATACCATCCATTTCATAAAGTTATTAATTACATTAATAATATTGATTTAAAAAACATTTATATTTTAGAGGACCTTATGCTTCAGCAATTCAATGTAGATTTATATGAAATAATTAATGCTGCAGATTTATTAATAACAGATTATTCGTCTATCTACTTTGACTACTTACTTTTAGATAAACCTATAATATTTACACCGATTGATTTTGAAGAATATAGGCAAACTCGTGGTTTATTAGTAGAACCTTATGATTTTTGGGCTCCAGGTCCGAAATGTTTTACTTTTAGCCAGTTGATTGATGAAATTAAAAAAAGTTTAAGTGATAATAATTATTATAAAAAAGAAAGAGAAACTATTTGTAAAATAGTACATCATTATAAAGATGCTAATTCCAGTCAAAGAGTGTGGAAATTAATTGAGGAGCTAATGGATAAAAAATAGGGTCATTAAAACACCATAACACGTTAATAGTATATACGATAGCATACAGGTTTTTGATGCCACAATAACCTGCCAACAGAGCTTATCCCGATTGCCGTAGAATTTGCGTGACGTAGTATTACGCTGTTTTACTCTCATTTTCTATAGACTCTATTTCAGCAACATTAATTAACCGTTTGATTTCGTTAATTAGAACACCCATGGATCTATAGCCTGGGATACGATGGGCACGTTGTTCTGCGTCCAATAACGCTGCAGAAATCCAACGCTGCACCATGGTGCCATTTTTCCAGTTCTGGGCGTTTTCCGTAGAGCCGATGCGGATACCCATTACCAGCTTTCGTCCATCGCTGGTAATGCCCATTGCCACAATGGCTGTGTAGTCACTTAAAACAATACCGTCAATTAACAAGACGGGAATGTTTTCGGTTTCGAATCGGCGGCTGAGCACCTTCTGGGCTTCTTCCTCGCTGGCTTTGATAAACCACTGGCTGACAGAACTCTTGGAGATAGCGGAGGATTCCGGCGATATCGCTGTAATCTTCAATTCCATGACCATAACTGGGCTGGGAACCGCCACTTCAATTTCCACGGCTATTGGGACAACTTCAAATGCTGACTTAGGGAAACAGACAATAAACTTCTACAACCCCTATCTTCCCATTCCCTGACAAGTATGTAGCGCTGAAAATAAATGTTGGTAAAAATAACATAAATTGTTCCTCAACTAAAGCAAGGCAACCAGGAATTAGATAACTGCAGCGGCGGGCGGTTATCCCACCTGATATGACCCTGGTGAGCCCCAGAGGTTTTAAGAAATCAAAGCGCCGCCGAAGGGCAGCCTTGACCGGCGGGGTCCCCGTGTGTGGTAAACTTAAGCAGAAAGACGGGTAGGACTACTCGGTAGATATGACCTCGGAGCCGCCCCGTCGGCATCTTTGAAAGACCACACACGGGGTGCCTGTCAAGGCCGACGCTTTGTTACTTGCACCAATAGCAGGAAGAAACACTTATTTGGTCGAATAAAACGTTAACTCTGTAGTAAAGGAGCGAACAAGCGTGGGCAGACCAACCTTTTTTCGCCAGCGCATCCTTACCCAGGCTTCTTCCCTGGAGTCAAAAGGGCTCTTTAACTACC
>Ga0209537_1002992_pt1 | contig 16046 bp, 11 predicted proteins | sample BioPla4DNA1_FD_187698 | JGI IMG/M metagenome (GOLD analysis project Ga0209537, IMG submission 187698) | Biogas fermentation microbial communities from Germany - Plant 4 DNA1 (SPAdes) (version 2) | ecosystem: Engineered > Bioreactor > Anaerobic > Digestate | place: Bielefeld, North... | reverse complement strand
TTACCCTCCAAGTCCGGATATTATTATACATGTTTTCAAGGTTCAGGCCAACATAAGCTGGCAAATTGGCTAAGATGTGAAGCCAAAATGTGTTTGATGTTTAGTATAAGAATAATTTTGAGCTGACGTGGTTTGTTATTAAATATGAAAGTTAAATAGTGCTTTCTTGCACTGTTAACTATAATACTAATTATACAAGAGAGGTGTTGCAAATGGCAGTAGATAGCACAATGCAAAATAATGAGTATGGTAAAACTATAATAGCCAATGAAGTAGTAGCAATAATTGCAGGGTTGGCAGCTTCTGAGATTCCTGGGGTTGCTTCCATGTCCAGCGGTTTTATGGATGATATTACCTCAACTCTAGGCATGAAAAGTTCAAAAAAGGGTGTAAAGGTGGAACTGGTTGACGATGTGGCCAAAATTGGAATCAGTATTGTAGTGGAATATGGGATAAAAATCCCAGATGTAGCCGCCAATATTCGTTCTAGCGTTATTGAGGCTGTGGAAAACATGACTGGCCTCACTGTAGACGAAGTAAATATCTATGTCCAAGGTGTACATTTAAACAAAGAAACAAAGCTATCCGATAATACTTAAATCCCATGGCTGCCCCTCATCACAAGAAAGTTGAGGGGTCTTTTAATCTTTTATCCAGCATGGTATTGCGCTTGACTATCTTGTTATTGCCTACTGCTATGGCTACTGCTTTGTCGGTACCCACCATAACAAAAACATTTTTTGCACGGGTTATACAGGTATAGAGGAGATTTCGCTGCAGCATCATAAAATGCTGGGTAGTAAAGGGAGCAATCACTATCTTGTATTCGCTTCCCTGGCTTTTATGAACAGTTATAGCATAAGCTAACATTATCTCATCTAACTCACTGCTGTCATAGCTGACTATACTTCCATCAAAGTCAATATCAACTCTTTTTTCTTCCAGATCTATATTAGCAATTCTGCCAATATCCCCATTAAAAGTATTTTTATCGTAGTTATTGCGAATCTGCATTACCTTATCCCCTACTTTATAAATGCTTCCTCCATACTTTATAAAGCGGCTTTCCTTATTTAGGGTTTCCTGTAATACACGGTTCATATTTGCCGCTCCCGTAATACCCCTTTGCATAGGGCACAGCACCTGTATATCATCTATTGGGTCTACCTTATAATAATTTGGTAGCCTTTTAGCACATAGCTCCCGAATTTGATTGACGATTTCCTCCGGCTCTTCCCTTTTTATAAAGAAAAAATCCCGATTCTTTCTGCCCCTTAATACTGGGAAAATACCTTGGTTTACTCTATGGGCATTGGTAATGATGGTGCTGTGCTGAGCTTGCCTAAATATTTTAGTCAGCTTTACCACTTCTACCTGCCCCGAATTTATAATGTCTGCTAATACATTTCCTGCACCTACCGAGGGCAGCTGATCTATATCCCCTACTAATATTACAGTGGTTTCATTTTTTACAGCTTTTAATAGATTATACATAAGTATTATGTCAACCATGGAGGTTTCATCTATTATTAGGACATGGCATTCTAGGGGATTGTTTTCTATGTTTCTCATATAGCCTTGAGGTGGTTTATATTCTAGCATTCTGTGAATAGTCTTGGCTTCCCTGCCAGTGGTTTCGCTCATCCTTTTGGCAGCCCTACCTGTTGGTGCAGCTAAATATATCTTAGCACCTATGCTTTCAAAGACCTTGATAATACCTTGAATGGTAAAGGTTTTACCTGTTCCAGGGCCCCCTGTTAGTACCATAAATTTTGAAGATACTGCCTTCTTTATAGCTTGTCTCTGAGTTTCATCGTATTTGACCTTATCTTGCTCTTCAATCCTATCAATAATATGATCCACATCTTTTATTTCCCATGGTGTGGGTGTAGATGTAATCTCTTTAATCCTTCTAGCTACTCCTACCTCACTATGATAAAAAGGCGGTAGATATATGGCATCATTATCACAAATCAAAGATCCATCCTCCACCATCATATCAATGCACTGCTCTATCTTTTCCCTTTCTAGATCTAATGTCTTTATTGTTTCATTTATCAACTCATCAAGGGTGGCAAAACAATGGCCTTCATTAGATAGCTGGTTTAGTACATAGAATATACCAGCACGACATCTTTCCATAGAATTGGGATCAAAACCTAACTTCTGGGCTATTTTATCAGCAGTTTTAAAGCCAATACCCCATATATCCTCGGCTAGTCGATAGGGATTTTCTCTGACTATATTAAGGCTCTCATTGCCGTAGGTCTTGTAGATCTTTGCTCCGTGGGATGTGGAAACACCATGGGATTGGAGAAATAACATAATATTCTTTACTTCCTTTTGATCCTGCCATGCTTTTTTTATCATCTCGATTCTTTTAGGACCAATACCTGGTACCTCGGAAAGCCTTTCCGGCTCTTCTTCTATTATGTTGATGGTATCTTTGCCAAAAACTTTTACTATTCTTTTTGCATTAACCGGTCCAATCCCCTTTATAAGGCCACTGCCCAGATACTTCTCAATACCTGCTACAGTGGCTGGCAACCTCTCTTCATAGCTGCTGGCAACAAATTGTTTGCCGTATCTACTGTCTACCTTCCATTCTCCCCTTAAAGAGACTATTGCACCTACATGAACAGTTGCCATGTTGCCAACAACAGTTATTAGGTCATAATATCCTTTGCTCTTTAGCTTTATAACAGCATAGCCAGTTTCCTCATTAAAGTATGTGATCCTTTCCACCACACCACTTAAGTATTCCATACTATCCTCCTGCCACTTCCTTCTATCCCTTGAATCTATAAATTGTAGTCCTTCTAATAATAGATTTCAATATATGATGCCTTCTAAACAAAGTCAATAATATATTCAATTTTACTTCCCAAGATCCTCTTTTTCTTTTATTTTATCATTATATTACCATAGGTCTACTATTTTAGCCCTTATACTTTTAGTAGCCATACTTTAATAGGTATGGGATAAGCCTCAAAATATATTTCTCTATTAAATAGATTACTAGATTAGCCCTTTGTACTATTTAGTTTTTTAAACTAAAAAAGAGATAGCAATTTTACTATCTCTTTTGTGTAAGTCTAATCTATTTATGCACCTTCGCAAACTCTTGCTGCCTCTTCTGCAGCAGATGCAGCGTCTGGTCTATAAATATCTGCACCAATGCTCTTGCAGAAGTTCTCAGTAACTGGAGCACCACCAACCATTATGGTTACCTGGTCTCTAATTCCTGCCTCTTTTGCAGCCTCAACTACATTCTGCATTTCAGTCATGGTAGTGGTAAGAAGAGCAGAGCATGCGATAATCTTAGCATTATGCTCCTTGGCTGCCTCAACAAACTTCTCAGGGGCTACGTCTATACCCAAGTCTATTACCTCTAGGCCTCTGCCTTCCATCATCATCTTTACTAGGTTTTTGCCTATATCATGGAGGTCTCCTTTTACAGTACCAAGTACCACTTTGCCCTTGGATTCTACCCCAGTCTCAGTTAGAGCTGGCTTTAAAACCTCCATTCCTGCGTACATAGCCCTAGCGGCAATTAGTACTTCAGGTACATAAACTTCATTATTTTTAAACTTCTCGCCTATGATGGACATACCATCCAATAAACCATCATTTAGAATAGTTTTTGGATCCACGCCTTCATCTAAAGCTTTTTGAACTAATTCTTTTACATTTTTTGCTCTTCCTTGTTGCAAAAATGTAGAAATCTCATTTAATAGACTCATTATTCTGCCTCCTTGAATTTATATTTCCCCCTACTGACTCTATATTTGCCAGGGGTTACTCCCACTATTTTTTTAAACACTTTTGAAAAATAGCTTTGATCCTCATAACCTACCAGGTTAGAGACATCAACAAGATTTATATTCTCATTTAATAACAGTTGCTTGCTACGCTCTACTCTAACCTGATTTACATAAGTATTGAAATTACAATTCATATTATCCTTAAATACCTTGCTAAAATAGGATGGGCTCAAATATACATGAGCAGCTACTTCTTCCAGTGTAATCTTTTTCATATAATTTTGATTTATATAGTTAACCGCTTTGTAAATTACATCTGCGTGCCTTATATCCTTTAAATTAAAGACACAATCAGTAAACCTAATCATTATTTTGGACAGCCAATAAGTTAACTCTTCCACAGTTTTAAAATTATGGATAGTTTTTAAATATTTATAATTCAACCCGAATATCTCTTCTACATCTGCTCCACCTTCCATAGCTGCTCTGGAAAGGAGCACTATTAATTCTAGTACCCTTGCCTTTATGGTTTCAAAATCTCCTCCACTGGAAAAGAATATATATCCTAGAATTTTATTAAGTATGGTTTGGGCACCTTTTTTATCGCCCATGGCAATGCATGACAATAGTTCCTTCTCCTTTTCAAAGGGATAATCGGAAATCTTGCTTTCATCGCCGCCCATACTCTTAATACCGTGAATATATTGAGATATATCGGATTGATGATTATGCAATTCAGTCTGTTCTAGATATTGTAAGTATTCTGCATCTGATATATGAGAAGCTACCATAAATAGCAGTTCTGATAAGCTAGTAACCTTTTGAGGAGCTATTACAGGTATATTGACTAAAGCACCCCTTAGCTTATCTAAATACTTTTCTTTAATGTTATTCTTCCTAAGAAGATCTTCTATGAGAAACTCATCAGGCTCCACCATCAAAGCAGGCCCAGACAGCAAATAGCCTCTAACCATACCTTTGGTTGATATAGGCGATGCCCAATGTACCATCCCCATAGGACAGAAGAAAATATATTTTCCTCCAAACCTTTCAGACTGATATCCGCCGTATAGATGAACCCTCTTACAGTAATCATCTTCAGTATCTACAAGTTGTCTAACCTGCTGACAAAACTTACAGCTAATACCTGAGCCTGATTCTTCAGTTTTATAAAGAATATTGCCTCTGGTGTCTATTATACTTATTCCTACTTCCGCAACACGTCCATAATGTTCTACAGCCTTAGATGCCCTGTTTATATCAAGCCCTATATCATCTACCATCTCTACTGCTTCATTTGCCAAAGTCATAGCATCACTCTCTCCGCAGTTTAATTAAGTCTATTATATTAAACTGTAGGTAATAAGTAAATAGACTACACACAGAATGCCACTTTATGATATCACTATATTTTTTATAGGTATTGAAGTATTTTTATATTTTTTGTACTTTTTAACTATTAGAATATACTAAACATCAAAATACATACTATCTACATATTCATTTTGGAATTCTAAAGTAGAAGATAGCTCAACATATTCTGCCATATCTTTTATGATACTAGTCCTTTTAAAATGCTCCAGGGATAACAAAGATAGCATGGCTCCAGTACCTGCACTATTGCCTATAGCTATAATTCGATGCTGCAGCTCTGTAGGTATTAAACCAATCCTAGAGGCGTTTCCCTTATCAATATAGCTGCCAAATCCTCCGGCTAGATAAAGCTTGTCTATTTCACCTACTTCTTTTTCCATTTTATTAATAAGTACCTTTATTCCCGCTGCAATAGCCGCCTTTGCCAATTGAATTTCCCTTATATCCTTTTGAGTTATTACTATAGGCTCACCAGTACCGCTGGATTCAGAGTCAGCAATGATAAAAGCAGGTAGATCATCAATTTCTGTCAGTCTATCAGCTAATTTTTGTCCAACCTCTGATTCAATTTCATCTTTGTCTAATAGTCTCCCTGTTTCGTCTACTATGCCTGCATCCAATAAAACTGCCAATGCATCCACAATTCCAGAACCACATATTCCAAGAGGAGCCTTATTATCAATGGTAGTGTACTTTATATCACCATTGTCCAGTATTATGTTATTAATTGCACCACTTACTCCTCCCATTCCATGCCGGATATTGGCTCCCTCAAAGGCAGGACCAGCAGCAGTTGAACAGCACACTATTTTGTCCCTGTTGCCAAGTACTATTTCACCATTGGTACCAATATCTATAATAAGGCTTAGGTCTTGACTTTCATCCATGCCTGAAGCCAAAATTCCCGCTACTACGTCAGCTCCCACATAACCCGAAATATGAGGCAACAAGAATACCCTGGAAGCTGTACCTAGCTTTAAGCCTAGATCATGAGCATCATATACTTCTGCCTTAGTAGTGCCAGGGGTAAAGGGTGCAGCCGCAATATGCTGGGGATCTATTCCTAGCAAAAGATGTCCCATAATGGTATTCCCTGCTATTGCAATATTATAGACATGATCTATTGAAATACCATTCTGCCTGGCCAGCTCATTTATCAATTGGGATATTTGATTTACTATAGCCTCCCTTAATCTATTGAGCCCATCAACACTTTCCATGGAATGCTGAATCCTTGAAATTACATCTCCCCCGTAGGGTCTTTGGGCATTTAAACCTGATATTATATCCACTTGCTCACCAGTTGTTAAATCCATTAAGTAGCATACAACAGTAGTGGTTCCTATATCTATAGCTACTCCATAAGACTGGTTTGAGGTATCCCCTTTTTCAACATCCAATATTCTGTTGCCATCATAGGCAACTGTCACCTTAAAATCCGAATCTCTCAGTAGTTGAGGTAGTTTTCTTAATATAGAAATATGGGTATAGGGATTTTCTATGCCAACAGCTTGGGCCAGCCGCTTCAAATCATCCCTTTGATCATCCACAGTAGGTACATCCAGTTCAACATATTTTTTGATTATACCAGGTGAGATATCCACAGAATATTCCAGTCCTGTAGATAGAATCTGGGCTCCTTCCAGCTGACCCTTAGTGGCTACCTCTACATCTCCCAGTATTTTTGTCATACAAGCCAGGCGGTATCCATCCTGTTTTTCCCGTTGAGACAAAAATTTTGACTCTAAATCAGTAATATCCGATATCTTACCTGCCAGAACCCTAACCTTACACTTTCCACAGATGCCTTTCCCTCCACAGGGAGCCTCTATATAGATATTGTTATGATGAAAGACATCCATCAAAGTGCTGCCTGGTTCACAGGTTACCTTTTTCTCATGATTATCCAATAAAATTGTTACGGTGTATTTGTCCACTCTCTACCTACCTTCCTTTCTTATATCCAGTTAAGACCTCCTATGGCTCTGGCTGTTACAGTGGTTTCCAGTAATAAGTCCCGAGTTATTGCCTCCTCTTGACCCCTTTTTTCAGGATTAGATACAAATACATTTATTTGAGTAATATTTTCATCTACTTGAATAGATACATCGCAAGCAGTAGCTCCCTTAGCCACAGCAAGCTCCTGAGCTACTTCTCTAGCTTCCTTCTGTGCCCAAGCTTTTGCCTTGTCGTAGTCATCAAAATATGTCTTTTGCCTGGAAGAGAAGCAGTCATAGCCTGCCACTCCCTCTGCACTATACCTGGGTTTTATGACCACTCTTTCTTCTACTGAAACGCTGCCTGTGATTGCTCCCACTGCATTGGCTACCGCTGCGTGTTCCTCTATTATACAATCTGTATTTAAGGCCGCGGCCACATCAGGTAGATATACATGTATAGGGGCCCCAATTCCAACTAAAGAAAAGTCAGTAGATAATTTTAAGAATATATAAGGGCTGTCTTGTTTCTGTGAATTCTTATATCCTAAAAGTAGCATTTTCTCCAACTCTGGAGTAAAATCCTCTTCTGCCAAAGGCAAATTCTCTCTTTCCAATAACTCCTTTGCTATAGTTAAATACAGCCTAGATTTTATAATGGTATTAACCTCATGAATAAGTTCAGCTAGAGTCATTCCTAATCGTTTTGCTAGGATCTCGGCCCCCATTAAGGCAGCCTGCTCATTCCAACCACGGAAGTCTCCAGTAATATGCATGATATCAGTAGGAGTTAGGGCGCTTCTCATTATTATTCCTAGCTCCTCTAGCCTATTCAATTTCATAGTATAAATAGATGTTCCAGCCGCCTCTGCTAATTGCTCTAAGCTTAAAGGCCCTTTCTCTAAAGCCTCTACTATATTTTTTTCCTCTAAAGTAAAATCTCCACCTTTAGGGATATCTCTCAGCTTATAGAAAAATTGACACAGTGACCGAGTATGGATTCTGTGTTCATTATGTAAAATTTCAATCTGCTCCAACACTTGCGGCCATCGATAGGCCAGCCAGGACAAAGGTGCTGCCCTGCGAGGACCCACTGTTAAATTATCTCTAGTATCAAAATTTATAATGCTGTCGCCACCTAAGCCAATGGTACGAATATCTACAGATTTTACAGCAGTTTGCCAGTTTCCAACCTTGGCCCCCTCATAAGCTAAAATAGGTATGCCGTCCTTTACCACTGCTAAGTCGCTGGTGGTACCCCCCATGTCCACTACTACGCAGTTTTTTTGTCCACTTAAATTCATTCCACCTATTACACTGGCAGCAGGTCCTGATAGAAGGGTTTCTACTGGTCTATCCCTTACAAACTCCTCAGACATTATGCTGCCGTCTCCGCATACTATAACTAGTGGAGCATCAATACCCCTTTCCTTAAGTCCTAGCTTTACCGCATCAATAAACTCATTGATCAAAGGGATAAGCCTTGCGTTAAGAAGGGCTGTAGCTGCCCGCTTTAAAAAGTTTAGTTGGCTAGCTAGCTCATGACCACATACTACAGGCAAACCCGTCCATGTATTAATTAGGTCCTTAGCCTTTTTCTCAAATTCCGGATTGCGAATTCCCCACATCTGGACTATAGCAAAGGAATCCACTCCTTGACCTATATTCTTTATCTTATCATGCAATTCATCCCAATTGGGCTCCTTTATCACTTCACCCCGGGAATTATGGCCTCCATCTATAAATATAATGTCATCCGCAGAAGGCAATCCATAATTTTTACCATTTTTTGCTACAATGTCTTTATCGCATCCCATCAATATAAGCTTGGCCCTGCTGCCCTTGTCTTCCACACAAGCATTAGTTGCCAAAGTAGTAGATAAGGACACCATTCCTACTTTTTCAAGAAGATCTCTAGGCATTTGATCCAATACATTAATAATGCCCAGCTTTAAATCCTCTTTTACAGTAACTGATTTGGCGTCCTTTATAACTTTTTTACTATGAAAATCATAGATAACACCATCAGTATATGTTCCACCTGTATCTATGCCTAATCCTAACTTCATGCTGTCACTCCCAATATATGGATTTAATAATATAGTAATCATTTCAACCTTATTAAACCCATGAGTATTTGTCAATGCAATATTTTATTATTTTTTGTTCAAATGACCGATGATCTTTATAAAAACAGAATAAACAGGTTTGTCAAAAATGTTAAAATAATATATATTGATATTAAACATCGAATTATTTGTAAAAAGGGAGGTAAAAATGTTGAAATTTGAATTAATGCACCCAGCAGACCAGTTGGTAATGATGATGAATAGAATATATGAATATGGTATGACCACTACCTCTGGTGGTAATCTATCTATCTTAGATGATAATGGGGATATATGGATTACCCCTAGTGGAGTGGATAAGGGCTCTTTAACCCCTCAAGATATTATTAGGGTAAGGCCTGACGGCACTATTGAAGGTATCCACAAGCCTTCTGTGGAATTGCCTTTCCATGAAAAGATATATCAAAAAAGGCCAGATATTAAAGCTATTATACACGCCCATCCTCCAGCATTGGTCGCCTTTAGCATTGTCCGCCAAATTCCCAATACCCGTATTATACCCGATGCTCACTTGATATGCGGCTCTATTAGTATGGCTGAATATGCTGTTCCTGGCAGTGTTGAGCTGGGAAACAACATTGCTAAGGAATTTGAAAAGGGATACGATACTGTAATGCTAGAAAACCACGGTGTAGTTTTAGGAAGGAGCAATCTTTTTAAAGCTTTTATGGCTTTTGAAACCTTGGATTTCTGTGCTAGATTGGAAATTAACGCAAGAAAGATAGGTCAGCCTATATCTCTAACAGACAGGCAGATATCTATAGCCAAAAGCAAACAGGGTGTAGTTATGGATGAGTTCATACCTCAGAAGTTTAGCAGTCCAGAGAGACTAGCCCGTAAAGAAATGTGCACCCTAATACACAGATCCTATAACCAAAAACTCTTTACAAGCACCCAAGGTACATTCTCCCAGAGATTGAGCGATAATTCTTTCATTATTACTCCCTACGGTTTAGATAGAAAGTATCTAGATATTGATGATATTGTACGAATAGACTACAATTGGAAGGAAGCCGGAAAAGAGCCTAGTCGATCTGTTATGCTCCACAAGTATATATATGACCAGCATCCTTATGTTAATTCCATTATCATCGCCCATCCTCCCCATATTATGGCCTTTGCCGTAACAGATAGGGAATTTGAATCCAAGACTATTCCAGAAAGCTATATAATGCTGCGGAATATTCCTAAGCTTCCCTTTGGATCCAGTTTTATGCAACCTGAAATGGTAGCTAGATCCTTTTCGGAAAAGACCCCTATCGTTTTAGTAGAAAATGACTGTATCATAGTAACGGCTGATTCCCTCCTAAATGCTTTTGATCGATTGGAAGTTGCCGAATATAGCGCTAAGGCTATTATAGATTCCTATGCCCTTGGGGATATAGTCACTATTAGTGATGATGAGATAGCGGATATCGAAAAGGCTTTTAACCTCGAGTAAATACCTTCTATTCAATCTCTGTATCAATTTAACTAAAAAGACCGATATTCTATCAGCAATAGAATATCGGTCTTTTAATACGCTCATTATCCTTTATGATACTACGCTTTCTAAAACTTTGCCAATGCTATCTCTTATTACCAAGTCAGCCTTATCATCATAGGGGGTAGGTGATTTATTTATCAGCACTAACCTATCCCCTTCGTATTGGCTTATAAAGTTTGCCGCAGGATAAACTTCCAGCGAGGTCCCTCCTACAATCAACATATCTGCATTCTTTATATGCTCTATTGCCCTTTCTACTACGTCTGAGTCTAATGGCTCCTCATACAACACTACATCAGGTCTTATAATACCATTGCAAGTGCTACATATGGGAACTACCACCTCACTGTATATAACTGCACTTATAGGATATCTTTCTTCACAATCCATGCAGTAGTTCCTATATATGGAACCATGCAGTTCCAATACATTTTTACTGCCTGCGGCCTGGTGCAGCCCGTCAATATTTTGAGTAATTACTGCTTTTAGTTTCCCCTGCTCTTCCAGCTTGGCAAGAGCTAAATGGGCAGCATTGGGTTTGGCATCTAAATAGAGCATCTTAGTCTTATAGAACCTGTAAAACTCATGGGGGTATCTGATAAAAAAACTGTGGCTTAATAGACGCTCTGGGGGATAGGATTCTCCCTCCATTGTCTTGTACAAGCCCGCCTCGCTTCTAAAATCAGGTACTCCGCTTTCAGTTGATACCCCAGCACCTCCAAAAAATACTATCCGTTCACTTTCATCAAGCATAGATTTAAATTTTGCTAGACTCATTCCCATCATCCTTTCAGTAGCCTATAAGCCCAATACCCATGATGCCATTGAAAAATAAGCCAGTAGAGCCAAGGCATCTACTATAGTGGTAATAAGGGGCCCCGCCATTATGGCAGGATCTAGTCCTATCTTCTTTGCTAGTATAGGTAAGGACCCGCCTATTACTTTAGCTAGAATTACAGTGATCAGCATGCTTACAGACACCGTTGCGGCAATTACAACGGATGCTTGCCTCATAATAATGATTCTAGCAAAATTTACTACAGCCAAAGTTATTCCTACTATTATGCTTACCTTCAATTCTTTCCAAATGACTTTTAAAATATCACTCAGTCCAATTTCATCTAGAGCCAATCCCCGGATAATAAGAGTAGCCGATTGAGCTCCGGCATTTCCTCCCGTATCCATGATCATAGGAATGAAATAGGTAAGCACTACCACTGACTGCAAAACTTCCTCAAACTTTTGTATAATGGTGCCAGTAAAGGTAGCGGATATCATTAGTACAAGAAGCCAAATTACACGGTGCTTAGCAAGTGCTGTCACCTTTGTCTTTAAATATTCCTCATCAGATGGCTGTATAGCTGCCATCTTGTGGAAGTCCTCAGTGTTCTCTTCTTCAATTATATCTACAATATCATCAACTGTTATAATGCCTACTAAACGATTTTCATTATCCACCACAGGAACAGCTATTAAATCATATTTTCTAAATATGTTAGCTACTTCCTCTTGATCATCAAGGGTATGAACGGATATAAAATTGGTCTCCATAATGTCCTTGATAATTTCAGATGGATGGCTGAGTATAAGTTTTCTGATGGGAATGATACCCTCTAGCTTTCTATTACTATCAATTACATAGCATATATTAATTGTTTCCTTATCAACCCCGTTTTTCCTAATACTTTCTAAAGCCTGATCTACTCTCATTTCCTTTTTCAAATCCACAAACTCAATGGTCATTAAACTGCCTGCGGAATTCTCGGGGTATTTCAAGAATTGATTTATAATTTTTCTTCGCTCTTCACTAGTATTCCTTAACACTTTTTTAACTACATTGGCAGGCATCTCTTCGATCAAATCCACAGTATCATCCAAAAAAAGCTCGTCTATAATGCCTTTTATCTCCCGATCTGCTATGGATTCAATAATAAACTCCTGCTGCTCTTTGGAGAAATGGGAAAATACTTCTGCTGCCATGTCTTTAGGAAGCAGCCTAAACAAAACCAAAATCTTATCGTCTTCCAGTTCCTCCATCCAGTAGGCAATATCCACAACATTCATTTGGCTAAGCCAATTTCTAGCTTCAGCTAGCCTGCCTTGATGTATTAGACCTAAAATAAAATCTTGTATCATGGCACAACCCTCCTTGACAGGGTCATGCCATTTATATTTTGATGGCCATGACCCTGTCCTTATTATTCACTTTTTGTAGATTACATAAACTAGGTAAAGGCCCAGGATCCACCATCGTCACCAACTTTCCTTTATTTTTAGATAAAAAATGGGTCCCTCAACAAGCGAAAGACCCACAAATATCTATTCTCCCACTCGTTGAGTTTTAACTCTATACGGCTTAGGCCTATGACCAGCCACATTAGGCTATACCTTAATTCGATAAAGCCTGTTGGCCCATTGGCGTCTCTCGACGTTTCTGGACAGTGGCATATATCCGTATAGTAGCCTCACCTAACGAAAATATTTACTTAAATACATTATATACCAACTTTTATATTAATTCAACCCATTTTCTGATTATTTAAAAATCGGACAGTTTTATTGCCCGTAATAGGCATTTGCACCGTGTTTTCTCAAGAAATGCTTATCTAATAAGTTTTGATCCATAGGTCCTATATTGGGATTAAGCACAAAGGTTCTTAAGGCCATCTTTGCTACTTCTTCCAATACTACAGCATTGTGCACCGCATCAGCTGCATCCTTGCCCCAACTGAATGGACCATGCATATTTACTAGAACTCCAGGGATCTCTATGGGATTTAGATTAGCAAAGGTCTCTACAATAACATTGCCAGTTTCTTTTTCATAATCCCCTTCTATTTCCTCTTTGGTCATCTTTCTGGTACAAGGAATTTCACCATAGAAATAATCTCCATGAGTAGTGCCTAGAGCAGGGATTCCCCTTCCTGCCTGAGCAAAGCTAGTAGCCCAAGATGAATGAGTGTGAACTACTCCGCCTATTTCCTTGAAATTATTATACAAAACCAAATGAGTTGGAGTATCAGAAGAAGGTTTTAAATCTCCTTCTACCTTATTACCCTCCAAATCAAGCACTACCATGTGCTCAGGTTTTAGCTCTGGATAGGGTACACCACTAGGCTTAATTACAACAAGTCCTCTATCCCTATCGATACCACTAACATTACCCCACGTAAAGGTTACAAGACCATACTTGGGAAGATCCATATTGGCCTTCCATACTTGTTCCTTTAAATCTTTAAGCATTCTATCACTCCCCACATATTATTTTTTACTAGCTTGTTTCTTTATTGCTTTTAAGCGTTTCATTACATCATTTGTACCTCTACCAAAGTAGTCATGTAAAGCTTTATACTCGGCATATAGCTCATTGTATGCCTCCACATTCTCCGGTATAGGTCTATACACTATATCCTTTAACCTGGCCATTTCCTTAGCTGCATTAACTATAGAGTCGTAGCCTCCCCTTTCCTTACCTGCCGCCACTGCTCCAAACATAGCTGAACCCAAAGCTGGAGTTTGTGTCGATGCTGATATTCTAATCTCTCTATTGGTCACATCGGCGTATATCTGCATAAGAAAGGGATTCTTATGGGCAATGCCTCCTGCAGCATACAGCTCCTTAATAGGAACTCCGCTTTCCTCAAAGGTATCTATAATCATACGGGTGCCATAAGCTGTAGCTTCAATAAGGGCCCTATATATTTCTTCCGGCTTTGTTAGCAGAGTGCATCCTATAATCATACCTGTTAAATCGGCGTCCACCAGCACAGAACGATTGCCATTCCACCAGTCAAGGGCTATAAGTCCGCTTTCACCCACCGCCAACTTCTTGGCTTTCTCGCTTAATAAATCGTGAATGCTAATACTTCTTTCCTCAGCTTCCTTATAGTAGCTGCCTGGTACGCAGTTCTTTATAAACCACTCAAAGTGATCCCCCACACAGCATTGGCCAGCCTCATAACCAAAATAACCAGGAATAATTCCGTCCTCTACCACTCCGCATATTCCCGGAACCATCTTTTCCTCAGTACCCAGTACCAAATGGCAGGTTGATGTTCCTATAATCATTAGCATTTTTCCTTCATCCACTATACCTACTGCTGGCATAGACACATGGGCATCTACATTCCCTACTGCTACAGCTGTTCCTGGCTTAAGCCCTGTCAGCCGGGCAGCCTTTTCTGTAATCTCACCGGCCTTGGTACCAATAGGATATATCTCTCTACTTAATTTTTCATCGATCACATTTTCTAACCTAGGATCTATAGCCTTAAAAAAGTCATTGCTTGGATAGCCCTTTTGTTTGCTCCACATAGCCTTGTATCCTGCAGCACAGCTACTCCTCTTCTCTTGTCCTGTTAGCTGCATAACCACCCAATCAGTAATTTCTATGAACTTAGCAGCCTTTTCATACACCTCAGGTGCCTCATTTAATGTCTGCCATATCTTCGGGAAAAGCCATTCTGAAGAGATTTTGCCTCCGTAGCGATCTAGAAACTCCTCTCCTCTTTCCAGAGCAATCTCATTTAATTTATTAGCCTCTTCTTGAGCAGCGTGATGCTTCCAAAGCTTCACATAGGCATGGGGATTAGACTTATATTCATCATACATGCATAATGGGGTCCCCTCTGCATTCACTGGAAGCAGGGTACAGGCAGTAACGTCAACTCCTATGCCTATAACATCCTCCGGATCCACTTTTGATTCCTTAAGAACTGCAGGGATGGTCTCGGCCAGCACATCTAAATAATCTTGAGGGTGCTGCAAGGCCCAGTCATGCTCTAGGCGGGTGGTACCGTCAGGCAGATATTCATCCATAACTCCATGAGGATACTCCTTAACCGCTGTTGCAACTTCTTTTCCTGTGCCTACCTCTACCAATACCGCCCTTCCTGATTGAGTTCCAAAATCTACACCAATAGTAAACTTTTTACCCATACCCATAGTTCCCCCTTATTTGTACTCTTTTGCGCTATCTCTTATTATTAGCTCTGGCTCCATCTTGATCTTATCTTTGCCCCTACCACCATTTATCTTATTTATTAGGCATTCAGCCACTACTTTGCCCAGTTTCTTTTGGGGATGAGCAACTGTGGTCAACTGCACATCGGATACAACAGCCAGCTGTGAATCATCAAAACTAACCAGGGATATATCGTCAGGTATGCTCATTCCCTTGTTTCTAATTATATTCATAACCTTTAGTGCCACCTGGTCATTGTAGCATACTATGGCGGAACACCTTTTTATAAGTTCTGCAAACATTTTTTTATCAAACTTTATAAACTCTTCTCTTTTATCATCGGTATCAAACCAAAGAACATTTAAATCTATTAAATCTAATTTAGCCTGGCTT
>Ga0209537_1002991_pt1 | contig 16053 bp, 16 predicted proteins | sample BioPla4DNA1_FD_187698 | JGI IMG/M metagenome (GOLD analysis project Ga0209537, IMG submission 187698) | Biogas fermentation microbial communities from Germany - Plant 4 DNA1 (SPAdes) (version 2) | ecosystem: Engineered > Bioreactor > Anaerobic > Digestate | place: Bielefeld, North... | reverse complement strand
GCATCCAGCCCCCTGTCATTGAAAATATACCCAAGCTTCGAAGTCCAGCCATAATAAGCATTAAACTAAATAAGATAATTAAGGTATGAAAGTCTATGTAGCTGATATATTGTTTATCCAATGGTACAAAGGTCATAGATACAAGGGCTAGTAGCAAAGATATGCAAAGTACGAGTTCTTTTTTTATAAAATTTAAAATTGATTTCATCCAGTCATTACTCCTTATTGTCGTTTATCTGTTTATTAACATTCCTAAAAATCTATCCCGCTATTCCGGATTAATCAAACAGGCCTTTAGTATTTTCCATGAAGCACTTTAAACAAAAAAATCGACCGACGTTTACGTCGGTCTTTATTCATTAAAACTGCGTAAATACATCACAGTTGATTATTTTATTGTATTTTTAAATTAATGGCTATGTTTTAATATAATGTTGAAATTTAAAGGGTTTTTTAAAGGAAGCCAAATGACTTCCTTTAATCCCCACTTTGAAGAAAAGTACAGGTGTCAAAGACACCTGTACAATGTCTACTTTATAAAGTTTGCTTCTTTGATAATTTAACCGAAATGCTAATACCAATTCCAGTAAGAGTTCCACTTATTACACCATATAAAGTATTATTAATATCAATTACATATATGCCAATAACTCCAATAATTAATATGCTTATCATTACACAGCAAATACAAAAGAACGCTTTCAATTCTTGTCTTATGGAAAGTCTCGAACTAATCTTGTTTGTAACATTATATTTATTATCAATTTTAAGATAGATAAGTTGACTTATCATCATAGAAAGTAACATTGGCAGTGCTTTAACTAATGAATTAGCCATAGTTTCTACCCCCTCCCTAAAAGTTTCTTGTTTTATAAATATCATACAATTGTGTACTAAATTATAGTTAAATTACACTCTAATTATAGCATTAATATTAAGATAACGTATATATTCATACAAATATCGGTTCTCTTTCTCTAAAGTCTGCTGTTTTTGTATAAGCATACGCAACATTGCTTTGAACCATAAAGTTCTTTACTTTTATGGCTTCTTTATCATTTTCAAATACTTCAATCCATTTAAACCAGTACATATAGTTACTGATATATTTGGTAGCAACGCCATTAAACCTATTCATCCACTTCTTTAATTTGCTGTGAACAGCATTTATGTGCTGAATATGATATATACCTTCTTTGTGCTTTCCTCTTTTTATACGCTTATGGTCTAATGAAAAATCATGGGCAAATTGAACATAACTCTTATGACTATCAGTACAAAGGATAGAATTATCCCCTATACGACCATCATAGAGCCTTTCTAATTCTTTGTGTGTCATTCTACCTTTACATATTAGTTCCATGATTAAATTACCCTGTCTATCAATTGCAGTCGCTATACATACTTGTTCATTAGATATACCTCTCTTTTTAACCTGTTTCCCTCTCTTACGGGATTTTCTTGGCATTTTAGAAGGCTTTGTTCCTTTAAAACTCTCGGCAAAAAATACTTCATCAGCCTCAATAACACCCTCAACAGAGCCTATACCAAAAAATGCTCTTATACAGTCAAGGATTTTATGCCTCCAAAAGAAACTTGTTGCTATATTGATACCAACTATTTCGGCACTCTTTCTAATGGAGTAACCATTTATCATACACTTTGCATATTTAAGCCATTTATCTAATGTTTTCTTGCTCTTGTAAGTTGCAGAGTTAGTGAAGTCAGTAAAGGTTTTTCTACATGACTTACAGATATATCTTTGCTTACCATTGTATTTTCCGTTTCGTGATACAGTTTCAGCACCACAATGAGGGCAGACTTTCCCCTTGGCAAATCTAAATTCTTTGACTTCCTGTGTTATTTGGTTTACTTGAGAACCTAATACAAGCACTTCTTCTAAAAAAGAATATATATGCTGTTGTTGGTATAACGGTAATCTTTGTATCTGTTCTATTAAATCTTTTGAACCCGCCATAGTCATGCCCTCCTTCTGTTGTATGTAGCATAATTATAGCATATTCACGAATTTACATCAAATTTCAACATTGATTTAAAACATAGCCAAATTAATAAAACTTCTTGCCTCAAAAAATTTCAATAGACATTATATGAGAAAATACGAATCATTTCAATATTTTTCGAAGTTATTTTTAATATATTAAAAGGGCTTTTGAGCTAAGTCTCCATTAAAGAGGAAACTGCCAAAAACCCTGAACTGAAATCTTAAATATTTTTATCTTATTATTTTATAAATTTTTCATTGAGTGTTTTTAAAAACTTAAACAAAAAATAGATTTGGAGCTTTTTTAAAATTTAATTACTTTTGACTCTTCAGTAAATGAATAAAAAGTTGCTGTTGCATCTTCAAAATAGAGAACTTCTGTATTATCATCTTCTGGTGAATACAAGCTTTGAAGTTCCGGATAATTATCCAGCAAATGCTTTTTAGCTTCTACTCTGTCATCTCTTACAAGTTTTCCAGCTAGTCTAAGCCACTTGCCATCACCCCATGCACAGATTTCTACCTTGGGATTCTTTTGAATCTGCCTGGATACATCTTTTACTTTTCCAGTCTGGATATAAAGTTTACCTTCAAAAATATCTACAGTACCAAAGGGTCTGACTCTTGGCTGATCACCTTCCACAGTTGCTAAATAATAAGTTCCACATTTTTTTAAGAATTCATATACTTCTTCCATACTTTTTTCCTCCTGTCTATTTACTAAAATTAAATATTTGGCTCTAAATTAAATCTACTTCAAAAAGCCCAAAAAAATCAAGGCTTACAAGTAAGCCTTTACCCTTTATTTATCTTTATTATACTGTGACTTTAATCTTATTTTTATAATTACGTTTGTCCTCATACATCAACATATCAATATAATGTAAAAACTCTTCCGGACTCTTGTAAGTTTGATAATCATAAACTGCATAGCCCATACTAAACTCAAGCTTGTAGTTATGAGTACCTGACCTGTTGTGCTTTTCAAGACAGTTGTTAATTCTTGAAACCAGATTCTCTAAATCTTTTTTATCAGAGATATCTAAGATAACGCAAAATTCATCGCCACCATATCTGGCAATAAAATCATTTGTCCTGAGACAACTTTTAAGCAATTTTGCTGCTGTCTCCAGGGCATCATCTCCCATATTATGACCATAGGTATCATTAATATGTTTAAAATTATTAATATCTATTAATATAGCAGAAAAACTCTTTTCTTTAGTCGAAGTACATACCTTTTCCTTTAAATAAGCATCAAGTTTTTCTCGATTACTGACTCCTGTTAAATAATCGGTATAAATCTTATGATTTTGTACAGTTAACAATACTGTTAAAAGCGGTAAAACGAGGCTGTTTAACATCAGTGATATCCCATAAAAGCGGATTTGAAATAAAATACTGATAAATGGCGGTATAGCCAGGAGTATCAGCGAAAAGCAATTTCTTTTATCCAACTTTTTGTAGTTTGCAACAATGATAATAGCTGCTGCAAGTATCAAAATAATTGTCATCGAAGCCGGAACTAAAAAGAAAGGTCCTCTGATATTATTGGAATCAATATAGTAAAACCAGCTGTAAAACTGCGATATTATCAAAGTAATTATATTAATTGCATTAATGACACAAAGAGGCAGTAATAACTTCTTTGTTCTTTTTTCATCCTGAAATATCTGAAAATGAACATAAGCTACCCACAAAGAAGGTAAAACCGGACTTAATAAAAAGAGAAAAAAATTTCCTGAATGATTTAGCATAATATGAATGATAGAAGATTTACCGTCAAATCTGCTTAAAATATCTACAGTGAGCAAAATTACCGTAACATTTAATATCTGCATATATAGTTTGTCTGCCATAGAATCTCTTTTAAAAAACTTAGAGGCAAAAAAATAGATAATGAAAATGATCACGATAGAATATATATTAAAAATAATGTTTTCTGTCTGAACCATGATGTCAACTCCTATTGTTAAAAAATTGCCAAAAAGAATAACGCTTTGAAACAATTTGTTCTGCATATTCTGCAATGATAAAGAAAAAATAATATAGTCGTATACAATTATATAATAGTCCCTTAGACCTATCTATGTCAACATAATTCAATTTTTAAATCTTTTTTTAATCTAATTGTAATATTGTCAAATCAGTAACAGATTGATGTTTGTTGTTTTTAAATACGGGTTAGTGAATTGGTGGAAACATAAGAAACTGAAAATATATCTAAAAGTTTCCTTGTGCTTCATCGACATATTGTGTCATTCTTTTTCAAATCTATTGAATTTATTTTAAAAAAACTATACAATTAAATTAAAATAATTGTAAGGAGAGGGTATATATGGCAATAAAATGGACTCCTAACTTATCGGTTGGTGTTGACCATATTGATGAGCAACACCAGGTATGGTTTGAAAAAGCTAATGAATTATTTGAAGCCGGAAAGCAACAAAGAGCTAAAGAATACATCAATCAAATGATCGACTTCTTAGATGAGTATACAAAGTATCACTTTAGTGATGAAGAAAAGTATATGGCAGAAATCGGATACCCTGAACTGGATGCTCAAAAGAAAGCCCATGCAAGTTTTATTAATGACCTTGCAAAACTAAAAAAAGATTACAATGAAGGCGGCGGTAATCTCCTTGTTATCATTAATGCTAATAAAATGATTATCAACTGGCTTACCAATCACATCAAAACCATGGATAAAAAAATTGGGGAGTATGCAAAAAATCTTTAATTCAAACACCTGGAAGTAAAGAAGCAAGGAGACGGTTCCTTGCTTCACTCTTTTTTATCTTAATGAATTAACCCACCATGAAAATAGCACTCATATACTTTTATCTCATTATAATAGATTTCTTCATAACCCTGAAACCAGGTAAAATCCCCTGCGACTTTACTTTTATATAAGTATTCTCCGGACCGATAGTATTCTGGTCCTCTGTAAGGCATATTTTTATCGGCTTTTTTTAAAACTTCCTTTAAGAAATTTCCGCTAAATTGCTCTCCTAGAACCCGTCCCATATAATTCATCGCATAAACGGCTTTTCCATCCTGCCAAATGGCTTCCTCTCCTGCAAATTGTTCTCCGCCCACATATGTGTCATGATATGTAAAAGACCCTTTGGTATACCTAAAGTCATGAGAATCCAGTCTGGTTGAATTGGTCTCATTCATTGCTGCTGCATAGGTATTTCTATTTGCTTCCAGTCTAAAATCAATCAGTTTATCTAAGTCTGTTTTTATATCCACAGAAATATTAAGCATACAATCCTGATCCCTAACCAAATAATCAATGGATACATTAAATAAATCACTAATCTGAATCAGATTTGAAATATCCGGGTAAACCTGTCCTGACTCCCATTTAGCCACAGCCTGTCTGGATACATCAAGTCTCTCAGCCAATTCTTCCTGCGTAAATCCTTTACTTTTTCTCAGTAATTGCAGTTTTTCTGAAAAAATCATTTTCATCACCTCAAATTTATTATACAAAAGCCCTGCCGCCATAAACATAAGTCTATATTTACAATTTTGCTACTTTTATTATACAAGCAAATCTTTCTTCTGCTTTTTCTTTTATATCCAGCCTTGTTCTTTCCAGTAAGAAGCGTCCTTAGCTGCGCCAAAGCCCGACTTTTGCATATTCCCCATCATTTTGAATATAAACCTTTGATAAGGTCCACGGCGAATTTTTACTTGATCTTTCTTAACTCTATTGGCAACTTTCCTTACCTTTTGCTCTATTTTTAACTTTGTTTGAGCTTTCACATCCTCCCATTTTGTCGCCGCTACGGTCTGATTAATGCAATATATTTTGGGAATTCCCCACCAAAAGAGTTGCTTTGCAATTTGTTTTGTGGCTGCCCTTGCACCCGCACCAGCTGTTGTGGATATGGCAATGGCTAATTTGCTTTCCATTGCAGCAAATGGACGATGGGTCATCCAGCGATAAGCCATATGATCGAAAAAAATTTTTAATTGACCCGTCATACCCATACAGTAATTGGGTGTCTCAACAATGATGATATCTGCCTGCTCAAGGGCTTGAATAATTGGCTTTGTCATACTTCTGTGGGGACATTCTTCCTCGTCTTTTAATATACAAGTAAAACAGCCAAGACAAGGGGGGATATCATTTACATAAAACTCTTGACATTCATCCCCCTTAGTTATGAGATAATCTAGCAAGAGACGTGTTGTGTGCCATGTACTTCCCTGGTGCTTTTGCCCATGTAAAACCGTAATCTTCATTTTTTACCTCCTGACATACATTCTTGAAAACTGACTGACATGCTTTTTTATGCTTTGAATGATTTCTTCTTCCTGAGTTTCATCGTAACTTTCAAGGAGCAAAAATAAAGGCGCATAAAATTGTAATGCCATAATCTTAGGATCGGCATCCAGTAATTTTCCTTGTTCTATAAGTTTTTGAAAAAGTTCTGTCTGATATTTTAATGGTTCTTTGATAAACATATCTTTAAAAAGATCCCCGGCAGCTAAATTACGATACTTTTCTCCTATAAGCATTTTGCGGAAGGATACTGCAAATTCATCTTTTGCAAAATATAAAAATAGGCTTACGGCAAGTTCTTGCAAACCTTCTTCTGATAGGGCAGCATACTGCAATGCTGTTTCTTTAGATTTTCCCATAGGGATATTGAGTTTTTTTACTATTTGCTCATAACGATTTTGCATCTCTGCAAGTAAATGATTAAAAAGCTCTTCCTTACTTGAAAAGTAATTATAGATAGAGGCTGCTTTGATACCAACCTCCTTTGCCAGTTCTCGCATCGAAACGCCATTATAGCCCCGTTCAGCAAAAAGCCGTAATGCGGTCTGAAGAATTAAGTCTTTGGTTGTCATAAAACGCACCTCACAAAAACAAATTGAAAATATAAAATGAAAAACTAACAAATGTTAGTTTTATTATACCTAACGCTTGTTAGTTTATCAATATGAATAAAATAATTTCTATTTTGCACTTTTTGTTGTCATGTCCTGATGATTGCCATAAAAAGTCTTCAATTAAAACGCCATTGGCTTTTAGTCTATTCATTTTATTGGGAACCCCAGGGCTTTTAAAAAATCCTCATTTTATTTCAAAAAAAAAATATATATTGCATTTGCCTATAAAATATGTAATAATCTTCTTGCTTAATGCACATCCTATTCTTTAGTATTTTTAGTATCCCATAGAAAGGTAGTGGTGTTAGGGGTGGAAAAAAAGTTAACCTTATATGGTTTTAACAATCTTACAAAGTCCCTGAGTTTTAATATTTATGACGTATGCTATGCAGCAAGTGATCGAGAAAAAAAAGATTATATCGAATATATAGATGAGCAGTATAATTCTGAAAGACTCACGAATATTTTGTGTAAAGTTGCTGAAATTATCGGTGCTAATATACTGAATATTTCTAAGCAGGATTATGAACCTCAGGGGGCTTCTGTTAATATTTTGATCGCAGAGGGACAATTGCTTCCCCATGAAATAAATGAATCTTGTAATCAGGGCATTGTAAATGGAAAGGCTTTACAAAAAGAAACCGTACATGCCCATTTAGATAAAAGTCATGTAACCGTACATACTTTCCCGGAGCACCATCCTGATAATGCTATTTCTACTTTCAGAGTAGATATTGATGTTGCAACCTGTGGTAAGATTTCTCCACTTAATGCACTGGATTTTTTAATAAACAGTTTTGATTCAGACATAATAACGATAGACTACCGAGTTAGAGGCTTCACCCGGGATATCCATGGTAAAAAATATTATATTGACCACGACATCAAGTCCATACAGGATTATATCGATAATAATATTTTAAAAAAATACGATGCGGTTGATGTAAATGTCTATCAATCGAATACTTTCCATACCAAAATGCTTATAAAAGAAGTGGAACTGCAAAATTATCTTTTTAATCAGGACGTTTATGAAATACCTCCTATGAAAAGGCTTGAAATTATTGACAGCCTTCGCAAAGAAATGATTGAAATTTTTAGCGGTATGAATATTTATGATACATAGGAGGTGATTAGGTTGGATCAAAACAGAGCTCCTCTTTATGAAGCTTTAGAAAAACACAGAAAAGATAGAATCGTACACTTTGATGTCCCAGGACACAAAGGCGGCCGGGGCAATAAAGAGCTGAGTCTCTTTCTTGGAGAAAAATGCCTTAAAGCAGACGTTAATTCCATGAAACCTCTAGACAACTTAAATTATCCCGTATCGGTTATTAAAGAAGCACAGCAATTGGCTGCGGAAGCTTTCGGAGCCCATAGCTGCTTTTTTATTGTAAACGGTACAACATCAGCTGTTCAAGCCATGGTGATGTCTGCCTGCAAAGCGGGTGAAAAAATACTCATGCCCCGTAATGTCCATATTAGTGCTTTAAATGCCCTTATTTTATCTGGAGCCATTCCTGTTTATATCGATCCTGGTATCAATAACCGGCTTGGTATAGCCCTCGGTATGTCCATGGCTGATATTAAAAAAGCCATTGAAGAGCATTCTGATGCCAAGGCAATTTTAGTCAACAATCCAACCTATTATGGAATTTGCTCCAATTTAAAGGAAATTGTTGAGCTGGCGCATAGTCATAACATGCTGGTACTGGTCGATGAAGCTCACGGTACCCATTTTTATTTTGGCGATAATATGCCTGTTTCCGCCATGAAAGCGGGTGCAGACATGGCAGCAGTCAGTATGCACAAAACTGGTGGTTCCCTGACACAAAGCTCCCTGCTGCTGTGCGGAAAAAATGTAAACCATGACTATGTACGGCAAATCATCGGCCTTACCCAGACAACCAGTGCTTCTTATTTACTCCTTGTGTCCCTGGATTTGGCTAGAAAAAATTTAAGCTTAAATGGAAAGGAAATATTTAATAAAATTAGCGAACTGGCTGAATACGCCAGAAAGGAAATTAATAATCTCGGGGGCTATTATGCCTTTTCCCATGAACTGGTGAACAACGTTAATATTTATAACTTTGATACAACCAAACTTTCAATCAATACAAGGGAAATTGGGCTGGCAGGAATTGAAGTTTACGATATCTTACGGGACGATTATGACATTCAGGTTGAATTTGGGGATCTGGGCAATATTTTAGCTGTTGTATCTGCTGGTGACAGAGCAATGGAAATCGAACGGCTTATTTCTGCCCTTTATGAGATTAAAAGACTTTATGCCAAAGAACCAGCCAATATGTTTGACCATAACTATATTCAGCCTGAAGTGGTCTATACGCCACGAAAAGCCTTTTATGCCAATAAGAAAATGATGTCTTTAAAAGACTCCAAAGGTAAAGTCAGCGGAGAATTTGTTATGGCTTATCCGCCTGGCATACCAGTTTTAGCCCCCGGCGAAAAAATCACGGCTGAAATTATTGATTATATCAGTTATGCCAAGGAAAAAGGCAGTGTAATGATGGGCCCTCAAGATATGGATCTTAAAAATATCTTGGTATTGGAGGGATGATATGGATTTATGGTTTACTGAATATTATACAAAAAATGCCCGCTTTTCTATTAAAGTCGATAAACATATCGTCAGCGTAGAAAGTGAATATCAGCGTATAGATGTCTTTGATTCTTACCTCTTTGGCAGGGTTTTGGTGCTGGACGGCTACTTGATGTTAACAGAAAAAGACGAATTTATCTATCATGAAATGATGACCCATATTCCAATGGCAGTAAACCCAAAAATCCGTGACGTTCTTGTGATTGGAGCCGGCGATGGCGGTGTTGTAAGAGAGCTTACTAAATACGACTCCATTGAGCGGATTGATATGGCAGAAATCGATAAAATGGTCGTGGATATCTGTAAAGAATATTTGCCTCTGACCGCATGCAAACTGGATGATGAACGGGTAAAAATCTATTATGAGGATGGTCTTAAATTTGTCAGGAGCAAAGAAAATGCATACGATTTAATCATCGTTGATTCAACGGATCCCTTTGGACCAGGAGAAGACCTTTTTACTAAGGAATTTTACGGCAATTGTTATAAGGCATTAAAGGACTCCGGCATCCTGGTTAATCAGCATGAAAGTCCTTATTATCCCAATGATGCCTTAGCAGCCAAAAGAACACATCAAAGGATAAATTCCGTATTCCCTGTAGCCAAAGTCTATCAGGCCCATATACCAACTTATCCGTCTGGTCATTGGCTTTTTGGCTTTGCCTCAAAAGGGCTTGACCCAATTACGGATTTAGATCCTGACTGGAATTCTCTCAGCATCAAGACCAGGTACTACAATATGGATTTGCATAAAGGTTGTTTTGCATTACCAAACTATGTAAAGGAGCTTTTTGAAAATGCTTGAGAAAAATATTCATAATATCTTAGGCTGTGATAAAGATTATCAGAACAGTAAAATTGTCATTTTTGGAGCGCCTTTTGATGGGACAACCTCTTACCGGCCAGGGGCTAGATTTGCAAGTGCTGCCATCCGCAATGAAAGCTACTCCATAGAAACCTATAGCCCTTACCAAGATAAGGATTTAGAAGATATCGCTGTCTTTGATGCAGGGGATTTGGAACTGCCTTTGGGCAATCCGGCAAAAGTCCTTGTGCAAATTGAAAATTTTGCACAAAATATCTTAAACGACGAAAAAATTCCGCTTATGATAGGCGGCGAACATCTGGTAAGTTTAGGAGCAGTAAAGGCTGCGGTAAAAAAATATAAAGACCTTCATATTATTCATTTTGATGCCCATTCAGATTTAAGAGACGAATATTTGGGTGAAAACCTGTCCCATGCTACGGTGATGAGGCGCTGTTGGGATTTAGTTGGAGACAACAGGATTTTTCAATTTGGCATAAGAAGTGGCTCCAGAGAAGAAATTAGCTGGGGTAAAAAACATGTTCATACTTGTTTTTTTAACTTTAGCCAGTTGGATTATGTTGTAGACAACTTAAAAGATAAACCAATATATTTTACCATTGATTTAGATGTTCTGGACAGCTCAGTATTTCCTGGAACAGGAACCCCTGAAGCAGGTGGTGTTACTTTTTGTGAGCTTTTAGATGCGATTAAAAAGGTATCTAAGTTAAATATCGTTGCCATGGATATTACCGAACTTGCCCCGCCTCTTGATGCCACAGGTGCATCAACGGCGCTGGCTTGCAAGCTTTTACGTGAAATCCTCTTATATATTTATAAATAAATTTTTAGAGGAATTTTAATTAAAGAAATCTTATTTTTGAAATGGAGGTTTTGATATGGGAAAAGCATTAATCATTGGTGCCGGTGGTGTCGGCAGAGTTGTAGCGCACAAATGTGCACAAAACCCTGATGTGTTTGAAGAAATTATTATTGCCAGCAAAACAAAAGAAAAATGCAACCAGCTAAAAAAAGAGTTAGATGGTGGCAAAGCCAAAATTTATTCTGAACAAGTAGATGCCGACAACACTGAAGAAGTCATCAATTTAATTAACAAATATAAAGTGGACATTGTCATTAATGTTGCTTTGCCATACCAGGACTTAACCATAATGGATGCTTGCCTTGCAACAAAGACAGACTACGTGGATACTGCCAATTACGAGCCCCCGGATGTGCCAAAATTCGAATACAAATGGCAGTGGGCATATAAGGAAAAGTTCGAGCAGGCGGGTATTACAGCCCTTTTAGGCAGTGGTTTTGACCCTGGTGTTACGGGTGTGTTTACTGCTTATGCTCAAAAACATTATTTTGATGAAATCCACTATATCGATATCCTCGATGCTAATGCAGGAGACCATGGCTATCCTTTTGCCACAAATTTCAATCCTGAAATCAATATTCGTGAAATTACAGCTCCAGGCAGCTACTGGGAAAATGGAAAATGGATTGAAACCGCGCCCCTGGAAATTAAAAGAACTTACAATTTCCCTGAAATAGGTAATATGGACATTTATCTGTTACACCATGAAGAAATTGAATCCTTAGCTAAAAACATTAAAAACGTAAAAAGAATTAGATTCTGGATGACATTCTCTCAAAAATATTTAACCCACCTTCAAGTTCTGCAAAATGTTGGCATGACCTCCATCGAGCCAATTGAATTTGAAGGTAAGCTAATACAACCTTTACAATTCTTAAAAGCGGTATTACCTGACCCTGCGACTTTAGGCCCAAGAACCAAAGGTAAAACCAATATCGGCTGTGTTTTCCAGGGAATCAAAGACGGTAAACCCAGACAATATTATGTTTATAATGTTTGCGATCATCAGGAATGCTATAAGGAAGTTGGTGCTCAGGCTGTTTCCTATACAGCAGGTGTGCCAGCCATGATTGGTGCAATGATGGTACTGACGGGCAAATGGAAAAAACCTGGTGTATTCAATGTAGAAGAATTTGATCCCGATCCATTTATGGATGCATTAAATAAAAACGGACTGCCCTGGAAAGAAAGTTTTTCACCAGAATTATTAGATTAAAGGTGAGCCTATGGAGAAAAATATGCAAATTTTCAAAAGTATTGATTTAAATATTGATTCATCCCAGCTTCCAACGCCTATCTATATCGTGGATGAAAGGTTAATCGAAAAAAACCTTAAAATATTAAAAGAGGTGATTGATAGGACCGGCTGCAAGATTCTTCTTGCCCAAAAAGCCTTTTCCATGTTCTATCTCTATCCTCTTATTGGTCAGTATCTGACTGGTACAACAGCCAGTTCTCTTTTTGAAGCCAAATTGGGCTATGAAGAGATGAAAGGAAGAGAAGTTCACATCTATGCCCCTGCCTACAGGGAAGATGAGTTTGATGAAATTATTAAAATATGCGATCACATTATTTTTAATTCATTTTCTCAGTGGAATAAATACAAGGATAAAATAAAAGCCTCTGGCAAAAAGATTGAATGTGGTCTTCGAATCAATCCGGAATATTCGGAAATTGAGACCGAAATATATAACCCCTGTGCTGCAGGCTCCAGACTGGGTATTACCCTGGAACAGTTTAAAGAGCAGGATTTAGAAGGCATAGATGGGCTGCATTTTCACACCATGTGTGAGCAAAACTCTGATGTCCTGAAACGAACTATAGAAGTAGTAGACAAGAAGTTTGGCGATTATATCAGGAAAATGAAATGGATTAACTTTGGCGGCGGGCATCATATTACAAGAACAGATTATGACATCGATACACTTATCGAATGTATCATGTATTTCAAAAATAAATATAATGTAGAAGTTTACTTAGAACCCGGTGAAGCCATTGCTTTAAATGCAGGCTATCTGGCAGCCAGAGTCCTTGATTTTGTCAAAAATAAAATGGATATTGCCATTTTAGATACTTCTGCAGCATGCCACATGCCTGATGTCATCGAAATGCCTTACAGACCAAAAATCATCGGTGCTGGTGAACCAGGTGAATACCCATATAATTACCGCTTTGGTGGTCTGACCTGTCTGGCAGGAGACATTATCGGAGACTATTCCTTTAAAGAACCTTTAAAAGAAGGCGATATTCTAGTCTTTACTGATATGGCCATCTACACCATGGTAAAGAACAATACCTTTAATGGAGTAAATCTCCCCGCCATTGCAAGTTATAACGATAAAGAGGGCCTGAAAATCATCAGACAATTTGGATATGAAGATTTTAAAGGACGTCTGTCATAAATAATAACGAGACAAGGGGACGGTTGCGCTGTTTCAAGAAACTTGAAACAGCACAACCGTCCCCTTGTTTCATCTTTTCATTCTTTCATGCAAGGATGCAGATACTGCCCATGCTTTTTGGTGAATTTTCCATATTGAATTGAAAACTGAGGACAACGGTGTAAACAAGCAAGACAGATAGAACATTTATCTTTCACCCAGACAGGTCGTCCGGATTGGATCTCGATGGCATCCACAGGACAATTTTGAGCACACAAGCCACAGCCTATACAGCTATCCTCAACGCTTAAATGTTTGGTTTCCCGCACTTTTTCATAAATGTACCGGCATAACTTTACCGCAGGCATTGGCATACGAAAGCTTAAAAAATTCCCAGATTCAGTATTTTTGATTTGTTTTATGATTTTATCAATTTGTATTTCAGCTTTTTGATTGACTTTGCTAACTTTTACAGGATCGTTTAAATCAAATATGGGAGTCCAGGTATCTGGCATTCTTACGCAATAACTCGCTGAAAGTTCAAGGCCTAATCTTTTTAAATGCCTTTTAACAAAAGTATCTGCTTGTCCAGTTACTGTTCCATAAGTTGCCGCAAAAAATGTATATGGACGATGGCTAACAACTAATTGAAAATACTCTAAAAAATCATCTACGATTGAAGGCAAACCCCAATAATAGATTGGAGATACTATTCCTAAGTTTTCCCCTTCCTTTAGCTTAAAGGCATATTCATTATTTTTGATACAATCTGTAATGGAAAGCAGTCTGTCCTTCGTTTCTTTTGCAATTCTTGATGCCAGATATTTGCTGTTTCCAGTAGCTGAAAAATAGAAAATCATAGCTCTGTCTTCCTTTACTGCCATAAAATATTCTTAATGGTCTGTGCAGTTACAGTAGTATTCATCAATGGCTGGAGTTTATTGAAAACTTTTGCTGGTTCGCCAACAAGCATATATCCAACAAATACACCATTTTTAAATACCAGCCTGGAATAGGAAAATCTTTCTTTGTCAATCATTTGGTCTATTTCATAAGCTGCTTTTTTATTATCTGTCAGATTAAGCCCCGTATCCCCTACACTAACAACTCTTGTATTCATCGTCGCAAGGATATAAGGAAGGTCTTCACTTTTATAAACAGCATTTCCTCCGGCAGCATTAATACCTGCAACTTGTCCCTGTTTTCCGGCAACTGCCCATTGCCCATACCATCTGCCGTTAACACTTGCTACATCTCCTGCTGCATATATATCTTTAATATTCGTCTCCATTTTTTCATTAACAATTAAACAGCGGTCCATATTGATACCTCTACTTTGACAAATAGATGTATTGGGGGCAACACCAACTGCTACAATAACCAGATCGGCTTCAAAGAAGCTGCCATCAGTCATACCAACTTTCATAACATGTCCATTATGATCTCCCACAAAACCTTCAACAGATTTCCCGCACAATACGGATATTCCCAGACTCTGCACTTTATCTTTAAAGATTTCTGAACCTTCTTCATCCAATTGCTTTGGAAGTAATCTTGGCATACATTCTATCAATGATACCTCAGTACCCATCTCAGAAATTTTATGTGCCGCTTCTAAACCAAGCAGTCCACCACCAATAACGACTGCTTTTCTGGCAGCTAAAAGCTCTTTATTTATTTTGACTATATCATCTGTTGTCCATATGGTATAGACGCCTGAAAGTTCCTTACCTTCAAAAGAAGGCATGATTGGCGTGCTTCCAGTTGCCAAAACCAGACTGTCATAACCATACTCTTTTCCATTTACGCTAATTTTTTTAGCCTTAATATCTATAGCTGTCACCTTTGAAGAAAGCTCAAGTTGAATCTTGTTTTTTTCAAACCATTCTTCGTGGTTAATTTCAAGTTTATCATAAGCCAGATTTTTACCAATGTAATCGCATAAACGAAGCCTGTAATACGGTAATTGATTTTCTTCACCAAACATGATTATTTTTGCCTCTGGATCCTGAGTTCTTGCTGCCTTTGCTGCTGAAAAGCCTGCATTCCCGCTTCCAACAATTAAAATTTGTCTCGAATTACTCATAACATCTGCCCTCCAAATTTAATTGAATCTTTATTTATTATAGCACATTAAAGAAAAACAAAAACAAAATTAAAAGCCTTCCAAAAAGAAGGCTCAAAATTTCTTTAAAGACCCATAATTATTTTTTTCGCTGGTAATATGGATGAGGCACTCATGGAAAACTCATCAAGACCATATTCAACCAGAATTGGAATGGCTGTTTCGTCGCCAGCCATTTCACCGCACATACCAATTGATTATAGCACAGGAAATTTTATTAATCAACAAATTTTTTATTAAAAATAAATAAATTGTCGAATTATGCTTATTGTTAATTTACCTATTATATTTTGTCCAAATATCAAAATTCTATTAATTAT
>Ga0209537_1002983_pt1 | contig 16081 bp, 14 predicted proteins | sample BioPla4DNA1_FD_187698 | JGI IMG/M metagenome (GOLD analysis project Ga0209537, IMG submission 187698) | Biogas fermentation microbial communities from Germany - Plant 4 DNA1 (SPAdes) (version 2) | ecosystem: Engineered > Bioreactor > Anaerobic > Digestate | place: Bielefeld, North... | reverse complement strand
TTATTTTGATCAGGAAGCATTAAATTTAATATTCAATTTTCTTAGTACCCGATTAATTTTGTTCTAAAAATTGCTTTTTAGGTTTGTTAATCTTTAACGGTAGTACTAATACCGTAGGGCACCCGCCGAACATTTCGATAAACCCTAACCTCGTCAGCCACTTGGGCTCTGGCGCTTTTATTAAAATTTTTTTATATTTTTTCTACTATCCCCCTCTATTAATTATTTTAGAAAACTGACTATAAATTCTAGCTTCCTCTAAAAATTATATTTTACATTACAATATATGTCAAACTTTATTTTTTCGTTAAACAAAAACTTAACATTTAAAGTTAACATCAATAATTAACAGTTAGCAGTTTACTTCACCCCCAAGGCAGTTTTATCAAACTACTAACTGTTATTAACTATATATTAGGAAATATTATTAACTTAGTTATTTTTTATTTGGTTATAGTTTTCAATAATTAAATCTATAACTTTTTCATCTTCTATTCCACAAACTTTATTAATTGCTGCTCTTAATCCTTCAGCCTTAATTAATGCTTGAACTTCTTTTGCTTTTGGATCATCTTCAGCATCAAATAGTAAGCCTGCAGCTATTCCTTTTGCTATAGTATTATATTCTAAATTGTATTCTATACATAGCTTTAATGGAGATACAAGTCTATCTTTGTTTGAAAGTTTTCTTATTGGGTCTCTTCCAACACGAGAAACTACATCTTGAAGATAGCTGTTTTCAAATCTCTTTATTACTTTCTTAGAATAATCTTCTAAGGAGCTTATTTCCATTCCATGTTTAATATTTAGAGCCTTTAAACATTCTTTATGGAAGCTTAAAGCTGTTTCTCTTATTTTTTCATCCATTATTGCTTCATGGATATATTCATATTTTTTAAGATATCCCAAATATGCTACAGTTGCATGAGCTCCATTTAGCATAAATAGTTTTCTTTCTAAATATGGTTCAAGGTTATCTGTATATTCTGCACCATCAATTTCAGAATTTACTTTTACTTTATTTTTTTCAATGTCCCATTCAAAGAAATCTTCAACTAATACATCAATTGGACATTCTTTTACTGCATTTGTATTAGGAACTATTCTATCTACTGCTGAGTTCGGGAAACCTACCTTTTCATCTAGGTATTTCTTAAATTCCTCACTTGCACCTTCTAAAATAGTTTCCTTTATAATATTTGTTGCGAATAATGCATTTTCGCAAGCTATTATATCTAAAGGCCTGTCATTTGCTCTCATTCTCTCTTCTAATACTTCTATAGATTTCATGGATACCACCTAAAGCATGAATGATAACAGCTCCTGGTGCAGATTGTTTTGCGTTACCTTTACCGAATAAGCAATATGCTAAAAGTATTCCTAATCCTGGACCTGGGTTAGCTTCTAGTAAGAAGAACACTGATTTTCCTAATGTTTCAGCTTGTTCTAATCCAAGTGGAGTTAATATACCATGGTTAATAGCATTATTTAAGAATAATATCTTACCTGGTTCAATGGCAAGTGATATAACTGGTAATATTCCCATGTCAGTAATAGTAGTAGCTATACTGCTTAATGTATTTGAGAATGCACTAACAAGTGGTTCAATTACTTTAAAAGAGAAAACTGCTAATATTCCACCTAAAATACCTGCTGAGAAGTTATTAACTAACATTTCAAAGCCTGTTGGAATTTTTCCATCTACAAGTTCGTCGAATTTCTTAATTAACCATCCACCTAATGGTCCCATTGCCATTGCTCCAATGAACATTGGGATTGATGATCCGACAACAACACCGGCAGTAGCTATTGCACCAACTACTCCTCCTCTGTCGCCATATACAAGTTTACCACCTTGGAAACCTATTAATATTGGTAGTAAATATTTTAGTAAAGGATCTACTAAAGTAGCTAAAGATTCATTTGGTGTCCAACCTGTTGGTATAAATAATGCCGTAATAATTCCCCAAGCTATAAAAGCAGCTATGTTTGGAAGTACCATACTTGATAAAAAGTTACCTAATTTTTGTACTCTCGCTTTTGTACTCATTCTATTTTCCCCCTAATATTTATTTTACCTGATATACGTTTACAAAGGCAGCGCTATTATTTAATCCTTTATAAAGTATATCTTGTAATCTTTATTAAATGATTTATTATTTCTTACAATTACATTATATTTTACAATTATATCGTTTTCAATTTAAAAGACGTTAATTGTGGCAGTCATTTCTTAGGACAAAATTAAAGTTAGAGAAATCGCATTATAAGCCCTTTCACAGCATTTCATAAAAAATAAAAAATACAAAATTAATAGTTGACAATTAATTTTGACTTCTGTAAATAGACAAAATTAAAATATTCCTTTTCGCAATTTTAGAAATAATTCGACATTGTCCATTGAAAAGTATGCATCACTTTTCTAGATATGTAGTTTCTACATTAACATTGTAAATTATTCATTATAAATTAGGGAAAAGTGCACAGCACTTTTCCCTAATTATCAACTTCTTTTAATTCTTCTACAGCCTTTCTTGTTAGGCGAAGTTGTTCTTCAACCTTTCTTAAGTTATTTCTTGCCATTCCTATGAACAGCATATCTATAACTGCTAGTTGTGAAATTCTAGAACTCATTGCACCTTCTCTTAAAGACTTTTCAACAAAAGGTACTTTTAAAACTATATCTGCTATTTCTGCTAATGGATTATTTATACTAGCTTTAGTAATTGCTATAACAGGCACACCTTGTCTTTTAGCATTTTCTGCACAGATATTAACTTCCTTAGTATGACCTGAATAGGATATAGCTATTACAACATCTCCTTTTTCTAAAAGAGCTGAAGATGTTATTTGAAGATGGGTATCTTCATGAGAAATGCATACCTTATTTATTCTGCTCAACTTATAGTAAAAGTCTTTTCCTACTAAACCTGAGCTCCCTACACTAAATATGTAGATTTTTTTTGCCTTATTTAAGGTATTAATTGCTTTTTCTAATTCTTCTTCCTTTAGTACGCTTATTGTTTGGTTCATTATTGCATCAATGGAATTCTTAATGCCATACATAATATTTTTGACAGATAAATCTCCAGCCAAATACTCAAAATCTGAAGCCTCATCTTCAGCATTTAAATCAATTGATAATTGAAGCTTCATTTCATTTAAAGTATTAAAGCCTATTTTTTTAGAAAATCTAACTACAGTAGGAGCTGAAGTATTTGTTACATTTCCTATTTCTTTTGCAGACATTCCTAATATGCTTTTTTTATTTGTTAAAAGATAATCTGCAATTAATTTTTCTCTGTCTGTAAAGCTTTCATAATTTTGCTTAATGTAATTTAATATGTTCACTATTTCACATCCCTATTGATCTATTTATAAATAATTTTATTTAACTATTTATTTAGCTTTTTAATATTAAAGTAAAAAGCCTTTCCAGCAGTAATATACTTTAATAAATAGAGATCTTTCTCCAATAATCTTCCAACTACATTGGTTCTTTCATCAGCTTTTTGTTTTCTTTTAATTATTTGAAGCTCACCCATGTATCTTCCATAATGTTTATTGTCTATAGTAATATCACCAAAATCTTTAGCCACTGTATTAAATGGTTCAATAAGATTTCCATTTAATTTTAATCTGCTTTCACTTGCTCTAATAGCATCTCTTGCTTCATCAGTTCTGCTTGTGAAAACATTATTTAATAAACTTATTATAGCATAATTTTTATCAATAATATCTATATCAAGTTTTATTGCTCCTGATTTTAATTCTGATAAAGCTTTCATTTCTTCATAACTAGGGAGTGAATCACCTATAAATATAGATTCATTTTCTAAGGCAATTAAATGATTAGCTGCTTCCGCTACATCTAATCCCCTATGAGCTTCTAGAGTTGGAAGTCCATCTTTTAAAGGGCTTCTTTTTCTATTATTAGATTGAACAAAGGCACATGGAACAATTCCTCTATCTAAAAGTATTTTATTTTTTTCTATCATACATTCTTCAGAAATTCCTGTACCTACTCTTGGATAAAAATTATGAAGGGCATCCATATTACTATAATCAGGTGAATATTTATCTAATTCTTTAAAAAACTTTTCTGTAATTGTTGATGCATTTAACTGAACCTTTAAGCCATATTCATTTTTAGTCATTAAAGCTATCTCTTCTTCACTATAGCCAAAATCTATTCTTATTGTTTTAACCCCTAAATTTTTAAGTCCTTTTAAATCCATATTTTCTAAGTTTAAAAACTTAAAGGTATTTGGTGATATATCACTAATGATATCCATATCATAATCTTTTGCCAGTTCTAAAAATTCTTTAACCTCTACTTTTAATACATCATAATTTGCTTCTGGTATATGAAGGGATGTAAATATTCTTGTAAAACCAAGTTCTTTAGCTTCCTTTAATAATTTAATATTTTCTTCTTTAGTATTGTCTAATCCAAAATATACTGAAATTCCAAATGACACTCTAATACCTCCTTCGTTGCTAGTGCACAGTGGTTTTTGTTAATTTTTGTAATGGGGTCAGTCCCCATTACAAGAAAAAGAAGATATTTCGCAGAATATTCTGCGAAAATCTTCTTTTTAATTTTAATAATTCTTTCATAATTCAGTTAGCTGAATTATTTCCTAAATTGTCCGTTGTTCATTATCAATTGTCAATTATTATTCTACTGGATCTTCAAATCCTAATATTGATGTAAAGAAGTATCCTGCTACATATGATGCTAAAACACCAATTAGGAATTGAACCATTTTTCCATCTGCTATTAATAATGCAAGTGGTAATCCTGAAACTCCTAGAGCTACTGAACCAACTTTGAATAATGCCATTACAGCTCCACCAACTCCAGCTCCTAAACAAGCTCCTAAGAATGGTTTTCCAAGTGGTAATGTAATACCATATATTAAAGGTTCACCAATTCCTAAAATTCCTGGGATAAGACCGTTTTTAGCTGTTTTCTTTAATCTTTCATTTTTAGTTTTCTTTAGTACTGCAAAAGTTGCTCCAACTTGTGCCATACCTGCTGTTGCTAATACAGGTAATAATAGTGTATATCCATAATTAGCAATTAAGTCTGTATGAATTGGTGTTAATGCTTGGTGCATTCCTGTCATAACTAAAGGTAAGAATAAAGCACCTGAAATAATTCCTGAGAATACTGAAACTACAATATTTTCTGAAGCTACAGTGTTAGCTACTAAAGCTCCAATTGAGTCTGAAATTGCTCCACCTATTGGTTGTAATACAGCAAAAGCTGCTAATAATGAAACTGTTAATGTAACTATTGGAGTTACAAAAAGATCTAAAACTTCTGGAACAACTTTTCTAAGTCCTTTTTCTACATATACTGATAAAATAACAACTAGAATAACTGAAATAATACCACCACGACCTGCAGTTAAAGGTTTACCAAAAAGAGTAATATCTGCTAATGTTGCTGCATTTAATATTGATCCAATTACTCCCCCCATCATTGGCATATCTGAACCAAATACCTTAGCTGCATTTACACCAACTAATATTGGTAAAATACCGAAAACGCCATTACCTATAAGGCCTATTATTTTAGCTGCATTTGTTGTTTTATAAGCATCGCCAAATTGAACATTACAAATATTATTAATTGCTAATATAAGTCCGCATGCTATGAATAAAGGTATTAATGGAATAAATACGCTACCTAATTTCTTTAGTCCTCTTTTAAAAGGTGTATCATTTTTTTCTTTTAATTTTGCTTTAGTAGCTTTAACCGCTTCTTCACCTATTAATACTTTGTCTCCAACTATTTTTTTAACTTCTGAAGTTACTTTTGTAACTTTTCCTGGACCATAAACTACTTGTAATTGACCATTTTCATTTACTACCCCTAATGCTCCTTCTGACTTTTTAATTTTTTCAATGTCAGCTAGAGATTCATCGATAAGTTCAAATCTACAGCGTGTCATGCAGTTTTCTACAGATTTGATATTATCTTTACCTCCAACTAACTTAACTAAGTTCTTTGCAATTTCTGCATTTGTCATAATTAACCCTCCCTTAATATGATTCCATTATTTATTATTTTGTATATATGATAAAGCTTTTGCTATATAGCCATTATTTATGTCTAGGACTTCTTTTGCCCTATCCTTTCCTTCTCCTGATATAATCATTAAAATGGAAAGTTTAACATCATAGTTTGTTTCCTCTAATACCCTTTCCGCTTCTTCTCTTTCAGCGCCTGTTGCTTCACAAACTATTCTTTTTGCTCTTTCTACTAACTTTTCATTGCTGGCCTTTACATCAACCATTAGATTTCCGTATACCTTACCTTGTTTTATCATTACTCCTGTTGAAAGCATATTTAAAACAAGCTTTTGGGCTGTACCAGCTTTAAGTCTTGTAGAACCTGTAACAACTTCCGGTCCAACTACTGGTGCTATTTCAATTTTTGCATATTTTGAAATCTCTGAATCCTTATTGCAGCTTACTGAAATAGTTAAAGCTCCTATTTCATTTGCATAGTTAAGTCCGCCTATTACATAAGGTGTTCTTCCTGAAGCAGCTAATCCAACAACAGTATCATTTTCATTTAAGTTTCTTGATTTTAAATCTTCAACTGCTAGTTCCTTAGAATCTTCTGCACCTTCCTTAGCTCTAAATATTGCCTCCTTCCCACCAGCTATTATTCCTTGAACTAACTCTTCTGATACGCCATAAGTTGGAGGACATTCTGAAGCGTCTAGTATTCCAAGTCTTCCTGAGGTTCCAGCTCCGATATATATTAATCTTCCACCTTTGCTCATTCTTTCTGAAATTCTATCTATTGCTTCAGCTATGTTTGGTAGTTCTTTTTCTACTGCTTCTGCTACTTTTTTATCTTCATTATTTATTTTTCTAACCATTTCAAGAGTTGAAAGCTTATCTATATCAAATGTATTAGGATTTCTACTTTCCGTGGTTAATTTATCTAAGTCTATTTTCTTCATATAATCCCTCCAAACTAAGTAATTGTGACTACGTTTTCATCACACTATCATATTAACACCTTTGAAATAAAATTTCAATACTTTTTAAAAAATATTTTTATTTATTTCACATAATATTTATATTAATGCTTATCCTCTGAAATAAATAATGAGTTTTAAAACAAAAAAGAAGATTGTAAACAACCTTCTTCTTTATAAAAAGCATATTAAAATATCTTTTGAGAATCCTTTATTATTTTTCCATCAAATAAACGAATTATTCTTTCTCCATATTTTGCACATTCTTCAGAATGTGTTACTTGTAGAATAGTAATTCCTTTTTCTTTATTTATTTTTTTAAACAACTCTAAAATTGTTTTTCCTGATTTACTATCTAAATTTCCAGTAGCTTCATCTGCTAATATAATCTTAGGTAATGAAATAACTGCTCTTGCAATACTTACCCTTTGCTGCTGACCTCCAGAAAGTTCTTCCGGCCTATGATTTCTTTTTTCAGATAATCCAACTAAATTTAAAATATCTTCTAATTCATCTTTATAAGAACTTACTTTTTTTCCTGCCATAACAATTGGCAATAATATATTTTCTTCAACTGTTAAGTTAGGAACTAAATTATAAAATTGAAATATAAAGCCAATCATTGATCTCCTAAATTCACTTAAGTTTTTATCATTTAAATTATAAATATCAGTATCATCAATGATCACGCTTCCTTTATTTGGCTTGTCAAGCCCTGCTATAGAATATAACAAGGTACTTTTTCCACAGCCGGAGGGTCCCATTATAGAAACAAATTCTCCTTCTTCAATTGAAAAATTTATATCATTTAATGCTACATTTTTATTTTCTTTACTTCCATAATATCTAGATAAATCTTTAACTTTTATTATTTCTTTCATATTCTTTAATTGACTTCTTTAGTCATTTATCCCCCTTACTATAAGTTTATCAATTTAGTTTTATACTGTTTTGCAATAATGGAATAATTCTCCCTTTCCCGTAGCCATAGCACATTTTTTTGCAATATTCTTAGATGTATTTAAAGATAATGGACTTGAACTTGTATCTATCTTTTCTGAAGCTATTATCCTACTAGATGATATTCCATAACAAACTTTACTTGACTCTAAGAAATATTTTCCCATCTTGTTATATATATTTTCTAATTTATTTTCATAAACACTTCCAAAACTTAATGGAACAGCTACACAAGGAGTAACATATCCATCATTATTAATTGCTATATAATTTGCTCCTGCATTGCAGCCAAAATAATTGGAACTTTCAATTTCACAGAAGTTTACTATTGTTGGAAAGTTTTCTTTTTTGTTATATTTTCTTTTAAAGCTTTTTACCATATCAATATTTTGAGCATATATTCTTCCAACATTTTTATTTTCCAACTTACCTTGTGGTATTTGCATTACAATTCTTATTTCACTTGCTCCCAAGTCCTTTACAAAATCAAAATATTTTTCTAATTTATCTGGATCAGATAAATTCTCATTAATACACACTGTAACCGCTGTATAAATATTATTTTTTGCTAATAATTTTACGGCATTAGTTGCATCACTATAAGCATTTTCATTGTTTCTTGAATTGCATACTATTTCTTCATCATAATGATCTAAGCTTATAATACATCTTGTTATATTTGAATTTTTTAAGTTTTTTGCAAATTCTTCAGTTATGCCATAACCTGTAGTATAAAGATGTCCTTCCATTTCATTAGGAATAGCTTTTATTATTTCTAATATATCTTCCCTTAACATCGGCTCTCCTCCAGTAATTCCAACAACCGATGTGCCTAAATTATTAAGACTTTCCATTACTTCTTTTATCTTATCTAAAGTTAAATCATTTTTATTATGTTTTGCTCTAAAGCAATGCCAGCACTTGCAATGACATCTTCCTGTCACTACTATATCTGCTTGCAAAGGGACTCTCTTATTATAATTTGATATTTCTGATATTCCATTAACCATTCTTTCCCAAGCCTTACTAGGAAAAGTAGGGAAAAAGCTATTTATATAGTATTTACTTTTATCAGTATCATAAGTATATTTCTCATCCTGCTTTTGAAAAAAGCTTACAAGTCTTTCAGCTGTTTTTATATTATTACATTTTGTCATTGCATTTGAGATTTCTTCATTAACTGATATATACTTTATCATACCGCTTCCCCCTTATAACGATTTATAGCATTACATAAATCTTTAATAGTATTGATAGCTACAAAATCTTTGCTTTCTAACTTTATTCCAAAGTTATCCTCTACTGAAATTGATAAACAAACTAAATCAAATGAAGTTAATCCCAAATCACTTGTTAATCTTGATTCCTCTTTTATTTCATCTTCTGAAAAGTCTGTGTAATTTGATATTACCTTTTTTACTTGTTCAAAGGTTGTCTCCACTTCCTTCCCCCCATTCTTTTATAAATAAATTCACCTTTGACTTTATAAATACATATATCTTTTAATTTTGCCTATCCCAGTTAATTCAAAATTTTCTTCTAGTATTTCAATTTCCCGTACTTTCATATAATTAGGTAACTTAGAATTTATTTCGTTAATTATTTTGCTTAATTCCATCTTTATATCTTTTATTCCCTTTTCCTCAGCATAATTATAATCAGGATAAATATAAGCCTTGATTAGCTCGATATTTTTTAGCTTTTCAGCCTTAATAAGAGAATTTGATACAATATAATGTTCATTAATCATTTTCTCAATTTGCTCAGGTGAAATATTGTTTCCATCTTTTAATATGATAATATTTTTTTTACGCCCTGTAATATAAAGAAAACCTTCATTATCAATATATCCTAGGTCTCCAGTTTTAAACCATTCACCATCAAAATTGATATTATTGCTTTCCTCATCTTTATAGTATCCCTTGCAAACTATACTTCCCCTTATATAAATCTCACCCTTATGAATTTTTGCTTCACAAAAAGGCTTTGGAGCAATTACACCTACAGAATCCTTCTTCCTCTTCTCAATATTATTACATGAAACTACAGGAGAACATTCTGTTATACCATAACCATTTAATAAGGTAATTCCTAATTTTTCATATTCAATTATTATCCTCTCTTCAATATGTGCCCCTCCACTAATAAATAGTTTAAGATTTTCCCCAAGTATATTCCTTATAATTTTTTCCTCTGCTATTTCATAATTATATTTTTTTGATATTGCCTTTAGGTACTTTAAAATTCCTTCTGCTATCATTGGAACACCAACTATATAGGCAGGTTTAAATATTTTTAAATTACTAATGAAATCTATGCTGTTATTTGGGAGGCCTATTGTTACTCCATATAATAATGGAACTAAAACAGTAGTTGTTATTCCTAGCATATGGTATAGAGGTAAAATGCATACTGTAATATCACCTGGTTGAAATTTATCTTTTCCTATCAATAAAACTGAACAAATTGCATTATGAACTAAATTTTTATGAGTTAACATTACTGCTTTATTGAAGCCAGTTGTACCAGAAGTAAAGGCTATAATAGCAGTATCATCTTCTTCAGGTTCAAAAGAAGTTAAGGACTTCTTATTTATCCCTTTTATAAAATCATTTAAATTATTTAACTCATAAATTGAATATCTGTTTTTTTCTTTTAATTTTTCAATTTTAGATTTAAATTGCTTATCATAAAATATCATATTAATATCTGCTTTTATTAATAATTCTTCTATAATCTCACTGCTTAAATTAAAATCAATTGGCACAATTACATTTCCACTATTCATTCCTCCAAAAAATACAACTAACCATTCATAACTAACTGGACCTATTAGGGCAATATGTTTTTTGTTACAAAATATTTTAGAACCAAACAATTCAACATCATTAATGAAGGCATCATAAGTTTTGCTTATTATAGTATTATTTAAATTAATCTTTATTATTGGATCTTTATTGTATTTTGGAGCTGCATTATACAAATACTCTTTAATTGTACTTTTTTTTAAATTTTCCATATAACACTCCCAAATTTCATATAATTATTCACATTTTATTTCTTCAACCACATTTAACTTAAGAATATTTCTTATCATGAATAAATTAGATAATAGTAAAAGAGAAAACATTCCTAAAATTATTGCTGACACTTCCATAAAAGATATTTTTACATTAATATATTCACCTATACTAAATAGTATTTGCTCAAGTATTTTTGAAAGCCATACACCAAGTCCTCCCCCAATTATGCAGGCAATAAAAAAGGTATATGCTATTTCATAAAAAAATACTTTTGCTATTTGTTTTTTACTCATTGCTACAGAATAGTATATTGCAAACTCTTTTTTTCTTTGATAAAAGCTAATTAATTGATTACTAATCACCCCTAATATACCTATAAAGGCTGCCATTCCAATAATCAAAATCACTAATGATAATAATGTATCTATATCTTCCTTATTACTGTTTAAAAATTCTTCTATTGTTTGAATCTTTATCCCTGTTCCTATTAGTTTATTTATAAGATTATGCTTAAGATCCTTAACATCTATATTGCTTTCAATTTCAATTGCTATTGGCACATCAGTTATTTCTTTTATATATTTTTCTTCTGAAATAACCACTACATTTCTTGATGAAATAAAAGAACTTGAATCAATAAAACCTGCTACTTTAAATTCTAATTTATCAAATTCTTCACTTTCTAAAGAAATTATGCTGCCTATTTCTATTTCATTTCTTAAAGCATAGTATTCATCCACAAGAATTTCTGATTCTGAAATACTACCAAGCTTTCCACTTATATCTTTTATACCATTTTTAGCTTCGTTGAAGCCTAAAATAGCTAAATTATTCTCTTTATTGTTTAGTTTTAGATCAAAAAATTTATAATATATAAAATCTAAAGTTTCTACACCCTTTATCTCTTTTAAACCTTCATAATATTCTTTATTGTATGCAATATTTGTCAATTGAATATCCCCATTAAAGGTTTCTTTTACATCTTTAAATACTGAACTTATTGAAAATCCTATTATAGCTATTATCATCATAATAGATAAAACTATTGTTATTAATTTTATACTTATATTGGCTGATTTACTGTTTTTGGTATTTTTTCCTGCTAATTCAGCAGTAGAAATTGATAATTTATTATTTATCTTTACTAAAAATTGAGATATGATTTTAGACACTGTAGGTATAATTCCTATAGAACCTGCTATTGCAAGCAAAAATGAAATTATTCCTAATAATAGATTATAATTAGTATTTAATTTATATAATAAAAATGATAGTAATAATAACCCCCCACCTAATATAGGAACTAGTTTTTTCTCATGAAAAGCTGTGCTTATTTTATTAAATATCAATTCCTTGATATTATTTTTATTTATTTTTATTATTTCAAAATAAGAAATAGTAATTTGAAGTAATACAGTAAAAAATAATGAATAAATTATATATTTAAAATTAACTGTATTATTTATCATGTTTTCAGAACCATAGGAGTTAAACATTCTCGCAACAGGCTGTCTAATTAAAATTCCTATTAAAGTTCCTATACCTCCGCCAAGAATTCCATAGATGATATTTTCATATAAGAAAAGCCTATTAACAAAATTTTTTGTTGCTCCAATACTTCGAATTGTTCCAAAAATAGAAACTCTTTTAGCCAAAACTAATCTTAACATGCTTCTATTTATATAAAATACCAATATTATTACTGCTGCTAATGCAAAGATAAGCATTTGGCTTATAGTATTAACTTCATTTTTTATGGCTGTTTCATCATGTAAATTTACAGCCAAAAACCCTTCGTTTTTTTGATTAAATTTTTCTATAAAATCTTTACTTTCTTGATAGTCTTCTAATTTTATATAAGTACCATATGTTGAACTTGGTCTATCATATATTTCCCCTAATGTTTCTCTTGAGGTAAAAGCCATTATCCTTCCGCTCTCTTGTAAATACATTCCCTTTATATCTGCTATTGCAGCAATAGTTAATTCCATATCCTCATCATTTGTTTTTATTTTAATCTTGTCATTTAAATCTAGATTATAATATTCAGCCACATTTTTACTAATTACTATATTACCTTTTTCTTTATATTCATTAGTATTTTGATCTATAGAAATTAAGTTTTCTTTTTCTAATAAATCAATATCTGTACCATACATATAAACATTAATCAAGGAATTGTTATAAGAGTAAAGGCCTAGAACTCTTGAAACTCCAAAGTATTCCTTAACCCCCATACCAGAAAGATCAAGAGTATCCATATCATATATTGCATCAGTTTGATTATTTACATTATTCTTAGTAATAAAAATATCATATTCTTTATAGGATCCTTCCATTACTGCTTTATACTGTAAAACTAAATCATCTTTAATATTAAAATTTAAATATATTACTATGGTAGAAATTATTAATGAAAAAATAATTAATAAACTTCGAAATTTATTTTCTAATATATTTCTTGATATGTGTCTTAGTATTATATTCATTGATTACTTTTCCCTTCCTGAAAATTTACTAGTTTTTATCCCATTCTATACTGTAACTTCCTTGTGCTTTTTCAGCTAAGATAATGATTTTGTATTTTTGAGTTTTATCAACTTTTAGCTCTATATTTCCTTCATCGTTACTTTTTCTGCTTTCAACTATTTTCCCATCTTCATCTTTAATTTGAAATTCTAAACTTCCATCTTTTGCTTGAAGAGAATATTCAAAATTAACTACTTCTCCTTCATTGAATTTTATTTTTTTATCTTTCTTCCCATCAAAGTGCTTAAAGGAAGCTTCCATTGTGTTCCCAAAATTATTTTCAACATATCCAATTTTAGTATCAAAATCTGAAAATATTCCGGTTATAATAAAATATAGTATTCCAACTATTAGTATTATAAATAATATTATCCTTTTCTTACTCATTTACTTTCTCCTTTCAAGTCAAAAGACTTATTTATTAAAATAGTTATTTATTAGCTTAAATTGCTGCTCTTCTTTTAGAATTATTTTATCTAAAGTATCAATCACTATTGTCAGCTTATCATTAAAGTCATTTTTTTCATTTGCAATAGAGGTAAGTCCCACAAATAACTTTCCCCAAAGCTTTGCTATTTCCTTAAACTCTAAGCTTATATTGAAAAAATACTTATCATTTATTAAATTTGAGAGGTGCTCTAAACAACTAGCAAATTCACCTCTAAAAGCACTATGGCTTCCAAACATAAGGTTATTTCTAATAAACAATATTATAAATTTTATGGTTTTCTTATCTATTTGATCAATTTTTAGTAACATATCTTCTAAGTCTTTCTTTAGTTCTTTCATAGCAGTGATACCCCTTAATAACTTAGTTCCATCAAAGGCTCCAATTTTTACATTATATTCTACAGTATCATCCAGCATTAATTTTGATATTTCAAAGAGACCTTTTTTTAGTAATTCATTTATTTTATCTCTTTTTATATTCTTTATTTCTTTATCATCTTCAACATAGTAACAGGTGTAGTCTGCTTTAAAGGGCATACATTGAGTATTTCTATATTTATTAAAATTGTCTATGGATAATTCAGTCACTCTGTCTATTTCGTTTGTATTAGTCAGCACAATATAAACCACTTCTTTTTCTTCATCATATCCAACCAGTAGCAATGTTGATAAATAATATAAATTAAGGGTCTGCTTCTTATTTTCATCAAAGTTATCATTTAAAAATCTACTATCTATTTTAAATAATATCGGAATATCATTATCTATTAATTGTTTTAGGGTCTTCCAGTCTTCACTAGAAGCTCCTATTTTAACTTTCTTGTAATTGATACCTAATTCATCAAAAAGGTTCTCCACTATATCATTTGTAGATACTGCTGCATAAGGAATTTTTTTATTTATTATATTAGGAATAGATATTTTGTCGTAGCTAAATAAAATAGCTCTAGAAATTAATAGTATTTCATACTCATTAATATTAAGACCATAATGTCTCATAAGCTCCATTAAGGACTTAACACGGCAATCATATATGACCCTTCTGTCTATGCTTTTGTATGTATTAATTAATTTCATCATTTACTCACCCACTCACTCTTTATACTTATTAAAGTTTCTTTTATTAATATAAAAAGCCTTTAACTTAATTACTACTTTTCCTAATATTCTAAATACTGAAATTAGAATTCTAGCAGTAAAAATTAATACTATAAAAGAAGTTATTCTATTACTGAAATAGTTAAAAATATCAATAAGTTTAGTATTATTTAGTCCATTATTTAAAAGATATAAAATATCTGTATAAACATTCTTTATAGCTAAAATAATTGAATCTAAAATCATCCTAATGAAATAGACATAAAATCCAATAGTAAAAATAGAATATATATAAATAACTCTTCTTTTTTCTTTTGTTAATATATTAATTTCTTTTTTTCTCTTAATTAATTTTAGTAAAACAGCTTTATAAAGCTCATAAACAGTTTGGCCTATATTTACAACTCCTAAATAATCAACTAATAACCAATATCCATCTAATTTAATAAAAGGATTTAAATTACTTACTATTTGAAAGGCTGAAACTAAAATAGCAACATTTAATAAATTACTTTTTAAGAAAATATTGTTAATTATATAGAAAAAAAATAAAAAAACTCCCTGTAAATAAATTCCCCCTAAATCTACTAAGGCTCTTTTTTTTCTTTCTAATCTCCAAATATCAGTTACATCAGAGAACATAACTGGCATTATTATATATACACCAATACCTATATTCCCTGGTTTACTGTCAAAGTACATAGCTGACAAAGAATGTCCAAATTCATGTATTATTCCAGCTAAAAATATAAAGCTGTAACATAAAATTAACTCTTTAAAATTTAAGGCTAATACTTCATTAATTACCTTATTGTTTGAATAGTTACTAAGGATATATAGCATCCATATCAATATTATAATACCAAATCTTAGCAAAATATTCTTATTAACTATAATAGTGCATTTTTACTTGAATAATTTTACAGTTGAATAAAAAAACTGATTCTTAAGCTATTTTTAATGACTCAAAAATTTTTTCTATTGGTGTACCGCTTATGGCAGCTTGGTAAATATATA
>Ga0209537_1002982_pt1 | contig 16083 bp, 16 predicted proteins | sample BioPla4DNA1_FD_187698 | JGI IMG/M metagenome (GOLD analysis project Ga0209537, IMG submission 187698) | Biogas fermentation microbial communities from Germany - Plant 4 DNA1 (SPAdes) (version 2) | ecosystem: Engineered > Bioreactor > Anaerobic > Digestate | place: Bielefeld, North... | reverse complement strand
TAAAGGATGAGAATAAAGAAGCCGTTGATTTAATGCTTTTATATAATGATGACCTACGTATTGCCCATAAACTTAAAGAATGGTTTTATGAAATCTGTCAAAGCGATAAATATTCCTACCAATGTAGGGAATTAGCTAAGTGGATTCAAAATGCAGAAAGCTCTGGAATAAAAGAGTTTGAGAAATGTGCAGCTACATATAGAAGATGGCATAAGGAAATTAAAAATGCCTTTAAATATGGTTATACTAATGGCCCAACCGAAGGTTTCAACAATAAGATCAAGGTATTAAAACGAATATCCTTTGGACTTAAAAACTTTCATAGATTTCGTAATAGAATACTTCACTGTACAAGCTAAACTTCTAAAAGTGAATACCTGTAAGAAGCCTACATTTTAGCTAGGTTTATTTAAGTGTGCCCAAAAACACGTATAGCTTTATTTTTCTCAACCATTTGGAAAATTAGGGCTAAAAATAGCAATGGAGCGGGATTTAAGAAAATCCCACCCCAACTATTGACAAAGAGCCTTTTTTATATAGGTTCTTTGTAGTTTTCTAGTTTTCTTCAATAATCTTCTTATTCATTGCATTGGCTTCGTTTCCCAGACTTCTTACACTTCTTGTTACAAAGAAGGCAGTAATCATAGAAGAAGTAAAGTCTGCAAGAGGCCCTGCCATCCATACTCCACTTAGGCCGAAAAACTTAGGTAAAATCAATAGAGCAGGAATAAGAATCAACACTTGCCTTGACAAGCTAAGAAGCATTGCATGTTTAGGCTTGCCTGTGGCTTGGAAATAATTTGAACTGACTACTTGAAAACCAACAATGGGAAACATGGCAAGGTAAATCCTCATGCCTGGTACGCCAATTCTTGAAATTCCTGCAATATCTCCTTCTGAACTTATGAACAATTTGTACAACATTACTGGGAAAAACTGGGTTAGTATAAACCCAATAGTAGTTATGGTAGTTGCAGCAATGGTTGCATATTTTAAGGTTTCCTTTACCCTATCATAATTTTTTGACCCATAGTTAAATCCAATAATTGGCTGAGAACCTTGATTTATTCCAAAAACAGGCATCATTACCATCATAGCAATACTATTTATAACAGCCATACTTGAATTGGCTAATTCTCCACCATATGTCTTTAAGCTGTTATTTAACAGGACTGTTACCATGCTGCCAGCCAACTGCATACTAAAGGGACTTACTCCTATGGCTAGAATATCCTTAATTATCTCTACTTTTAATTTCAAATATTCTTTCTTAACAGTAAGTACCGATTTACCAGTAAAGAAATAGGCCAATACCCAAACTGCTGACAAGGCCTGAGATATGATAGTAGCTATAGCTGCTCCTTGGACGCCCATATTAAAGACAAATATAAATATTGGATCCAAGATGGTGTTTGTAATGGCACCAATTAACATAGTTTTCATGGCAATAGTAGGGCTTCCTTCCCCACGGATGAAGTTGTTCATACCAAAGCCAATGGCTTGAAATGGTGCACCAATAAGTATGATTTTCATATAATCATAGGCGTATTGGAAATTAGATGGGGATGCACCAAAGACATTCAGCAAAGGTTTTAAAAATATTAGGCCCAAGACGGAAATAGTTGAAGATATTAGGGCAAGTAGTACGAAGGCATTGCCAGCAACCTTATCTGCTTCTTCCTTCTTATTTTGACCTAATTTAATTGATACTAGGGTATTGCCTCCAATACCTATTAACATACTAAAGGCCATGAGAATTAAAGACAGGGGCATAGTAATAAATATACCCCCGATGGCTAATTCTCCAACACCTTTACCTATAAAAATTCTATCTACAACATTGTACAATGCATTTACTATCATTCCTGTAATAGCAGGCAATGAGAATTTAAAGAGCAGTTTTCCAACGGGTTCTTCACCTAATAATTTTCTTCTTTCTTGTTCCTTACTCATTCTATCACCTACAAAAAAATAGTTAGCTTCCTTATTTAGGGAAGCTAACTAATATTATACCATAAAAGTATATATAATAAAGGATTGTTAAAAAGTTGTTAATTTGTAAACATTTGAGTCCAGTAGTTTGTCCCATTGCTTGACTTATAATGGCCTACTCCAATTTTATTGAAGCTAGGGTTTAAGATATTTGCCCTATGGCCTGAAGAATTCATCCAAGCATTAACCACAGATTGTGGTGTAAGATGTCCTTTTGCAATATTTTCACCTGCAGTATTGTATTTAATGCCGAAGGATTTCATCATGTCAAATGGTGAACCATAGGTAGGTGATGTGTGGCTGAAATAATTGTTTTTAGCCATATCTTCTGATTTCTTTCTTGCAACATTTGAAAGTTCTACACTGGCTTGAAGTGGTTGTAAACCTGCCTTTTGTCTTTCGATATTTACTAACCTAACTACTTCTGCCTCAAATTCTGATAATCCAGAAATTTCTGGTGTACTTGGAGCTGGAGTTGTTGGTTCTGCTGGTTTGGGATTTGTAGGTTTGCTTGGTTCTGGATTACTTGGTGTAGTAGGATTGCTTGGTGTGCTTGGAGTACTTGGTTGTGGATTGCTTGGCTTATTAGGTAATTCTACTATAGTTCCAGGTCTTGTTTTTGGTTTTGTATTTATAATAGTCCAAGTCCATTTTGGGTATTCAGCAATTGTATCATTTGAATTGTTGTTATTGTTATTGTATCTATCATTATTATTTTTGCCAATATTAAAGTAATAAGTTATTGTATATCCTCTATTATTGTTCCTTCTTCCATAAGTAACATTTGGTGTATTATTACTTGCAGCACTTGCTGCAGATGAACTTAGTATAGCGGCAGCTAGCAATGAGTAAACTACTTTTCTTTTTCCTTTAAATATATTGATTTTCATTTTATTTCCTCCTTAAAGTGTAAGTAAATTTAACCTTCTTGCTTGCCTCCTTTCTAAAGGTTACAAAATAGTTACATTTTTTATAAAGTATAACACTAGGCCTAAGGACAATAAACCCTCAATATTTGGTCTACTTTCTTAAATATGGAAGAAAATCTTTCTCAGATTAATGTTGAAATTCAGTAATTTACTAGACTTTTATTATTTCATATGTTATTCTAAAATAAAGGTACAAGCATTAAATTAACATTATAGGGCTATGGGTATAGGGTAGTTTTTTAATAGAATTTTTCAATAATATACAGGAGGTTAAACAATGGACAAGAAAAGATTTCCACTAATAGTGATTTTATCAGTTATACCTACTCTTTTATTTTTGATTGTCACATCTATAATGAAAATTGAAGTTGAGACTTTAATTGTACCGATAATTATTAGCCTAATAGGGTCCATAATAGTTGGCATAATCATACTGTTTTCTGGGGGTACAGATTTAGATGATGTAATAAAAAGAATATCTAAAACAATTGACCTTATGGTATCAGGTGATTTTTATGGGTCCTTAGCCTATTTAAAAGAGTGTAAAAACAAACATGACATATTTTTTAAGTTTGAGAATCTAGTAAATTATTTGATGGCAATGTTAGAAGAATTTGAGATATCTGCTCAAAAAAATGCCTATTATTCAAATAAGCTAATTGAGGTAGTGGAGGGAGCAAATGCATCAGATAAAATAGTATTACAAGCTATTGAAGAAGTGGCCAAAGGAGCAGATGAAACAGCCCATTCTATAGAAAACATAGCTAATCTAGTTCATAACCTTTTGGAACATGCTATAAGATTGGAAAAGGAAACGGAAGAATCAGCAACTATAATAGAAGAATTTAAGCAGATAACTGATAATATAAGGGAGATATTAACAAAGCTTACAGATGACATCGATAAAACCGTCCAATCCAATAGGATGTCTGCTGAAAATATTAGGGAATTACAATTAAAGTCTCAGGAAATTAGCACCATTGTTAATTCAGTGACCCAAGTATCTGAGCAAACAAACTTACTAGCATTAAATGCTGCAATTGAAGCTGCTAGAGCTGGAGAGGCTGGACGTGGATTTACAGTAGTTGCTGAAGAAGTCAGAAAACTGGCAGAGGAGTCAAAAGTAGCAGCAGAAAGAATACATAATACGGCAAGCCAAATTAAAAACCAAACCTATATAACAGCCACTAATATAGAAGAGGCTGTTAAGTTAATAGAATCTAACTCTACAGAAGCAACAGAAACAGCCAATAGATTTTATGAGATGAAAGACCTCATAGACAGTGTAAGAAATACTGTAAATGGCATAATAAACTTTTTAAGAGAAGACTTTAACATCACTAAGGATATATTTGATGAAGTAGATACGGTTTCTGCTATGGCTGAAGAAACGGCTGCCAGCAGTCAACAAGTAAGTGCTTCTAGCCAAGAGCTAAGTAGTTTAATGGACAAGCTTAGCAATATTTCCCAGCAGCTTCATTCAATGTCAATATCTCAAAATAAATTGGCAGGAGAATTCGTAAATGCCACACAATTAAATGAAGCTCAAACAAAAGAAAGCAATAGGATATTAGGCTTGTTGACAGGCTTATCTGAGAAGTTAGATATAAATAAAATATCAAAGGAAGGGCTAAAAGACCTGCTCCAAGATTTTATGAATAACAGTCAACACTTGGATTTTGTATATGTTACAGATAAAGAAGGAAATGTAATAGCATCTGATAGTACAAAGGGCATAGGGTTAAATTTTGCCTTTAGACCATGGTTTATCGATGTAATGAAGGGCAATAACCATATAACTAAACCATATATTTCCCTAGTAACCCATGAGCCATGTATAACTGTAGCAGCACCTATATATGGAGAAAGTGGAGAGATAGTTGGAAGTGTATTAACCAACTTGAGAATTATGGAAGTAGAATAATTAAAATCCCTTAACAATTTGTATAATATATACATAGGATTATTATCTAGTAAAGAATATAATATATCTGCATCTATAGGGAAATATTGACTTCAAGACTACTAGATAATAATTGAAGGGGTGAAATTTTATGGATAAAATGGTGTTTAAGGGGGATATAGTCTTTACTTCCATTAAGGATAAATTGGAAATCTATGAGGATTCATACTTGATCGTTGAAAATGGAAAAGTTGTTAAAATATCTAAAGTCTTGGAGGAATCCTACAAAGACTATCCTTTGAAAGATTATACAAAAAAATTAATTATACCAGGTTTTGTAGACCTTCACCTTCATGCTCCCCAATATCCCAATAGAGGTTTAGGACTTGATAAGGAGCTTATTCCTTGGCTGGAAACCTATACCTTTCCTGAAGAGGAAAAATATTACGATCTAGAATACTCTAGAAAAGTATTTACAAGGCTAATAAAGGACCTATGGAGTGTTGGTACAACAAGGTCAGTTGTATTTGCCAGTATTCATAAAGAAAGTACAAAATTATTAATGGACTTATTTATAGAATCTGGCCTTGGAGCATATGTAGGTAAGGTTAATATGGATAGAAATACTAAAAAGGAATTAACAGAGGATACGGCAACTTCTATCTTAGAAACAGAAGAGATCTTAATAGAGTATAAGGATAAATCTGAACTTGTAAAGCCAATAATAACCCCTAGATTTGCACCTACTTGTACTGAAGGACTTTTAGAAGCCTTAGGAAGTTTAGCTATAAAACATAAGGCACCAGTACAATCCCATCTAAACGAAAATACAAGTGAAGTAATATGGGTTAAGGAACTGTTCCCGGCTTCTAAGAATTATGCTTCAGTTTATGATGATTTTAATTTATTTGGCCAAACAAAAACTATAATGGCCCACTGCATATATAATACGGATGAGGAAATAGAACTAATGGCTGAAAATGGAGTTTATGCTGCCCATTGCCCTTATTCCAACTATAATTTATCTAGTGGTATAATGCCAGTTAAAAAGTTTTTAGATATGGGCGTACCTGTAGGCTTGGCTTCAGATATTTCAGGGGGCAATAGTTTAAGTATGATGAGCATCATTGCAGGAGCCATACAAGCATCTAAGATGAAGTGGCTAGAAACTAATAAGGAATTAGCTCCCCTTACCTTTAGTGAGGGATTCTATTTAGCAACAAAGGGTGGAGGTAGTTTCTTTGGCAAGGTAGGTAGTTTTGAAGAAGATTATGATTTTGACGCTTTAGTTATAGATGATTCATCCCTTTCAGATATAAAGGAATTAACTATAGAAGAGAGATTGCAAAAATTCATATATATAGGTGACGACAGGAATATTATAGCTAGATATGTAAAAGGAAGAAAGATTGAGAAACCATTTTAGGAAATTGTGGAAATGGATAATTCCCTAAAAAGAAGGTGTTAATGTGGCTAGGCAAAATGGCATTAGTATAGAAGATTTGTTAAAGCTAGATGTGATGAAATCCTGCAAATTAATTGCAGGATTTCGAGGTGCTAGAAATACAATATCAAGAGTGAATATTATGGCAGATCCAGATATAGTGGAATGGACAAGAGAGGGAGAGTTTCTATTGACCACTGCCTACTCCTTTAAAAAAGATAATATTGATGCACAAAAAGACTTAATTAGCCAATGTGCTCAGAAGAAATTAGCTGGCATTGGCATAAAGATTGCACCCTATTTAGAATCCTTAGATAATGAAGTATTGGAATTAGCCAACGAGTTAAGCTTCCCAATTATCGACATTCATTACTCCATTCCCTTATCGGAAGTAATGATGGCTACTTTCAAAGAGATATTTAATAAACAAGCATCCCTATTGGAGAGAATTGAATTAGTCCATGAAGATTTAATGAATGCAATGTTAGAAGGTAGTGGACTAAAGACTTTAACAGAAATAGTCCAAAACAATGTAAGAAATCCAGTAGTACTTCACTTAAACTATTCAAATGAAATAGTAGAATGCTTAAGCGGAATAAGTGAAAATACATATGATGAATTGATAGGAGAAGTAAGGGAATTTTATAATCCTAACAATAGTAAAAATAAATCTAAAAGGCTAATAGAGGATAGGGTCCTAATAAATGGGAAATATGTAAAGAGGATGATAATGCCAATAGTGTTAAGAGACCATATCTACGGCCATCTATTTACCTGGAGTACAGATATGCCCTTAGGAGGTTTTGATCTAGCCATTATAGAATCAGTATCCACTACCATATCCCTTTATATATTACAGGAGTTATCCATAAAGGAAGTAGAAATACGGTATAGATCTGAATTCTTTGAAGATTTAATATCTGTAGACCTTAAAAGAAAGAGAAAGGCCTTAGACAGGGCAAGGTTTTTCAATTTGCCATTGGACAATTACTATGTTATAGAAGTTATGAGTATTAAATTTGAAGATGAAAGAAAAGACGAAGACCTTTCCATTGAATATATGAAGGATTGCCTAAATCCAATAGTATCTATAATCGAAGAATTAATGGATTATTTAAAGTTTGAAGGCATAGTATCCACTAAAGCCAATGGAGTACAAATACTACTTAGCTTTGAAGATAACACGCAAATATCTAGTAGGTTAAAAGATTTTAACGAAAAAATAATTGAATGCATATATAATAAATTTAATTCTCTAAATGTTAAAATAGGTATAGGGAGAATATACAAAGGCTTAGACAATGTAGATAAAAGTTTCCAAGATGCAGTTCGAACCGTTAGGATTGGAAAGGTAATATCTCCTAATGACATAGTTACCTTTGATGAGTTGGGAATATTTAAAATTTTATCCCAAGACATGTTACAAGAAGAATTGGAGGATTTCTACAATACTACATTAAAACCTCTAGTAGATTATGATGAAAAAAGGTCTACAGAGTTGGTAAAGACCTTGGAAGAATATTTTAATAATAATGGAAATTTGACTAGAATATCCGAACAGCTCTTTACCCATTATAATACGATTCTTTACAGGATAAACCGTATATGTGAAATAACTGGTATGGATTTGGAAAATCCAAACCATAGGTTGAATTTAGAAATTGCTTTGAAGATAAAGAAATTACTGGAAAAGTAAAAAAGCCTCCTCAAAAGCATCAAAAATAAAAAAGATTCTTCGCTTTTGCGAAGAATCTTTTTTATTCCTCAACTAAGGCTACAGCTCTAATAGGTGAACCTGATCCATCTCTTATCTTTAAGGGCAACCCAATATATAAAAATCTTTTATTAACTAACTTGTCTAGATTACATAAATTTTCGGTGTTGGTTATATGATATTCTCCACAAACAAGATGGGCAGAGAAATTAATATCATCTGGAGTTAAATCAATGGCTGGAGCATCTACTCCAATATTAACTACTCCCTTTTCAGCTAGCCATTTGGCACCTTCATAGCTTAAACCAGAATATTCAGTTTGAAACTTATCGGTACCAAAGGCCCTATCATGGTGGCCAGTATATAGAAGGACTATATCTCCTTTCCTAATTTCTTGACCAGACCTTCTTAAGGCATCTTCTAAATCCCTAGGTTCAATATAATTTGGGTATCTCACATGGGATACATCAAGGCAAATTGCTGATCCCCAAAAATACTCTAAAGGCATTTTATCAATGGTAGGTCCTTCTGGATTATACTCCCATACTCCATCGCAGTGGGTACCGCAGTGTTCACTTATAAGTAAATTTCTTGCAGAAAAACCTAAGGTTTTGCTTCCGGTTTTCTTCATATTTTCCTCATGGGTCATATTAGTCATTATAAATGTAGGCTGATGCATAGGGAAAATACTCATACCCTGGTAGATCTCTTGAGATAAATCGATTAATTTTAAGGCCATCTAATCCCCCTCCTATTTTTAAATAATAGACCATATCTTATAAACATATGTATACTAAGTATATTGTATTATAACTAAAGTGATGGATAAAGGGTATGGAGAAAATACACAAAAATATTATAGTATTCCCACAAAAGATTTAGAATATTCGTATATAAGACCAGAAATTTTTATAAGAAACTAACAAGGAATATTTTACCTTAATATGGTATTATTATTACAAATTATATAAAGGGAGGCTTATGTATGTATGATCTTATTATAGCTAATGCCAGGATACCTCAAGGGGATGACACTGTCCTAACTAACATCTTAGTTAAAGACGAAAAGATAGCTGGTTTTTTAACCGATATAGAAGGGGTAGAGGCTAAAGAAATAATAGATGCAAAGGGATTTCTAACATTACCAGGATGTATAGATTCCCATACTCACTTCATGTACCAAGGTTTTCCACATAGAGAAAACTTCCTAACTGGTACAGCAGCTGCTGCTAGAGGTGGAGTAACAACTATAATCGACATGCCATGTTGTTCAGTTCCATCTGCAAGAAGTGTAGAGCAGCTAAAACTAAAATTAGACTTAGTGGCTCCTCAAGCATTAGTTGATTATGCTATGTGGGGTGGAGTAACTGGAGAAGACGTTAGAAATGATTGGCTCCACAATGTTCAGGAACAAGCGGATTATGGTGTAGTTGCATTTAAGGCCTATATGACTCCATCAGTACCAACTTTCCCAAGGGTAACAGATCCAGAAATGTATGAAGCCTTTAAAGCTGTTTCTAAAACAGGATTACCAATAGGTATTCATGCTGAGAACTTTGCTATGTGCGATTTCTATGTAAAGAAATTCCAAAGAGAAGGTAGAATGGACGGACCAGCTTGGGCTGAAGCAAGAATGGAATTGGCAGAAAAAGTTGCCATTGAGTTAGGTATAAGCTTTGCTGAAGATACTGGAGCAAGACTTCATATAGTTCATATGAGTACAGGTATTGGAGCAAAACTAGTTGGAGAAGCCAAGAAGAGGGGCTTAAATGTTACATCAGAATCCTGTCCACATTATCTAACTCTAAACTATCAAGATGCAATGTCTAAATATGGTGCTTTAGCTAAAATAGCTCCACCGTTAAGAACTAAAAAAGACAACGAAATGCATTGGGAAGGCATTAATAACGGCAGCATAGACTTCATAGCTACTGACCATGCACCATATGAAATAGAAAGCGAAAAGGCTAGAAAGGGAATGAATATCTGGACTGCATTCCCAGGTATACCAGGTGTAGAGACCATGGTTCCTATTTTAGTTAGCGAAGGTTACAATAAAGGCAGAATTTCTTTAAGCAAACTTGTAGAAATACTATCTACCAATGCAGCAATCCATTATGGATTATATCCAAAGAAAGGTGCCATGTTCATCGGTTCAGATGCTGACTTTACAATAATAGACCTAGATAAGAAATGGGTTATAGATCCTAAAGAGCAAGCTTCCATGTGTGGTTATACTCCATTAGAAGGAATGGAATTAACCGGCAAGGTGGCCATGACCATAGTTCGTGGAAACTTAGTGTTTAAAGATGAAGACCATAGTACTTTAGCTAACTTAACAGACGATGAACTACAAAAAGTTGTTCACAAGTATCCAGAAGGAGTAGAAGAAAAATATCCTGAAATATTCAAAGAATATCCAAATCTATATAGTAAGGAATATGAAAACTCCTATAGGAAAGAACATCCTGAACTAATAGATCAACATATAAGAAATATTAAGGGTATTAAGGTACAACCAGGATTTGGAAAATTTGTTAAGAGACAAAGTATTCAAGTATTACCAAGAAGAATAACATTTTAAAGAAAATATTTAAGGGGGAATTTAAATGCCAAGACATGCAATTTTAATTATCGATATGTTAAATGATTTTGCTCATCCAGATGGAGCTCTATTTTGTGAAGGAAATAGGGTTATAATCCCAAAACTTCAAGAAATCTTAAAATGGGTAAGGGAAAGAAATGCTAATGGTAACTTTGATGTTCAAATAGTTCACATACAAGAAGCCCATAGAAAAAATGACGCAGACTTCAAAGTTAGACCAGTTCACGCAGTAGATGGAACTTGGGGCTCAGACTTTATTCCTGAGTTACAGCCTGAAGGAGACGAATATATAGTTAAGAAAAGAAGACATAGTGGATTTGCATATACAGATTTAGACCTATATTTAAGAGAAGAAAATATAGATACTGTTGTAGTTACTGGTACTTGGACCAACGTATGTGTGAGAAGTACAGCTACAGATGCATTGGCTAGAGCATACAAGGTAATTACACTAACAGATGCCACTTATTCAAAAACACAAGAAATGCATGAATATGGATTAAAGGACTTAAGTATATTTACTAAGCTTATGACCTTTGATGAGTATAAGGAAGCATGGGAAAAGGGAATAGACCCATGGTTAGGTGGAGGAGACCCAGAAAATAAAGTTGAATAATGGATAAGGATGGATTATTAGAGGTATATGGTAGGGCCTCCTACCATATACCATTTAGGCTATTTCCGCCTGTCTAATACATAGAAAGAGAGGAAATAAGATGAGGGTAGTAGTTGGAATATCTGGGGGTAGTGGTTCCATATACGGCATATCCCTGTTGAAAGCACTGAAAGAATTAAATATAGAAACCCATCTTGTCGTATCTACCATGGGAGAGTATGTAACTAATCATGAATGTGGTGTTAGTCTTGAAGAGCTAAAATCCATGGCAACTTACTACCATGACAATAAAAACCTAGCAGCCCCAATAGCAAGTGGCTCATTTAAGGTTGATAAGATGATAGTAGTACCCTGTTCTATGAAGACCCTATCCAGCGTAGCCAACGGATATACTGATTCATTATTATCTAGGGCCTGTGACGTAACTATAAAGGAAGGGCGAAAACTAATCCTAGTTCCTAGGGAAACACCCTTAAGCCCTATACATTTGGAAAACATGCTAAAGCTTGCTAGGATAGGAGTTACCATATTTCCCCTAAGTCCTGGATTTTACAATCACCCACAGACCATAGAAGATATGGTAATCAATATGACAGGTAGATTGTTAGATACTTTAGGCATAGACAACAATTTAGTAAATAGATGGAAAGGGTAGAAAAGGGGGGAGAGAAATGCTAAGAAGCACCTTGGATTTTTTGAGGAAGAGAAATCTACTTTTAGAGTGCAACAGGGAAGTGGACCATATATATGAAATGGGAGCAGTGCTTTCCTATTTTAACAATAGGCAGCCTATTCTATTTAACAAAATAAAGAATAATCCCTTTTCTTCCATTGGAGGTTTATATGGTGATAGGGAAATAATCTATAGCCTATTAGGCCTGACCCATGAAAATAGGATAGAAAGATTTATGGATGCCTTAGTTAATCCTAAGCCCTATAAAGTAGTTAATACTGGACCTATTAAAGAAAACATCATAAAGAGAAATATAGACCTACCAAAATTACTTCCTATAAATAAATTTCAGGAAAAGGACTCATCTAGTTTCATTACAGCAGGAGTTATGGTAGTCAAGGATCCTACCACTGGTAAGTTCTTTACATCTATTAGGAGGCTTCAAGTAAATGGTGGAAATATACTATCAGCCTTAATAGCTTCACCAAAACTTACCAATGACTTTTTAGAACTGGAAAAACAGGGAAAAGCCTTAGAAGTGGCCATAGTCTTTGGCTATGATGCACCATTTTTAATGGCATCTCAATACAGCTCAGCAACCTATGGAGTAGATAAATTTGAAATAGATTCAAGCTTAAGGGGTAGACCACTGGAGTTAGTAGCTTGTGAAACAGTAGATTTATTGGTTCCAGCCAATGCTGAAATAGTTCTAGAAGGTCGGATTGTTCCTGGTAAAAGAGAATTAGAAGGGCCATTTGGTGAACTAATGGGTTATTATGGTTCTCAAGCTCCCCATCCAATTATAGAGGTATCTTGCGTACTACATAGAAATAATCCGATTTACCAAACTGCCTTTCCTTGTAGGGAAGAACATGTATCCAATGGATTAGTTAGGGAAGTAGAACTATATTACCACCTAAAGAATCAAGTAGATGTAGTAGATGTAAATGTAACAGAAGGTGGAGGCTATAGATTTAATGCCTTTGTATCCATTAGGAAGCGAAGGGAAGGAGACGGCAAGACTGCAATACTTGCTGCCTTAGGCTTAAACAAGGATTTAAAACATGTTGTCATAGTAGATGATGACGTAGATATATTTGATCTGCAGGATATTGAATGGGCCATAACTACAAGATCTCAGGCGTCAATGGATTATGTCATGGTAGAAGGAGCCTTAGGCTCATCTTTGGAACCATCCCACGATCTAAGGGGAGTGACTGATAAGGTAGGTATAGATGCGACCAAACCATTAAATGACCAAAATGGAAAATTTAGTAGAGCTATAATACCTGGATATGATAGAATAGAGATTAGCAAATATTTTCCAAATATTTTGATGAAATAAGCATTAAGATTAAGTGAACATAATTGGAGAAAGTTTTTCCAAGTATTTAGGAGAGAGGTGGTAAAGTGAGAGAAGCCATAGGATTGGTTGAGACTAGGTCCTTAGTTGGGGCCATTGAAGCAGCAGATGCCATGCTAAAGGCTGCCAATGTAAGGATAATGGACTTTCAAATTGTAGGTTCAGGATTAGTCACAGTTACAGTAGCTGGAGAAGTAGCTGCAGTTATGTCAGCGGTAGAAACTGCTAAAGACAGAGCAGGAGCTGTTTCTGAAGTGATCTCAGCCAATGTAATCCCAAGACCTCATGACGAAGTGGATAAAGTTTTCGATGTTGATGGTGGTGAAATAACATGGTAAATCCATTATCTAGGGTTGGTATGAAAAACATAGTAAATAAAGGCCCTATTTTTAGTTCAAGCATATCTAGACCAAGTATATCTAGGACAGGAAGCCTATCCAACCTAGATGAAAGAGAAGAGCAATTGTTAACAGAGATTATAAATGGCCAAAGGGAAGTTGTAGAAGGTATAAGTACTAAGAAGACCATAACTTTAGAAGAAGCAGTGGAAAGAATCAAAAAGAATTATTGATAAAGGCGGAGGTGTAAAATGGGTAAAGCGGTAGGCCTCATAGAAGCATTGGGACTTACAACTGCTGTTACTGCCTTAGACGCTGCTAGTAAGGCTGCTGATGTAACCTTAGTAGGCTTTGAGAAGATCATAGGCGTAGGCAAAGCAGTAGGTGTAAATATACAAATAGCTGGGGAAGTAGCTGCTGTAAAAGCAGCTGTGGATGCAGGGGTTGAAGCTGGCAATAGGGTAGGAGTCATATTTTCATCCCATGTAATTCCTAGACCCCATGAAGAAGTAGAAGCATTAATCGCTAAGTTTGGCAATAATTTGAAAAAGAAGCAAGACAACAAGGCGGAGACTAAAAATAAGAAAACAGAAAGTAAAAACAAAAAAGAAGAAAAGTAGTCAACAAAAATAAAAAAGAAAAATAGCAAATTAATTAATAATAAGGAGGAATTAGAATGGGTAATGCATTGGGTTTAGTTGAAACTAAAGGGTTGGTTGGAAGCATTGAGGCAGCAGATGCCATGGTTAAGGCTGCTAATGTTACTTTAGTAGGCTATGAAAAAATAGGTTTCGGTCTTGTAACTGTTATGGTTAGAGGAGACGTAGGAGCTGTTAAGGCTGCAGTAGACGCTGGGGCTGAAGCAGCAAGGGCAGTAGGAGAACTACATTCAGTTCATGTAATACCAAGACCACATGCAGAAGTAGAAAGGGTAATCTTAAGTAAGTACGAATAAAGCCATTGGAGTGTTTTAGATGAAAACCAAGATAACTTCAAATGTATTGGAGGATCTAGCTAGGAGGATTCAGGGGGATAGTAGTTCGGATAGTAGAGAAAGTGTATTAGTAGTTTTCAATGGTTCAAATATTAGATTAGATAAGAAATTAGAATATATTAGGTCACTAAAACAAAGGGGTATGAAAGTATCTTTAGCCTTTTCCTTCATGGCGGAAGGCATAGTAGATACTAAAAGGATTATTGACAATCTAAATCCATATAAAATTTACAAGGAAGCAGATGTATTTAACCTACAAGACATTGTAAGGGAAAATTCAGTCTTAATAGGACCTAATATTACAATAAATACCTTATCAAAAGTAGCATTAGGTATGATAGATAGCTTTGTACCCAGCCTTATATGGACCTTTCTTTACAAAAACAAAAAAGTATATCTTGATTTTAGCTCAGTAAGGCAATACTTAGGCCAAGAGACTGAAAACAAAGGTATTTTAAATTTAATTGATGGCCATATTAGGGCATTGGGGAATATGGGAGCTATTGAAATCAGTGAAGAGAATTTTAACCAAGTTTTCTTTGATGGAGTTCAAGCTTCTAAAGCTGATAATCCAACAAAGGTAGAAACTAATAAAAGGGTACTTACGGAAAATGATATTTTGTCCATATCAGCAAGATCTAATTTGGTGTTACCAAGGGGAACCATATTAACTCCTTTGGCCAAGGATAAGGCTAGGGAAAAAAATATTTCAATCCAATTTAAGTAAGGGGGGCTAAACTTGCTCATAGGAAGAGTAATAGGAACAGTAGTTGCAACTAGAAAGGACGAAAAATTAATAGGGTCTAAGCTGATGATTACACAGCCTCTCGATTTAGAATTAAATCCAAAAGGAGATCCAATCATTGCTGTAGACACTGTAGGTGCAGGTATAGGTGAATTGGTAGTCTATACTACTGGCACAGCAGGTAGGATAGCTGCTAGAAAATTGGATGCCCCTATAGATGCTGCCATTATTGGTATTATTGATGAAATGGACTTTAATAAAGAATTATTAGAAGGACCATAGAAGGGGGGAAAGACTTGAAAGATACTAAGTACTTGAAAATGGCTATGGAATACCGGTCTCTAATAGATGCTCTAATGAGCAACAAGGAATTTGCAGATACGGTCCTTGTTGGAGGAGAAGTAGTCAATGTAATTACTAGAGAAATCTATAGGGCAGATGTAGCCATAAAACACCAATATATTTTACTTGTGGGAGACTGTAGAGATTTAATTGGGCCTGATACAACAGTAATAGATGTAAGTGGAAAGTACCTATCACCAGGCTTTATAGATTCCCATATGCATTTTGAATCAAGCATGCTTACAGTTACAGAATTTTCCAGGCTATCTATACCTTCTGGAACTACTACCTTGGTTGCTGACCCACATGAAATAGGAAATGCCCTAGGTCCTGTAGGTATGAAGGCTATAGCTGATGAAATAGACAATGTTCCATCTAATGTTTATTTAGTAGTCCCTGCCTTAACACCTGATTGCCCAGGATTG
>Ga0209537_1002978_pt1 | contig 16097 bp, 10 predicted proteins | sample BioPla4DNA1_FD_187698 | JGI IMG/M metagenome (GOLD analysis project Ga0209537, IMG submission 187698) | Biogas fermentation microbial communities from Germany - Plant 4 DNA1 (SPAdes) (version 2) | ecosystem: Engineered > Bioreactor > Anaerobic > Digestate | place: Bielefeld, North... | reverse complement strand
GTTAACCGCTCCGCCTTGCAGCGTTTACAAGCAACGAGACAATTTTTATTGCAGTTTTCATGGGATGAAATTTAATTTTGCACCGAAAGCAGAAAAATGCTCATCAAGCAAACAAGCTTAAATATGAGCAGGAAAAAATGCCGAATTAACGAACTATTAAGTATGTGTAACGTTGCTTTAGGGCTTGCAGGTATATCCGTTCTGCTTCTTTATGATCTTGCTTCTTTGCGGCTGTTTCCCAACCGAGTTTTCTTAGCAGCCTTAGGCTACGGACTTCACGGCTTTGCTATCCTTGCAGCTGCTGCGGCAGAGGAGCAGCTGCAGCTGCCTGTGGAAGCAAAAATTTTTGGCTGGCCCCTCCTGTTAGTGGGTCTTGGCTGGCTCTGCTATTGTTTGTTTTTCTTCAAACCCCTGGCCAATACATACCGCGGAAAACTAGCTCTCACCGCACAAGACCCCTATGCCTTGACGCGGCACCCGGGTTTTCTAGGTCATGTAATGCTGCTGGTGGGTTTGTTTTTCGTGACAGGATCCGCCTGCCTTCTGCAAGGCGGTTTTTTCTGGATCCTGGCGAATCTCGTCTATATATTCATCCAAGACCGCTGGCTTTTCCCGCACATTTTTGAGGATTACCCCCGCTATAGAAAAGCTGTTCCGTTTCTGTTCCCCACAAAACTCAGCTTTCAACGCTTTTGGCAAACAAGGTAGATAGGGAGGGAGGACATGGCTAATCTGTGTGAGCTGTTAAGAGAAGGAAAAACTAACGAAGCTTGGCTGAAATACTGCGGCTTTATTGAACTGTCCCTTGTTGAATTCATGGAAATCCAAGAGCGGCTTTTAATGGAACAACTGCAGCTTCTTTCAGATAGCCACTTGGGCAAAAAACTGTTAAGAGAGAGCTTCCCAAAGAGTCTAGAAGAATTCCGTCAAACCGTTCCCCTGACTACCTACGAAGACTACCTCCCCTATTTCGATGAAAAAAGAGCAGACGTCCTAGCTGTTCAACCTGAATTTTGGATTTGCACCTCTGGCAAATTCGATTCCTATGACCAAAAATGGGCACCATACCCAGCAGCCTGGGTGCAGACCCAGATCAACAACTTTATCGCAGCCATTATCTTTTCCATCTGCAGCAAAAAAGGCAGTTTTTCCCTGCGGGAAAACTCCAGCTTCCTCTACGCCATGGCGCCGCCACCGTACCTCACCGGCATGGTACCGCATTACTTAAAAAACGAATTTCCTTTTGCCTATCTGCCGCCTCTGGCAGAAGCAGAAAAAATGGATTTCGACCAGCAAAACCTGGAAGGCTTCCGCTTGGGCCTCCACTACGGAATCGATTTGTTTTTCGGCATTTCAGCAGTGCTGGATCGGATTGGCGAAAAATTTGTCAAACAGGGTATAGCCGCTTTAGGGCAAAGGGGACTCAGCCCCCTAGCTTGGCTGCGCCTGTGCTGCGGATACTTGCGGAGCAAACTGGAAAGGCGGGAATTTCTGCCAAAAGACGTTTGGAACCTGAAAGGAATCATCTGCACAGGCACAGATACGAGCTTCTACAAAAAGAGAATCGAACACTACTGGGGCGTAAAGCCCCTGGAAATCTACGGCGGTACAGAAATCGGCTTCGCAGCAACCCAAACCTGGGACTACAACGGCATGATCCTCTTTCCGGATGTGAATTTCTGGGAATTCATCCCGGAAGATGAACACTTCAAAAGCCAGGCAGATACAAACTACGAGCCCCGGACCGTCCTCTTCTCTCAACTTGAACCTGGCAAGCGGTACGAACTCGTGGTGACCAACCTCAAAGGCGGAGCCTTTGTCCGCTACAGGGTAGGGGATATGATCAAAGTCCTCAGCCGCACCAACGAAACCCTGGACATAGACCTACCCCAGATCATCTACGAGGACCGAGTGGAAGATGTCATTGATCTGGCCGGCTTCACCAGGATCACTGAACGGGCTTTAGGCAAAGCCCTTGCCCTCAGCGGCATAGACAATGCAAACTGGCTTGCCTACAAAGCCTTTGCCGACAACCACCCCCTTATCGAGCTGATTTTGGAAGTTCAAGAGCCTGACAGCACAAGAGAACTTGAAGAAAAAATCCACCTGGCCTTAAGAGGGGTGGATTCAGATTATCGCGATTTGGAGTCCATGGTCGGCTACCGTCCCCTGCGGGTGAAAGCCATTCCAGAAGGAACTATAAACCTGTTGAGAGAAAAATTAGGCAGAGGAGAGTTCAGTTGGGCAGCCGGCTTAGGCTCCCGGCTCAATCCACCAGCAAAAATCATGGAAATGATCGCCTCTACGGTTGAAAAATAAGCAATGGAAGGAATCGCAACGGCTATGGAGATTACCTTGCTCATTCCCTTAATTGCCTGCATTTCGTATTGTGCGCTCTTGCCCTTGGCCTGGAAAAGCCCCCGCCCAAAGCTTTCCAAGCTCTTTATCCACTACCTCTTTTTGATGATCATCTGGAGTTTGAGCTCTCTTTTCTTGCGCACCAATTTTCCACCAGGACCAGGATTCTGGAGCAAGATCATGCTCATGGGGATTATCGGCGTTCCCTTTGTCTTTTTTCACTTTACCCAAGAGCTCTTGGGAAGGAAAAACTATCTTTTGGTGCGGCTTGGCTACCTGCTGGCCGTGGTGTTTGCGGTTTTGAACCTGCTGGGTTTGATCGTCACCAACATCGCCTTTACAGAAAGCGGCTTCCGTTACACCATCGGACCTGCAGCACCGCTGCTGGGCATCTTCGGTGCAGGCTACACATTTGCCTCAGGCCTTCTCTTGTGCATTCAGTGCATAAAAGACCGCCATTCGTTCTGGTCCAACAGGCTTTGTTATCTTTCTGTCGGAGCAATGTTCGTGGTTGTGGGCAGCCTTCTCAATTTCATTCCCGAAATCGGCAGATACCCCGTGGACATCACAGCCAACACCATCAATGCCTTTTTGCTTGCCTACGCAATCTACAGGCACAGGCTCCTCAGCGCAACCATTCCCATCCGCAAGGCCCTGGTTCTCTTCCTAACCTTTACAGGTCTTGTTGTCTTATTCCTGCCCATATTCAGTCTACTGGGATCCTTCGACAGTCCTTTTATCCTGGCCTTTGTTTTCGCAAGCCTAACTATTTTCTTCTACGAACAATTAAAGGGCGGGATCCAGACCCTTTTGGACAGAGTCATCTTCGAGGAGAAGTATAACTATCGGGAAACCCTGAAAGCATTCAGCAAGCTGATGACCTCCATCAAAGATTTGAGCCGGCTTGCCGATTCAACCCTGGAGCTTTTGGTGCAGGCACTGCATGTCAAAGGAGTGCTGCTGTTTCTTCCCAACGAGGCAGGGGACTTCTCTGCCCACGCACAAAAAGGCTATTCCCAAGACGTACTTGCTTTTCAGCTGGACAAGCAAAGCGCGATCGTTCGTTATCTTGCCCGACAAAGCGAACAAGTCCTTACAGGCAGAGATCTGGAAACCAAGCCTGAATTCCGCGGCCTCTGGCAGCAGGAAAAGGAGATGCTGGAGAAGCTGGGAGCTGAGGTCATTGTAGGGCTGAATATCCAAGGCACCCTCCAAGGCATCTTGTTCTTGGCAGGGAAAACATCCAACAGCCCCTACACAGACGACGATCTGGCCCTTTTGATTACCCTCACCAACCAGGCAGCTGTGGCGCTGCACAACGCCCAAACCTACCATGCGGTGTGGGAACAGGCCATCCGGGACGATTTAACCAAGCTCTACAATTTCCGATACTTCCACGAATACCTGGATAAAGAAATCTCCCGCTGCGCAGAAGCCAAAGGGATTTTCTCCCTGATTCTGCTGGATTTGGACTTTTTCAAAACATACAACGACGTCTACGGCCATCTTGCAGGGGATAAAGCTCTAATCAAAGTTGCCCAGGCAATGCAGGAGTCCATACGCCCCTCGGATGTGGCTGCCCGCTACGGTGGAGACGAATTTGTCGTCATCCTGCCTGAAACAGGTTTAGAACAGGCAAAAGCTGTGGCAGAAAGGATACGAGAAAACGTCTGCTTGAAATTCCAGAATTACGGCTGTTCCCTTTTGACAGTAAGTTTAGGCGTGGCTGCATACCCAGAACACGGCCGCACCAAGCAGCAGATCCTGACCTCTGTAGATAGGGCTTTATATCGGTCTAAGAATCTGGGGCGGAACCTGGTCACAGAAACTGCCCTTGAAATCGGAATGGCAGAACTTGCAGCCCAAGCAGAAAAAGATTTCCTGAAAGAACAAATGCGGGGCATGCAGCTGGACACCATTTATACTTTAGCTGCCGCCATTTACGCCCGGGACAACTATACCTACGAACACTCAAAAAAGGTGACCCAATATGCAGTTGCAATGGCGGAAGAGCTGGGCCTGTCTGATGAACATAAACAGCTCATCAACAATGCCGCAATGCTTCACGATATCGGCAAGATCGGCATCCCAGAGAGCGTTCTGAACAAGCCGGGCCCTCTGACCTCTTCAGAACGGGAGCTCATCCAATACCACGTTACAATCGGCGAGACCATCCTCAACCAAATGCCTTATCTGAGGAGCCTCGCCACCATCGTCCGCCACCACCACGAAAGATACGATGGCTACGGCTATCCAGACGGCTTAAGCAAAGAGAACATACCCCTGGAGGCCAGGATTTTGGCCATCGCTGATGCTTTCCACGCCATGACCAGCGACAGGCCCTATCGGAAAGCACTGACCAGAGAGGAAGCCATAGAGGAAATGATCCGGTACGCTGGCACCCAATTTGATCCTCATCTTGTGCCGTTGTTTGTGAACATAGTCCAGAGCAGACCACCAGGAGGATGGGAATGAAAAGAAGAATTCTTCTCTTATGCTTGTTATTAATGATCTCCCTCTCTATTTCAGCAAGCTTCCGCTTCGTGCAGGTGACAGATTCCCACGCAGGCAGATACGAGGCGGGTAACCGGGCGGTAGCGAACATTGTAAAGGAGATCATTAGCCTGGATCCAAAACCGGACTTTGTGATCGCAACTGGCGATTTTATCGAAACCGGCCTGGACTGGGAGTACGAAAAATATAAAGAACTCATCGCGCCCCTTGAGAAGCACGGCATTCCAATCTACCACACTTTAGGAAACCACGAAAGCCGCTGGGCAGCTAGGATAAAAAAAGACTTTCGAGACAACTTCGGTCCGGAATACCTTCACTTCAACTACAACGGACACCACTTTTTCCTCCTTGACACTTCTTTCGTTCCGGAAGCCTACGGGCACCTGGAGACGGAACAGTTCGAGTGGCTCTCAGAAGAACTGGCGAAAATAGGCCCAAATCAACCAATCTGGGTCTTCAGCCACCATCCGTTAGGATTCAGCGCTCGTTTTTCCGACAACGACTGGGAAGCAGTGGAAAGGCTCCTTCCATATAACTTGATTCTTGCCATGTCAGGCCACGGCCACAGCTTCCGCCGCTGGCAGATCCACGGCAAGGAGTTTTTCATGTGCAAAGCAGCAGATCAGGGCGCTTACACCATTGTGGATGTAGAGCCGGAGCGGGCAGTTGTCTATTACAAACAGCTGGGCCAAAAGGAAACCTTTGCCTTTGAGGTTCCCATCAGCCGAAAGCGAAGAGAAGAGGTAAGCTTCATCTGCCAGCATCCGTACACTGTAAGGCAGGGTGAGCCCTTTCCAATCACAGTCCTTCCCAGCACAAAGGTAGATGGCGTGCAGGTTAAGGTGGGGGAAGAGCCCTGGCAAGATCTAGCCCAAGAAGGCAATCGGTGGCAGAAAACAGTGGCTTGTAAGTATGCAGGCCGCAAAACCCTCTGGGTGCGCTGCCTGAAAGGCCCCGAGATCTACCAGGAAATGCTGCCCCTTACAGTTCTCCCCGAAGTGAAAGAAAGCCTGCCCAAGGTCCTCTGGACCTATAAAACAGGCGGCTCCATTTTCTCCTCCCCAACAGGGGACAGTGAGCGGATCTACGTCGGCTCCCACGACGGCTCTCTATACGCGCTCAAAAAGGATACAGGCCAGCTCTGCTGGGCTTATAAAACAGGGGGACCTGTCCTCTCTTCGCCGCTCCTTTGGGAGGGGGCAGTGTATTTTGCATCTGGCGACGGGCATGTCTACAGTCTGGACTCTGCCACAGGCAGCCTTTTATGGAAAAGGGAGGTAGGGGAGCCGGTTATCTCCTCGCCTGCCATCTCCCAAGGCAGGCTCTACATCGGCGGGCCTGTTTTTCTCTACTGCCTCAGTGCTGAAACAGGCGAGATCCTCTGGCAGTATGAAGAGGGGGATTTGATAAAGGTCAGGCCTGTGGTCCATGAAGGAAAAGTATACTTCACCTCCTGGGGCAGGCATGCAACTTGCCTCGACGCCCAAACAGGAGAACTGCTCTGGAAGAGGGAAATCGACAAAAGCTTCTACTACTCTCCAGCCACAGGCAATCCCCTTGTCCACGCTGGAAAGCTTTTCATCACCACCCCGAGAAACCGCGTCCTGGCATTAGACCTGGAAACAGGCGAGACTGTCTGGCAAGTAGAAAACGTTAAGGCTGGCTACTGCTCTGCAGCCTTATGGGGAGATTTACTCCTCCTCACTGCCTTAGACGGCAATATCTATGCTTTAGACAGCAAAACAGGTGCCATGAAGTGGCAGAGCAAGGCAGGGGAGGGCATCTACGATGCAAGGGTGGCTGTAGACGGCAGGCTTGGGATCACCAACACCTGCTGGGGAAGCCTAGCCGCTTTTGATCTTGAAACAGGCGAGCTCAAGTGGAAGGAGAAGCTCGCAGACGCCTTTATTTTCAGCGCTCCCTATGCTGACGGGGGAGTTGTCTATGTGGGCAGCACAAACGATCACATCTATGCTGTAAAGCATAAATAGGGATGAAAGGAAAACGGGGCACTTCTGCCCCGTCTTTTTTTTCACCTGTACTGTACCCTCACCTCAATATCTTGATTGTAATTGCCGAAGCCTTTTCCGAAAAGGTTAATTCCCCCCGGGTTTTTTGCGTCTTCCGGCACTGCAATCCGAAATTTTAAATCCTGATGTGGTTCAATGCCCAGATCCGCAATAGTCAGGGAGGAGAGGTAGACGCCGTCGAGAAAGCTGCCCTCCTGTGTGATCTTGAGGGTTTTCAGAAGGCCGTGCTTTGTTCCGTGCTGCCACCAGGAGGGAGTGTAAATGCCGCCTTTAGCGCCGAAATCTCCTGGCGACGTCCAATAGCCCACCAGCTTGTCGTTGAGGTAAAAGTGGATGTCGCTGGGCCAATCTTCGTTGTAGCCGGGATGTTCTGAACAGATTTCCAGAGAGATCTCGAATTGCTCTGGTTCTCCTCTGGAGAAGAGGTAGCTGGGGATGGAGTATTCCAGCCAGCCTGTCCTAAACCAGACAATAGCAGCTTTTGTCCTGTCAGGATCGCTGAAGTAGCGGGGATCATCGCAGATCCCAATTAACCCATCTGTTGAGGCAAGGCCGCAGGTGGGCTGGACGCTGTGGGCTACAAACTGCCCAACAGGAATGGAAAGCTGTCTTGTGCTCTCGCTGCTCTCTGGAGAGGGGAAAAGCAGAAGCACCTGCTTTGCAGCCAGGGAACAAAGCTTCTGCCTGCCTCTTTTGCCAGTGATGCTTTCTGTCTTCACGATCCCTGCTTCTTCCAGAAGGTTGATGTGCCTTGTGACAATAGCACCTGAAATATCCAGACTTTCTGCCAGCTGGCCGATGTTCAGCGGCTTTTCTGCCAAAAGGTTTATGATTTTGAGCCTGGTTTCCGATGCCAGGGCTGCAAAGAAAGGATAGCTGGAAGCTGCGACCTCGATCTTCATTAATTTACCACCTCAAGCTGATTATATAACCATTTAGTTAAACAGTCAACAACCTCTTGACAATTTTCCCTGGCAGCGCTAGAATAAACTCAAATACAAGGTTATTTAAATAACCAATAGGTTAAGGAGTGAGCTGAATGAGCATCCCCAGACCAGAATATCCAAGGCCGGATTTGGTGCGGAAAGAGTGGCTCAACCTCAACGGCAGCTGGGACTTTGCCTTCGACTTCGGAGCAAGCGGCAGGGAAAGGGAGCTTGAGTGGACCCACAAAATCATCGTCCCTTTCTGCCCTGAAAGCGAGCTTTCAGGAATAGGCTACCGGGATTTTATGAACTGCGTCTGGTACAGGAGAACTTTCCAAGTGCCGGAAAGCTGGCGGGACAGGCGGGTGATCCTCCACTTCGGTGCTGTGGATTATCAGGCTGAAGTCTGGCTGAACGGCCGCTCGATAGGCACCCACAGAGGCGGCTATTCTTCCTTCTCTTTTGAGATCACAGACTACCTGCAGGAAGGCGAAAACACTGTTGTGATCTGTGCAGAAGACGACACCAGAAGACAGCTGCAGCCCCGGGGCAAACAGTCTGCCCGCTTTCAGTCCCACGGCTGCGACTACACCAGAATAACCGGCATCTGGCAGACAGTCTGGCTGGAGGCTGTGCCGAGAACACATCTTGCTTCTTTGAAGCTGATGCCTGATCTGAAAAACGGCAGGATCCACATCTCAGGACAGCTGGACAGCGGGGAGGGGAAGATAACAGCTAAGGCTTACTTCAAGGGCAGCAAGGTGGCTGAGGAAACCATTCTTGCAGGGAGGCATTTTCAGTTCAGCATGACCCTTAATGAAGTCCATCCCTGGGAGCCGGGAAATCCCAACCTCTACGACCTAGAACTTGAAGTGGAGGGCGAAGACGGCAGTTCAGATCACGTGTCAAGTTATTTTGGCCTGCGGGATATCTCCTGGCACGATGGCCTCCGAATAAACGGCAAGAAAGTTTTCATGCGCCTTGTCTTGGACCAAGGGTATTATCCAGACGGCCTCTACACAGCACCATCAGATGAAGAGCTAAAAGCTGATATCCTGAGGGCTATGGAGATGGGCTTCAACGGCGCCCGGCTCCATCAGAAAGTTTTCGAGCCCCGCTTTTTATATTGGGCAGACAAGTTGGGCTATCTGCTCTGGGGCGAACACGGCAGCTGGGGGCTGTCCCTGGACAAGCCAGAGGCTCTGCGCATTTTCCTTCCTGAATGGAGAGAGATTATGAAAAGGGATCAGAATCACCCTGCCATAATCGGCTGGTGTCCCCTCAACGAAACCAGGCCCGGCCCCCACAGAGGCCACCAGCAGGAGTTCGTGCGGGCGGTGTGGGAGTTCACCAAGGAGTTTGATCCCACAAGGCCTGTCATCGATACCAGCGGTTACACTCACGTGGCAACAGATATGTACGACGTTCACGACTACGATCAGGACCCGGAAAGCTTCAGCCAGCGCTATCAGGACTTTTTAGAAGGGAAAAAGGTGTTTGTCAACTATCCAGAAGTCGAGCAGTATCAAGGCCAGCCTTACTGGGTCAGCGAGTACGGCGGCATCTGGTGGCAGCCGGACAACCCCGACGAAAAAGCCTGGGGCTACGGCAAGCGGCCCCAGAGTGAAGAAGAGTTTCTACAGCGCTACCGCGCCCTCACAACCACCCTGTTGAAAAACCCCAAGCTCTGCGGGTTCTGCTATACACAGCTGTACGATATAGAGCAGGAGGTCAACGGCCTTTACACGTATAGGAGACAGCCAAAATTCCCTAAAGAAGTGATCCGGGAAATCAACACACAGCCAGCGGCTTTTGAAGAAGGTGAATGAGGTGAACAAGATCAAATATGCCAGGGAGATTCCAGCAGCAGGAACTTGGGATGTAATTGTAGCCGGCGGCGGACCTTCAGGCCTCTGTGCAGCTGTGGCCAGCAGCCGCAGAGGCGCCAAGACCCTTCTAGTAGAGCGCTACGGCGTCTTGGGCGGGAATTTGACCGTCGGTGTTGTGGCTCCCCTCTTAGGCGGCGTCGCACCTGGCACCATGGCAGATGAAGTGAGAGAGATTTTGGGAGGACGGAGATACTTCGACCCTGAGGAAGCAAAAGGCATCCTCACCCGCTGGGTTGATGAAGCAGGGGTGGAAATCATGCTTCAGGCGCCAGTGGTGGATGTTGTTAAAGAAGGAGATAACCTTGCTGGCCTTGTCATAGGCAGCAAAAAAGGCCTGACCTGTCTCCAGGGTAAGATCTTCATTGATGCCACAGGGGATGCTGATGTTGCAGCTTTCGCCGGGGTACCCTACGTCCAGGGCAGGAAAGAGGACGGGCTGGTGCAGCCGGTGAGCTTGATGTTTGTGGTTTCCAATGTGGAAGAGGATGCAATCATCTGCGAACACGAAGCCCACCATGTAGACACACCCCACGGCGATTACTTGGATGTCTGCAAACAGGCCTGTGCCCGAGGCGAACTGCCTGATAACGTGACAATCGTGCGCCTCTATCATGGTGCAAGGCCTTGTGAGCGGGTGGTCAATGCCACCCAATTGTGCGGCATCGACGGCACAGATCCTGTGGAAGTTGCCAGGGCAGAGGTGAACCTGCGGGAGCAGATTGGTCAGGTCATCGCGTTCTTGCGCAAGTACGCCCCTGGTTATGAAAACTGCCAGCTGAAGATCTCACCTTCCACCTTAGGGGTGCGGGAGACCAGACGGCCTCAGACGAAAGTAGTTTTACAGCGAGAAGATCTCGTGACAGGCAGGTTCTTCGAAGATGCTGTAGTGGAAGATGCCATCTTCAGCATAGACATCCACAATCCTGCAGGAGGCGGCCAGGCTGAAGGAATAGCCGCACGAGTTCGCCCCTATACCATCCCTTACGGGACGATGCTGCCGGAGGGAGTAGACAATCTCCTCCTCACTGGCCGGGCCATTGGCGGCACCCACGATGCCCATGCCTCGTTCCGCGTGATGAATATAGCCATGGCGCTTGGCCAGGCAGCAGGTACTGCTGCAAGTTATGCGGTAGAAAAGGGAATTAAGCCTTCTGATGTTGAGCCCAAAGCCATAAGGGACCTCTTGCGGGGGCAGGGAGTTAAGCTCACCGCCGTGAATTGAAAGCATAAACAAAAAAAGACGATGACTTCATCGTCTTTTTTTGTTGCAAGAGGAGATCATCTTTGCTATTGTATTGTTGAAAGTTTATGGGAAAGGGTACTGCCAAGTGAGACGATTTTTCATCTCAAAAGAAAATATTGATGGACAGCAAGCCCGCCTTACCGGCTCCTGTTCCCATCATCTCCGGGATGTGCTGCGGATGCAGAAGGGAGAAAAAATCATCCTCGCCCTAGATGGGCTGGAGTACCTCGCTGAAATTCAAGAGTTCAGCGGGGATGAGGTGCTCTGCCTCCTCCTTGAAACAAGACAGGGCCAGGGAGAGCCGCCTGTTGAGGTTGTTCTCCTTTTGGGAATTCCCAAAGGGGAGAAGCTGGAGCTTGTGATCCAGAAAGCAGTGGAGCTGGGAGTTTCCAGAATGGTGGTCCTTGAAACCGAACGGTCTGTCGTGAAGCTGGACCGCACTAAAGCCGAGAGAAGGCTTCAGCGCTGGCAGCGGATTTCCTTGGAAGCTGCCAAGCAGTGCCAGCGGAGCACTGTACCGCAGGTGGAAGGAGTCTACAAGCTGTCTCAGTATCTTGAGGAAAATTTAAAAGGAGAAGCCCTGTTTCTCGTCCCCTGGGAGGACGAGGAGACAACTGGCATCGGTGAAGTGCTCAAGGCTCATTCGCAAGCCCGGCGTGTCTACCTCCTCATCGGCCCTGAAGGGGGGCTTTCTAAAGAGGAGGTGGAGCTTGCCAAAGCCCACGGCGGGATTCCTGTCTCTTTGGGCCCCCGGATCCTGCGCACTGAGACGGCGGCCATCGTAGCGCCGGCTCTGGTTCTGTATCAATTGGGAGACTTGAATTGACAGAATGCATTGGCTCCACGTGCCAGCAGGAACAGACAGCGTTCAACCCTTTCAGGAAAAGCACAAAACCCAACAGTCCCGGATATTAATCTTTATCAGCACGGCACAGTCCTCTGTCGAAAAGCATGCTGCTACGCACCGCTGATTTTGGCAAAGCCCTGACGGATAATCTCTGCCATTCTCTTCCGTCTTTCAGCAAGGAACTCCGGGTACTCCATCTCATACCAGCGTTCAGGCAGGGCGTGCAGGCGATACATTTTCTGAAGTTCGTCAGAGGTAAAATTACCGTCTGTAATAAACCTGCTTTCCAGTTTCGGCACATATTCCATAGGCGGTTGGGAGGATATCTTGATATTATCGCTCCACTCCACCAGGGTGAAGTTAGCCGGCTGGTTGATCAGCCGGTTATCAGTGATTTTACACCCCACAAGATACTTGCGGGGGAAGAGATGGTGCTGTTCAAGGGCAGCTTTCTTTGCTGTCGTTGAGGGATCAAGAAGAACAGATACTTTCATCCTGGAATAGAGGACAGGCGCTTCCAAAAGGCACAGCGCTGCATAGTAAGCGTGCTGTCCTGTGTTGCGCACTATGCTGCCATCTAATTCGTTTGGCAGGGTGATTTCCCAATAGTCTCGTGTGAGCACAGCATCGATTTGCTGATTCAAAATGCGAATGAAATCATCTGCAGTGCGCGCTTCACGCAGCAGAGCCAAATCCTGCTCCATACGGCTTTCAGGAGAGCTGGAATAGCGCCTCGTGAGGGTGGCCATGAAAAACCAGCGGGCGATGATCTCTCGCAGCCGGAAGTGGTCCACCTGAAAGTCCTGCTTCCCTATGAGCCAGAGGGCGTAAGCATAAAGGACGGCCGTGTCAGAAGAAATGAACTTTGAGCTGGTGTAGCCGGCCTGCCTGAGAACCTTGAAGAATTCGTGCCAGTTCTGAAGATTGAGGACATAGGCCTGGCTTTCTTTAAGCATTGCAAACTGCTTTTCCCGCTGTGCTTCGGAGAACTGTTTGGTCTGCAAGTCTTTGCCCCTCAGCAGGGAATAGACATGCTCCAGGCGAGCCCGCCTGAACCCCAAGGCAACGCTTACCCTCAGCAGCTGGTCTGGGTTGGGTTGTATAAAGTGATTATACGGGGAGCTCTCGCCTATAGCAGGGGGTCTTTTCCCTTTGCGGCAGAACTCTTCCAGCTGCGTGCGGCCCTCATCCCAGAAAACCGACATCAGGGTGAGGATGAAGTCTGCCTGGTTGAGCCGTGTCCCCTTGCTGTTGATGCGCACAAAGATTTCTGCCATGATGTCTTCGTCAACGGCATAAGATACCTCAAGAGCAGTGATTGGGTAATCCTGCAGCTTTACCAGCCGGTCGATGGCAGCTGGTATTTTCTGTTCCTCTTCCAGAGGTACTTCCCTCCGGGCCTTCAATTGTTCTAGAAAGTCTTGGATGAAGGTGTAGGTACTTGTTTTCGGGTTCCACAGCTCACTCACATCTGGGATCCATTCTGGATTCTTTTCAATGGCAGAGTTCCATACTTCGAATTTTTCTTTAAGGGGGTGGAAGGCAATCCGGATCCGTTCGTGCTGAAAATCCTTGTTCAGCACCTCAACGCCCTTCATCACCGCATAAAGGGCGGTCAGGCGTTGCTGGCCGTCCACGATAAGCAGCTGCGGAACCTTTTGTTTGCTCTCTGCACCTATGGTTCGGTGTGGGCCAGAGGAATAGCCATTTTCCCAAAAGAGGAGGTAGCCTATGGGGAAGCCCCGGTACATGGAATCGAACAGATCGCGCACTTTGGTGCGTTGCCAGACGAAAGGACGCTGGATGTCCGGCAGGCCGATTTCGCCCACGTGAATTTTTTCGATGAGCCCTTTTAGAGTATAATCAACCTTTTTGAATAGCACATCAGCCATTGTCTTTAATCCTCCTCATAAAATGAGCTTGTCCAGTAAAGATAGACGCTTATTCTCATTATACAATTTGCCCGACAATTCGTCCAGATCACAGAATACTAAAACATTACAAAAACATTACAAACATCACAACATTTCAATCATAATTCTAGCTGGTTACAACCTATTGCAATTCATCTTTGTATAAACACTTCCTTCAGCTCTATTGAGAGAAAATCGTTTTGAAAAGACTGTAAAAAGTTTCTTCGCCTATCAGCCGTCAATCCTGGATTTTTAGGAGGAGCTGCGTGCATGAGTTATCAACAGAAACAAGCAGCTCATTTTTATGAAATACAACTTTCGCAGCTTCAAAGCCAGCACTAAACGCTGATTTATCAACGATGCCTTAGACAAAAAGACGCACGCATCCTTATTTGTGGTATAATTTCAGATGAAAGAATGTTATCCGCCTATTATCGCTGAAAGCGAATTACGGACTATTTGGATAGAAAAATAAATAGAGAAATGAACTTGTGGGGATGAGATATTATACTTGAAAAAATGGACGAGTTCTTTGACAAACGGCTGGATGTATACGAAGAGCATCAATTGAATTGTATTGATTCAGCACATGAATTTTATACATTTACCGCCAAGTGTCTTCCCATGCATCCCGGCTGTAGAATTATTGATCTTGGTTGCGGAACCGGATTAGAGCTAGACGAATACTTCCGCTTTAATCCATCAGCAAAGGTTGTCGGAATCGATTTGGCCCCTGGGATGCTTAACAGACTGCGGGAAAAGCACTGTGATAAGGAATTGACACTTATTCTCGGCTCATACTTTGATGTTCCATTCGGAACTGAACAATTCGATGCGGCTGTATCTGTGGAATCGCTGCATCATTTCACAGCTGATGAAAAGAGACCCCTCTATGAAAAGCTGAGGAGGTCATTAAAAACTAATGGGTACCTTATTCTTACAGATTATTTCGCTTTATCTGATGAAGAAGAAACATTTTACAGAAAAGAACTGCTTCGCCTAAAGGAAGAACAAAATATTGAAGACAACGAGCTTTATCATTACGATACGCCGCTTACTGTCAACCATGAAGTTGAGTGCCTTTTGGCTGCAGGTTTCTCTTCAGTTGAGATCTTGAATCAATGGGGAGCAACATACACTATCAAAGCCATCCGATAAAAATAAGTTCGTCTCTATAAAAAGCCAGCACAGCATTGTTGTTTAGGGTTCATGTTTTGATTTTACGATAATTTAGCAACTCAACTTTCGTAGCTCAAAAATCCAAACAAACGCTTGCAGTGAATAGAATAGGTAATCTCTAAAAAAGGTCAAATAAGGCATCGCTCTCTTCTTTCGAAACGATAACAATAAAGCTCTCTTCATACACTCCTTCAATATTGACAAGATCAATTTGAGGGAATCAATTAGCTTCATGCCCTCCATTTCGGCGCAGCAAATATAAAAAAGTTTCTAATAGTTCTTGGGTCTTCTTCAGCTTTAGATTCTATTTCAAGCATTGTATATCTCATGAAAACAATAGTTGTGTGAACTACTAGCGCATCATAACAACGACTCTGATATTCTTTCCCCAACCCTGAAAAAGACTTCGTTGCTTTGAAGAAAACTTCTATATCTAAACGCTTTCCATAAATGCAGCTGCTCGCATGCTTAGCGCTGCTTGGCTGATTTTTTATCTCTGCTCCTTGTTCGTAAAAGGATTGAGCCTCCTTCAAAAAGATATTATCGCCTTTATGCCATTGAACAAAACATGTTTATGCTGATTGTATATTCTGTGCGCTGGCAGCAGATTCTCTTAGAGGCTTGCAGTGCCAGCGGAGCACTGTACCGCAGGTGGAAGGAGTATATAAGCTGTCTCAGTATCTTGAGAAAAATTTAACAGGAGAAATCCTGTTTCTCGTCCCCTGGGAGGACGAGGAGACAACAGGCATCGGTGAAGTGCTCAAGGCTCATTCGCAAGCCCGGCGTGTCTACCTCCTCATCGGCCCTGAAGGGGGGCTTTCTAAAGAGGAGGTGGAGCTTGCCAAAGCCCACGGCGGGATTCCTGTCTCTTTGGGCCCCCGGATCCTGCGCACAGAGACAGCTGCGATTGTAGCGCCTGCCTTAGTGCTGTATCAATTAGGCGATCTCAATTGAAGGTGGGGATGGGGGCTTGTTCACATCGCAGTTTTATAAATTATCTCCCTTTAAGGGATAAGGAGAGGTGTTTATCAAGTTTTCTAGAACCTATAATTGTATGCATATGTTTTCCCTGTGAACCTCACCACCCAAACTGTCGTTATGGGTGGAGCATCCATTGGCTTACATACGGTTTCCCCAAGCATTATGCACCCAACCGGCGCATGGCCTGGTAGAAACTAATCAGTGAAGCCAATGTCTG
>Ga0209537_1002976_pt1 | contig 16101 bp, 9 predicted proteins | sample BioPla4DNA1_FD_187698 | JGI IMG/M metagenome (GOLD analysis project Ga0209537, IMG submission 187698) | Biogas fermentation microbial communities from Germany - Plant 4 DNA1 (SPAdes) (version 2) | ecosystem: Engineered > Bioreactor > Anaerobic > Digestate | place: Bielefeld, North... | reverse complement strand
GGGGGGGTTGTTTCATGAGGTCACCAAATTACAGTTCACTTTCCAATACCCTTATCAGGGACAAAATGCCTAAATACATAGAGAAAAGCGGCAAAAAAGCAATAATTGAAAAAGTAAGGGAAACTGATATGATTTTTTACTTAAACATGAAATTAAAGGAAGAAATAACAGGATATGAAGATGAAAGAAGCGTAGAAAAAATTGCAGACATCGTTGAAGTACTGTACGCTATTTTAGACTATAAAGGTGTATCCCTCAGTAAATTTGAAAAAGTCCGGGCAAAAAGGGCAAATCAATTAGGGAAATATAAAGAAAGGCTACTTTTAAAAGAAATTGTGGAAGAAGATTTATCTGACGCGTCTTCCCAGTAGTAAGCCCCTTGTAAAAAACACCTGCAAGTATAAGCAGCAGACATTAGCTATAAGCCATAAGCTGCAAGTATAAACAGCAGGTATCAGCTACAAACATAAGCGCATAGGCAGCTGGCATTAGCTACAAGTATAAGCTGTAAGCGTAGGCAGCTTTATAAAAATAAAGCAGCTTTATTTTTCTTTGCAACCGCAAAATTTGTCTTTAGAAAACTGATACAGTGCAATTCCTATTGATACAGGCAAGTTTAGTGAGTCTATTTTTTCAGAATGATTTATCCTTATGCTTTTACCATAATTTTGAAATTCATCACCTAAACCCGATGATTCATTTCCAAAAACCAGAGAATATAACGGTTTACCATACCCGTTAAAATCCTGCAAACTGTACTTGCCGTCTAACATAAATGTAAATACCTCATGATGCTTAAAAAAGTTTAAATAGTCTTCAAAGGAATCAAAGTATTGGAAATTAACATTAAACACCGCCCCCATTGAAGCCCTTACCACCTTTGGGTCATAAATATCAACACCAGGGCTTATAATTGCTAAATTATCTATTTCAAAGCCTAAAATGGTTCTTATAATAGTCCCTAGATTTCCCATATTTCCTGGATTTACCAGCACAACATGGGACTTATTTTCATCAAGGCTTGAAGTATACTTTTTAAACAGTCCTATGACATAGCAATTGTCCTTAGGACTTAAACGGTTTATCAGCTTATCATTAACCTGTACTTCAACATTAAGATTTTTACAGTATTCAAGTATTTTTAAATAGTTGTCATTATCAACAAAACTTGTGCTTACTATAACTTTAAATAATGCATCAGGCTTGGATTTAATCAATTCAAAAGTGGGAAATGCCCCTAAAGCATAAGAATAATTTGAGTTTTTATTATATTTTTTTATTTTTTCCGTCATACCAAACTCCTCTTATCTTCCTAAAGTCTTTATAACTTAATATTTAGTACTAACTTCATATCCACTAATTTTATCATATTTTATATGTCTTTTCTACTATGTCAATACCATATGTTATAAAATATTAATAAAACTGCTAAAAGTCTTTTTGTTTTTTAAGGTTAAAAAGTTAAAATAATATGTGGAAAATATAATTCATCTTTGCTAGAATATAATAAAAGCAATAGATGTATTTAAAATGCCCTTAGTAATTCAAATTAATTTTAAAGGATGTGAAGATATGTCTGAACAACTAAAGCAAATGGCAGAAAGGATAAAAACCCTTAGGGAACTTGCTGAGGTGTCTGTTGAAACTCTTGCAAATGACATTGGTATATCTGCAGAGGACCTTAGAAAGTATGAAAGCGGCAATGAAGACATACCGGTAAGTGTTCTTTTCAGCATTGCAAACAGGTTCAATGTTGAGCTTTCGGCTCTTTTGACAGGAGAAAGCCCAAGGCTCCACAATTACCTGGTTGTGAGAAATGGAAAAGGCCTTAAAGTAGAGAGAAGAAAAGAATACGACTATCAAAGCCTTGCCTACAATTTTGCCAACAAAAAGGCAGAACCTTTTTTAGTAACAGTAACCCCTGACACGGAAGAAACCCCTGTAAACTATAATTCCCATGCAGGACAGGAGTTTAACTATATATTAGAGGGTACTGTTAAAATCTTCATAAATAATCATGAAATAATCCTCAATGAAGGGGATTCAATATATTTTGATTCAGGAAACAAACATGCCATGAAAGCTTTAAATGGCAAAACTGCCAAATTTCTTGCAATAATTTTATAGAAGAGAGGTTTAAATAGATGTTAAGTAAATATGTTTCACAGGTTAATTTTAATTCTTATGATGAATTTATCAAATCCTTTGAAGTTCGCGTACCGGACAATTTTAACTTTGCTTACGATGTGGTGGACGAAATTGCACGCACCACACCTGATAAAGTGGCAATAGTCTGGTGCAATGATAAAGGGGAGGAAGCCGTTTTTACATTTGGTCAGCTAAAATACTACAGCGACAAGGCGGCAAACTTCTTTAAAAGTGTGGGAATTAAAAAAGGCGATCCTGTAATGCTTATTTTAAAAAGAAGGTATGAATTCTGGTTCTGCATACTTGCCCTCCACAAATTAGGGGCTGTCTGCATACCTGCCACACACCTTCTTACCGCCAAAGACATTGTCTACAGAAACAATGCTGCTGATATCAAGATGATAGTCACTGTCAATGAAGAAGATGTTATAAAGCATGTTGAAGATGCACAAAAAGAATCACCAACATTAAAATTTAAAGCACTGGTTGGAGGCAGCCGTGAAGGCTGGTACGATTTTAATTCCGAACTGGAAAAAGCTGATGAAAATTTTGTAAGACCAACCGGGGAGGAAGCAACAAAAAACAGCGATACCTCTTTAATTTATTTTACTTCCGGGACAACAGGTATGCCTAAAATGGTACAGCATGATTTTACTTATCCTTTAGGACATATTCTAACTGCAAAGTACTGGCAGAATGTACAGGAAGATGGCTTGCACCTTACTGTGGCTGACACAGGATGGGCTAAAGCCGTATGGGGTAAAATATACGGTCAGTGGACTGCAGGAAGTGCTGTTTTTGTCTATGACTACGATAAATTTGTCCCAAAGGAGCTTTTAGAAGTCATAGTTAAATACGGTGTTACAACTTTCTGTGCACCACCTACAATATATAGGTTCTTTATAAAAGAAGATTTGACCAAATATGATTTCAGTAAACTTAAATACTGTGTAGTTGCAGGGGAACCCCTAAACCCTGAAGTTTACAATCAGTTCTATAAAGCTACAGGATTAAAACTAATGGAAGGTTATGGTCAAACTGAATGTACCGTTGCCCTTGCCACTTACTCCTGGATGGATCCTAAACCGGGTTCAATGGGTAAGCCTTCACCTGGATACGACATAGATATAGTTGATGAAAACGGAAATTCCTGTGATGTGGGCGAGGAAGGACAGATAGTAATACGCACAGACAAGAGAATACCTCCTGGTATGTTTAACGGCTACTATCGGGATGAAGAGCTTACAAAAAAGGTCTGGAACAACGGGATTTACTACACCGGCGATATGGCATGGCGTGATGAAGACGGGTATTTTTGGTTTGTTGGAAGAGCCGATGATGTTATAAAAAGCTCCGGCTACAGAATCGGGCCTTTTGAAGTGGAAAGTGCTCTTTTAGAACACCCGGCTGTCCTTGAATGCGCCATAACAGCAGTACCTGACCCCATAAGAGGCCAGATTGTTAAAGCCACAGTGGTGCTGGCAAAAGGCTATACAGCAGGTGATGACCTGGCTAAAGAGCTTCAGGAACATGTAAAAACAGTAACAGCACCATACAAATACCCACGAATAATTGAATTTGTAGATGAACTTCCTAAAACTATAAGCGGAAAGATACGAAGGGTTGAAATAAGGGAACAGGATAGTAAATAAGTTTAAAAAAATCAGGATAAATTTAAAATCAGGGGCTGTGAAACATAGCCCCTGATTTTTTCTATCTAATTATGCCTTTAATATAATTTATAAACTGGGAAAAAGCCACTCCTGGGTCTTCTAATTCATCACACCAGCGCTTTACCCATTCATAGGAGATGTATCCTTCAAAATTATTTTCCATAAGAAGCTTAATAGCTTCTTTTACAGGAACATCCCCATGACCTGTCATTTTATATTTCACCGCTCCCTCTTCCATGACAGAGTCTTTTATGTGCACATGTTTAATAAAATCCTTCAGCCTTGAATAAGTTTCTTCAACAGGTTCATTCATAAAACGGTAAGGATGGTGTACATCCCACAGTACTGCTATATTGGCACTGCTGACTTTTTTCATAAGTTCTGACATTTTCAAAGAATCTGAAAGCACTCCGTTGGTTTCAACCAATACAATAACATTCTTCTCTTTTGCATAATCTGCAAGCTTTATAAGGGAATCTGCCAAAAAGTCTAGGGAAATATCCTCTTTTGGCTCAGCCTGCCCATCCCCTAGTACACGCACGTATTTTGTACCAATTGCAGAAGCTGTATCAATATATTCCTTTGCTTCCTCCATATTGGTCTCAATATTTGACTCATCAAATAAGCAGCTGGAAGAAGTAAAGCATGGTATACTCAAACCCATCTCTTCTAGCTTTTTCTTTGTCCCCTCTATATTTTCCGGCAAAAACTCCTTGATTTTCGGGGCATAAAGCTCTTTCCCCACTCCCCGTATCTCTATGCCGTTAAAACCCAAATCCTTTGCCATTGCCGTTATTTCTGCCCAACTCCATTCAGGACATCCAAGGGTGGAAAATGATACTTTCAATGCTATCCCTCCGTTTCTTTAATTTTTAAACCATTTACGCTGTTTCTATATTTGCCTCATCATGAAGCTTAAGCTCTTCAATTGCCATTTCCCTTAACTTATACTTCTGAATCTTTCCGCTGGCAGTCATTGGATACTCATCTATAAATCTCACATAAGAAGGAACCTTATGCCTTGCCATATTATCTTTAACAAATTCCTTAATCTCATCTTCAGTAGCTGTTTTACCGTCCTTCAATATAATATACGCCATTACCTCTTCCCCATACTTTTTGCTGGGCACACCTATAACCTGTACATCTTTTACAGCAGGGTGGGTATAGAGAAACTCCTCAATTTCCTTAGGATAGATATTTTCACCGCCTCTTATTATCATGTCTTTAGCACGACCGGTAATTTTGAAATAGCCTTCTTCGTCCATAACTGCCAAATCCCCTGTGTGAAGCCATCCATCCTCATCTATGGCATTTGCCGTTGCCTCCGGCATTTTATAATAGCCCTTCATAACATTGTAGCCCCTTACAACCAACTCACCCTGTGTATTAGGTGGCAAATCTTCTTTAGTTTCAGGATCCACTATTTTTACTTCAATAAAAGGCAAAGGTCTTCCAACAGTTGAAACCCTTCTTTCTATACTGTCATCAACCCTTGTCTGGGTACAAACGGGTGAAGCTTCTGTAAGACCGTAGGCAATGGTTATTTCACTGGCTCCCATCTCTTCAACCACCTGTTTCATAACCTTTACAGGGCAAGGGGAACCTGCCATGATACCGGTTCTTAGTCTAGGGAATTTAAACTTTTTAAAATCCGGATGCTCCAGCATGGAAATAAACATTGTAGGAACGCCGTGTACCCCTGTACACTCTTCATTTTGAAGGGCTTCCATTACCCTTACGGGATGGAAGTGGTCAAGAGCCACTATTGTAGTACCGTGGGTAACACATGCCATTATCCCAAGCACCAGTCCAAAGCAGTGGAAAAACGGCACCGGTATACACAGCCTGTCCTCGTGGGTAAGATTCATACAGTCACCTATGCTTTTTCCATTATTGACAATATTGAAATGGGTCAGCATTACACCTTTAGGGAATCCTGTGGTTCCTGATGTATACTGCATATTAACAACATCATGCACATCAATATCTGCCTGTGCGGCTTCTAATTCTTCATCTGATATTGTCTCTGCCAGTTCATACAGTTTGTTCCAATTAAGCATCCCCGGGTGTTCTTTATCTCCAATGTATATTACATTTTTAAGCATTGGAAGATTAGGAGAATCAAGCTTCCCCGGTTCAGAATCTTTAAGCTCAGGACACAGCTCATTAATTATTCCCACATAATCTGCATCCTTATAACCATCTATAAGAATCAATGTAGTTGAGTCCGACTGTCTGAGAAGGTATTCTACTTCAAAGTTTTTATAGTTTGTATTTACCGTAACAAGTACAGCACCTATTTTGGCAGTGGCAAATATGGAAATAAGCCATTCAGGATAATTTGTTGCCCACACGGCTACATGGTCGCCTTTTTTTACCCCCATTGCCATAAGCCCTTTTGCCACCTGGTTGCATATATCCCTAAACTGTGAATATGTTTTCCTAAAATTATGGTCTGTGTAAACCACCGCTTCATGGTCAGGATACTTCTCTGCCATCCCGTCCAGTAAATCTCCCACTGTTTTTTTTATTAACTCCTTCATATTGACCTCCTAATTAACCTCCTGAATTCTTTTATAAATAAAAAAATAGATAAATTAATTATCAGGCTGAAATCCCAAATATCCTTATTGCATTCCCGCCTAGTATAAGGCTTTTCTCTTTATAATTTAAATCTAAATTGGCAATTCTGTCAAAATCGTGACTAGGGCTTCCCCAGGGATAGTCTGAACCAAAGAGCAGCCTTTCTGCACCTATAGTGTTTATCACATCAACAACCACATCATCATCAAGCCAGCTGGGCTCATTTGTCTCTAATATGTCAGGGTAGCCGCTTATAACAATTGATGTGTCAAAATACAAATTTTCGTACTCTTTTGAAAGCTTTATTACATCATCTATATTCCCATCAGCCATATGGGTGAGTATTATAGGTATATCCTGGTATTTGTCAATTACCGGGATTATGCATTCAACATCTGAAAACTCATTGAGCCTTGCATTTGAAACTCTCCCACAGTGAAACTCAATGGGAAAAGCAATCTGGTTGCAATAATCATAAAGAGGCTCTAGTGCAGGGTGTGTAGGCATAAACCCTTGAGCCATATTATGAAATTTAATACCTTTTGCTCCTTCACTTATATACTTCTCTAACAGGGGAAGTATGTCCTCACCCATATCCGGGTGAAAGCTCACCAGCGGAATAAGGCATTGGTTTAATTTAGACATTTCTATAGTCCACATATTATTGGAGTCAAGAATTTTAGGTGGCGCAAAATTTGCCATTACAGAATAATCAATCCCCGTTAAATTCATCCCCTGGATTAAATCTTCTATAGTCCCTTCCCCCGGAACATTAAAATCAATTGAATATACCTTATTAAAAGATTTTATTATTTTCTTCGCTATTTCGTCAGAAGAAAAGGTATGTACATGTCCGTCAACTGTCTTTATATTTTCAAACACTTTCTATTTCCCCATTCATCTATAAGGTGTAAATAATTCTAAAATAATTATATACTATTACTATAAGATAATTAATATACTATAAGATAATTATATACTATAAGATAATTATATACTAAAAAAATATAATTGCCAGTATTAATCTTCAAATAAACTGCCCAACACTTTTCCTATACTGTCGTTTATTACTAAATTGGCATTCTTGTCATAGGGTGTGGCAGACTTATTTATAAGAACCAGCTTATCCCCCCGGTAATATTGAACTAAACCTGCAGCAGGATAAACTGCCAGGGAAGTCCCCCCTATAATAAGCATCTGGGCATTTTTTATGTATTTTACAGCTTCTTCAATTGTATATGAGTCAAGGGGCTCTTCATACAAAACCACATAGGGCTTTATAATGCCGTTACACTTATTGCATTTTGGAACAATTTCAGGACTGTTTAAGACATAGTCTAAGTCAAAAGCCTCAGAACAGTTAAGACAGTAATTTTTATGAATAGTCCCGTGAAGCTCAATAACATTTTTAGATCCTGCCATTTGGTGCAGCCCGTCAACATTCTGGGTTACCACCGCTTTCAGCTTCCCCTCTTCCTCAAGTCTTGCCAGTGCTTTATGAGCGTTATTTGCCTTTGCATCTTTATAAATCATTTTGCTTTTATAAAACTCATAAAACTTCTCAGTATGCTCCATAAAAAAAGTGTGGCTGAGTATAACTTCCGGCGGATATTCATAATTATTTTTTTCACTGTATATTCCGGTATCTGCTGACCTGAAATCAGGTATACCGCTTTCCGTTGACACTCCTGCACCGCCAAAAAAAACTATATTGTCACATTCATTAACCATAGCCTTAAAATCTTCATACATACACTCTTCACCCCTTCTTTCTTTATTCATAGCATTTTCCCATGTCATTTTTCCCTGTCTTTTTTCCTACCTTATAGTATATAACCTATCTTCAAAAATATCAAAATACTTTTACAGTTTTCTAATAGGTATGGATATATAAAACACACTTCCCTTTTCTTTGCCATCTTCAAACCACATTTCCCCGCCAAATTTGGCCTTTATGGTAGAGTAAGACAGAAGAAGGCTCAGCCCTGTACCCTTTTTCCCTTTAGAAGTAACCATGTGTTTAAAAATTTTATCTTTAACCGCCGGCAGCATTTTGTCACCATAATTCCTTATTTTTATTATAATGGAATCTTCCCTCCGGCATACATAAAAATCAGCTTTATATGCATTCTCATCATCTTCCCTGTATGATTCAACTGCATTTATTAAAATATTGTCAATTACTTTTACTAAACTTATTATGTCGCCTGATACCTTTGTTTTGTCATCAACCTCTGTATTGATACTTAATTTTAACTTTGAAAGTTTCTTGTTGTTATTTGAATTGATTTTTACTTTTTTATCTTGTCTTTTTCCATTAAAATAAGTGCACCATTTAAAATATTGCTGATTTGGGCCCATAATGATTCAAAATGTATAATGTCATCATTTACCAGCTCAAAGCACAAAAAACCAAAATTATCTTCTTCAAAATACAGTGGGTTTATCAGATAATAAAATCTTCTGTCTTTTGGAATAAAGGATTCAGGCACTAATCTTTTTGTGTCAAAAACCTTTTCATCTTCCTTTATTTCCACCCTTTCTCCGTCTTTGAAAGCATATAAAAGAATAGACTTTTTAGGAACTTCAAAGGTTTCTTTAAATAAAAAAGTATCTATTTCGTGCTTTTGGGATAAATCATCAATTGCCTTCAGTGCACCTAATGCCATATCGTCATTTGAAAAAACAGCTGCATCATACCGGATATCATTTAAAATTACTTCTTTCATAATTCTATATCCTGTATGTGAGTTGAAATTTCCATTAAATATAATATTCTCATCTACAGGAATGTTATTTTCCTTTAATACTTCTAAGTAGCCCTCGTATCTTTCCATCGCTTCACAATTATTTTCAGGTCCTGTTACAAACATAATCCTTTTATAATTGTGATCCTCAACTAAATGCTTTACAAGGCTTTTCATTCCTGCTTTATTGTCTGTCAATATACTGGTAACTCCCGGTATTTGAAAAAATATAAGTACCTACATATTAAATCGGAATATATAGGGCTTTTTCTTATGACATTTTATAATTTGCATAATTATGTTATTGTAAAGTGTCAATTATTCGCTTTGAAAAAATTGTCTTTATTAAAATTGTCTTTATTTTTAATATACAAAATCTCCTTTGATATTTACCCTTACCTGTTGCCTGCACCGGCAGTAACAATGTTTTTTACGTTATTGCCCGGATCCATACTATAAGCATATGGGGGAGTAAAAACATAGGAATTTGGAGCCCACGAAGGAATGGCGGTATTTATAAATACATTTCCGTTATTCCAGTGAATTTTCCCTTGATCACTGCTGTTATTGCTGTAATTTCTCCAGGCATTTTTTTGATTTTCAAAATAGTTGTTTTCAACAAGTATCTGGCTGTGAACACCTACACCAATATTGTAAAGGGCACCCGGACAGCCAAAGTAATTATTGTAAACATGTACCTTTCCAAAGCGAACCCTAGGCATTCTTTGGTCACAGCCGGTGTCGTACCAATTATGATGCATGGTTACATGAAGCTTTCCTGCATCATTTGAAGCACTGTCACTGTTTCCTATAAGGTTTACAAAATTATGCTCTCTTTGATTGATGTACCTAAACCTGCACCAGGAAACGGTAACAAAATCCGATGCCCTTACTATATCTAAAGAGCCGTCTGCACAATCATAAAAAGTACATTTAGTTACAAAAACCTTGGTACTTCCTGAAATTTCTATACCATCACCTGTTCCTGCACCATTAGGATTTGTTATATTGAGATTTCTTATAATTACATTGTTAACTCTTTTAATTGAAATACAGCCTTTAATGGTGCTGTTTGAATCTTTACCCTGTATTGTTTTATTTGAAGCTACACTAAGTTCTGAGGAACCTAAATCTATATAGCCATCAACAATTATAACCATTTTTGATGATGAACCTGCAGCATTTCTAAGCTCTGATGCATTTTTAACGGTAACTACAGCCCCGCCTTCTCCGCCTGTTGTTCCTTCTGCAAACCCGTCAGCAATGCTTTGCACAGGCGGAAAAGTTGGAGTTTGCGTAGGTGTTGGTGTTTGTGTTTGTGTTGGTGTTGGGGTTTGTGTTGGAGTTGGAGTTTGCGTTGGCATTGGTGTTGGCGTCTCAGTTGGTGTTGGGGTTACTTCCCCGACAGGTAAAGTTTTGATAATTTCCAATAAGTATCTTTTCATTATATTATAGTCAATGGAATCCACTCTGTTATCAAGGTTTAAATCTGCATATTTTAGCTGCTTGTCATCAAATTCATAAATTTCAAGTATATATCTTCCCAATAGTGTAATATCCCTTGAATCCACTATATTATCCCCGTTTAAATCACCATAAATGCCGTCAGGATTAGCCTTAACAATAAACGAAAAAAGCATAAAAAAGACAAATACACTGCTTATAATTTTTGCACTTTTTAACATTATACCCAATCCCCCTACATAATTTTTATTGATTAAATACCTTATATTAAATAGATTCGAAAAAAGCCAAATTTTGCTGGTCATTTAGAAAATTTTTAGTTTTATCAGTAAGCAAAATTACACATGCAGGAAATTGAAATTAAATTAAGAAATGTAATGCCGGCTTTACTTCATCAACTGATTTCTTTAATTTTTAAACCTCCTATGCAATTGAATTCAATTACATAGGAGGTTCTTTTAATATTTAATACAGTACAACAACATCAGAAAATATACAATTTTACAGCCACTTGTCTATAAAATCAAACAAAACGTCCACTAAAGTTTTTGAAGCAGCTTTTATGTAGTCAGGCTTTTGATAATAGTCATATTTGTTAGGAGATAGTTCATCAAAGAAGTCCGCTATGTATACGAATACGTCTTGTAATGCCTCTAAATACTTTACTTCCTCTAAAAAGGCTAAACTTGGAGCAAAATCACTTGCTGAAAGTTCATTATTAACCATCCCTTTAATGATTTTGGAAACATCAAATTCTAACGCATTGAATATCTTAACCTTTATTGGGAAGGCAAGACTGTAAGCAAATGATTCATAGTTACTTCTCCACGCTTTTATCATTTCCCTGTATGCAACTCTCTCCAATTCCCTGCCTTGAGCATACATTTCTCCAAAGAATGGATAAACATGTCCTGCCGCAACATTTTCAAGCACAAAATGCTGCATGGCCATTGCGGGTTCTAATATACATGCTGCAATATTTGCTGTATCAATTAAGTTGTGAAAAAGCATATTTGCGTAACTGATATATATAGTTTCCATTGTTACAACAGTAATTGAAAGCTCTATAAGTGTAAAGGCATATCCTGATGGATCTATGTTGTTTACAGGGTCGTTGCCGCAATAAGTATATTTATGAAGAGTACGTGGATCATACATAGTTCCGGAATACTTATCAGCACTTAAAAATCTGCCAATATAAGGATTGTACCAGCGTGCTCTCAAATTATAAAAACCAGTATTAAAATCATATTGCTCTCCGGTAAACAGAAACTCATTTATAGTTGTCCCTGTTTTTGAAATTATATTACCAAATGCATCATAGTCATAAGTGTCAGTAATATTCTCATCCGTGTCTGTTAATGCCCTTGTACTTCCGGTACCATCATAATGATAATAACTTACTGCTCCTTCCCTTTCCTGACTTATCAAATCATCTCCATAAACATACTTAACAATAATTGAACCGTCTTCGTCTGTCTCCTCAATAATCATTGAATAATCCCTGTTAATATCAACAAGGTACTTGCTTATTTTCCCATTTGCATCCATTCCCACTTTTACTCCGTTGGCATTATATAGGTACTTCACATAACTAGTTTCAGCTGCACTCGTTTTCTTAACTTCAACCAGCCTGTTTTCATAATCATAGCTATAAGTCTCTGAATCCGTTGCTGAAGTTTTGCTTAACGTGTTTCCGTTGTTGTCATAGCTATATGTATAAGTTCCATCAGATGTCAGTCTGTTATTTTTGTCATATTCATAAACAGTTGTAACACCATCATCAGTTTTTGTCAGTCTGTTTCCAAATGCATCATAGGTGTATTCTATTACTTTTGTTCCTGATGAATCTTTTATTGTTTCAGATAAAAGCTTGTATGTATCGTCATAAACATAATCAACTGTCCTGCCGGTGTGTTCTGTTACCTTGGTTCTATTGCCGGAAGGTCCTAAATCATATGAATATGATGAAATAATTTCACCTGTTGATTTTTTGTTTGTAAGTTTTACCAGCCTGTTAAGCGTATCATACTCATACTCTGTTTTTGAACCATTTGGATACTCAACACTTTTTCTGTTTCCTACAGAGTCATAGCTGTATTTAGTTATATTCCCTTTATTATCTTCTACGGTTTCCAGCCTGTTTAATTTGTCATATGAATAAGTAATTTTACTATTTGGTGTCTCAATACTTGTCCGGTTTCCTGAAGCATCATAAGTATATGATATGAAAGTACCATCTGGATTTACTTGTTTTACCAGCCTGTCTCTTAAATCATATTCATATGTTGTCTTTCCTGTCCCATCTGTAACAGAACTTTTTTTCCCTGAAAGAGTATATGTATATGTCTCAAAGGTGCCATCTGGGAAAAGTTTTTTGGCTAATCTTCCATTTTTGTCGTATTCATACTTTATAGTGTTACCATTAAAATCAGTATAGGAAACAAGTAAACCGGTGCTGTCGTATTCAAAACTTTCTGACATTACCATAGGCAATGTTCTTTTTACTTTTCTGCCAAGCTTATCGTATTCAAATTTTGTAATATTTCCATTGGCATCTATCTGTGCAATAAGATTGCCAAGTTGGTCATATTCAAAAGAAACCTCATTATTTAAAGCATCCGTTACCTTTATGAGATTGCCATCCGGACTGTATTCATATTTAGTGGTTTTACCGGCTTGATCTGTTTCAGAAATTTTATTTCCATTAGTGTCGTATTCATTAGTAATAAATGTACCATCACTATAAATGACCTTGACATTTCTTCCAGCCATATCATATTCATACATGGTAATATTGCCATTAGCGTCAGTAACTTTAGTTACATTTCCTTTACTGTCATATTCATATAAAGTGGTATTCCCAAGGGCATCAGTTACGCTAATATTTCTTCCTGCTGCATCGTAAGTATATAATGTACTGTTTCCTCTCTCATCTGTCTTCCTTACAATATTACCCACTGCATCATATTCAATGGCTTCAAAAGCCCCATCAGGATAAGTAGTCTTTACAAGCCTTCCTAATTTATCGTAACTATACACTGTTTTCCTGCCCAAACGGTCAGTAAATGATGTTTTGTTTCCATTAGCATCATATGAATAGCTTTCTTCCGTTCCATCAGCATATTTTATTTTTATAAGGTTGCCCATATCATCATACTCATATTCTGTACGGTTTAATGCTTCATCCACAGTATATGCCTTTTTGCCAATCTCATTGTAACCAATTTCAAAACTGCCGCCATAATGGTCAATTATTTTAACCAGTCTGTTTTTCTTGTCATAGGCATATCTTGTAACTATTTCTTCCTCTCCATCCGCTGTAGTTCTTTTTACAATCATTGCTACCTGGTTTCCGTTTTCATCATACTGATACATAGTAACCTTGCCTGACGGGCTGGTCTCTGATGTTTTTAAACCATTTGAGTCATATGTATAACGGGTTATATTGCCTTCAGCATCTTCAATACTAACTAAATTACCGGAATTATCATAATTATATATAGTTTTCTTACCGGAGGAATCTGAAACACATACAAGGTTTCCTTTATCATCAAAGGTATTTACAATTACATTTCCATTTGGCTCTTTTATTGATTCTATTTGTCCTGAACTATTATAGTAATATTCAATTTTATTGCCCAGTTGGTCAGTTTTACTTGTAACCCTGTTTTCTGAATCATATGTAAAATATATAGTATTTCCTAAAGCATCGGTTTCGGATAGTTTATTATTATTTGAGTCAAAGGTGAATGTGGTTTTATTACCCATAGGATCAACCATCTCAATGATATTTCCTTTTTCATCATAGTTATAAACAGTTATATTTCCCATTCTGTCTTCAACGATTTCCTGGCGGTTTTCTATATCACGGGAATATTCAATTCTGTTTCCTTCAGCATCCACACGCGCTATAAGCCTGCCATCGTCGTCGTATTCATTGCGTACAGGCATTTTGCCCCTTGGATCCATTATGCTTATAATGTAATGATTTGAATTGTATGTAAACTTTGTAGTATTCCCCTCCTGATCCGTTACGCTAACAAGATCCCCATAATAGTCATATTCGTAAGTAACTTTGTTCCCCATTGGGTCAGTGATAGAAGTTATGCGTCCTTCTGAGTCCCTGTCAAATACAACTTCTTTTCCGGAAGAGTGGCGTATTCCGTCTTTGTTTAAAATTATAGTATTACCATATATATCTGTAATACTTTCAAGTCCTGTGTGTTGGTTTATTATATATACAGTACCATCTGGTTCTGTAAGTTTATACCTGTCCGGATTATATAATATTAAGGAATCTGAAGAATATAAAGCAACCCCTTCTCCTTCTTCTAATACATAACACTCATTATTGGTCAGTGCTTCAAGTTTTGAATATGTTCCTTTTTTTGGCTTATAAGAAACGGTAACTGTAACAGCACTACCTGCAATAGGTATAAGATTACTTTCATAAGGACTTAATACAGTTTCAAATTCCTCTACTTTGCCATTTGGATAAGTTATTGTTACTATATGAGGTTTTGTCTCTGTTAAATAATATTTCTTGATAATTCCTCCTGATACTCTTTCTTCCCAATTCTTACCTGGTTCACAGCTTTCACTAAGCTTTATATTATTTAAGCTTAGTGTCCAGCCTACTCCAAAATCACCCTTATTCTTAATCCTGCTGTCATAAGTCCGTATAATTGTAATAGGAATCCCTGCTACAGGAATTAACATATCCTCGTAACTCAAAGTGAAATTCCCTATTTTTGCTCCACCTTCAATTTGGTATGTAGTTGTTACTACTGCCATATTTCCGCTCTTATCTTCAGCAGTAAGCCTTATATCATACAATCCATTTTTCATTAGTGTAGGATCTATTATACCTAAAACACCATCTTTTACCGGCTCAGTTCCCCTTGAGATCTCTGTGTAATTATTTTCATCTTTTACTGAATATTCAAGTTTATACATGATAAGATTTTCATCACTGACAGTCCCTATGATTTTTGTTGGCATAGTAAGTTTCGTATCAGGTTCAGGAGATATAATTTCTATAAACGGACCTGTTTCATCCCCTTCTTCTATAAATTTTATTTCTTTACTTGAATATCCCTCATTTCCTGCTTCATCATATGCATATGCATCTATTTTAAACACACCTGGAGAACCTGACGTGTATTTTATTTCATCAGATTCATTTAACTCTACAGGGGCATTATTTATTTTTATTAATTTTTCCACCACACCTACATCATCATGTGTATTTATCGTTATTGTAACTTCATCATTGACTTTTAAAACATCTGCGCTTGTCTCTATTTCTACAACGGGTCTTGTAAAATCATCTGTTATCTTAGGTGTAGGCTCCGATGTTGGTGTTGGTGTTGGCGTTGCTGTTGGCGTTGCTGTTGCTGTTGGCGTTGCTGTTGGCGTTGCTGTTGGCGTTGGCGTTGCTGTTGCTGTTGGCGTTGGCGTTGCTGTTGGCGTTGCTGTTG
>Ga0209537_1002972_pt1 | contig 16115 bp, 16 predicted proteins | sample BioPla4DNA1_FD_187698 | JGI IMG/M metagenome (GOLD analysis project Ga0209537, IMG submission 187698) | Biogas fermentation microbial communities from Germany - Plant 4 DNA1 (SPAdes) (version 2) | ecosystem: Engineered > Bioreactor > Anaerobic > Digestate | place: Bielefeld, North... | reverse complement strand
TCCTGGTACAACAGAAAAAGGCTTCATAGCAGTATCGGTTATATGACTCCTCAACAGCTTGAAGATGCTTTAAGAAAAACTGCATAAAAATTTGAGTTTTTGTGTCTACTATATTGACATAAATCCAAGTTATAAACGTATGCTAGTGGAACACCAATTAGCAAGGAAAAGAATGTTGTGGCAATGGATATTTTAAAGCTATTAAAAATAGTTTTAAAGTAATAAGGATCGCTGAAAAATTGAGCAAAATATTTAAATGAAATTTTACCATCATGAAAAATAGATTCTTTTAATATACTAAACATAGGTAAAACTAGAAAGAGAACATATATTAATGTGATCATTATACTGACCATATACCAGAGATCAAAAAGCTTATTATCCCGTAAGCGTTTCATATTAATCCTCCTTTATCTGATCAGCGTTTTAGTTCCGTCTTCGGTGAAAACATTAATCTTTTCTGTTTTAACCGATAAAGAAACCTTAGAGCTTTTCTCAATGATGTCCTGGATAGTTGATTCTTGAATAACATGAACCTTTTCACCAGATTCTAGTCTAATGAAATATTGTGTATTCAAGCCTAAGAATATGCTGTCTTCCACAATACCATGAATAGTACCATTTCCTTTTTCACAAATTACAAACTCCTCCGGACGAATTGAAACTTTAGCAGCAGCACCATTCACTGCCAAATCATTCAAGTTGTCCATAGGGATCTTAGCATTATTTAATATGAGACCCTGTTCATTACCATCTTTATAGATCTTACAATCTAACACATTGGTATGGCCAATAAAGGTGGCTACAAAAAGATTAGCTGGTCTCTGATATAACAATTTTGGAGTACCTATTTGCTGAATTACACCACCATTCATAACCGCAATACGGTCTGATACAGCCATTGCTTCTTCCTGATCATGAGTAACATATACCGTAGTTATACCGATTTTATTTTGGATTTCCTTAATAACCTCACGCATCTCCACTCTTAGCTTAGCATCAAGATTTGATAGAGGCTCATCCATAAGCAATACATCAGGATGCACTGCTAAAGCTCTTGCTAGGGCCACACGTTGTTGTTGACCGCCTGATAAACGCTCTGGCATACGGTTTTCAAATTCTTTGATTTTCATAAGTTTTAAGAACTTTTCCGTTCTCTCTGCCATTTCTTCCTTGCTTAATTTACGATTTTTCAAACCATAGGCTACGTTATTCTTTACAGATAGATGTGGGAAAATCTCATAGTTTTGAAACACCATACCAATGTTACGTTTGGCCGGATCTAAATCATTAATGCGAGTTTCATTAAAGTAAAAATCGCCATCTTCTATTGAGTTAAATCCTGCTATCATACGTAATAATGTTGTCTTTCCGCATCCGCTAGGTCCAAGTAATGTAAAGAACTCACCCTCATGTATGTCAAGAGATAAATCAGGGATTATTACATTATCGCCGTAGCGTTTTACCGCATTTTTGATTTTTATATTAATACTCATCCAGCAATCTCCTCTCAAAAGTTATCTGGAAGGAATCTGTTTATACAGATTCCCACCAATGATTTATATTTATTGATACTTAACATATAGCTCTTGGAATTTAGCTAAAATTTTCTCTTTGTTTTCACTTAGATATTTATGATCAGATTCAACTAATTTAATTTTGCTCATATCAGTTAAGAATTCATTAGTAGTTGGTAAATTTGTATTAGCTTGACGAGCGGTTGATGAAGCCCACAATTTCTGTGCTTCCTCAGAGGATACATAATCCATAAATAGCTTAGCTAAGTCCATATTTTTTGCACCTTTTATAATTGCTGATGCAAATGGGAATGCTGATGTTCCTTCTTCCATATAAACTAACTTAACTTTGTCGCCTTCTCCTCCTTCAATGTATGAAACACAAGGAGCTTCATAAGTAAGACCTACCACATATTCGCCATCATAAACGGACTTGTAGCAAGCACTTGAGCTTGAACCTACAACAACGCCGTTTGCAAGAAGCTTATCCACATACTTCCATGCTTCATCACTTTCATAGCCACCTTTTGCAGCAAGTATTGTAGCTAGCATATTCCATGCAGAAGATGATGAGGATGGATCTGCCCAAATGATTTTTCCCTTAAGTGCAGGATTAAGGAGAGCATCAAAACTATTGATAGAATTTGGATCAATACCAGCATCTTTAGCAGCTTTAACGTTTACAAAAAGGTTCTCTAACTGGATTGTAGTCCAAGTCAAATATCCAGTTGTGTTGCGCATAGATTCTGGCATCGTTGAATCATTTTTAGAAACGTATTTTTCCCAAATACCAGCGTTTGCATCGGAGTAAGTTAATCCACCAAACATAACATCACCCTGTGGATTTTCAGCTTCAGACTTAATACGAGTTTTTAATTCACCAGCTCCAGCTTGTACACTTTCGATCTTAACATTAGGATACTTTTTGTGGAATCCCTGTTCAATTATAAGCTTGTACTCGAGGTCATAGGTAGTGGTGTAAATAACCAAAGTACCGGATACGTTTTCATTAGTGCTAGTATTAGTGTTACTGTTAGTGTTACTGTTTGGATCTTTAACTGTTGACTCTCCTGATTTGCAGGCTACGAGACCAAATCACATAGACAAAGTCAGCAATGAGGCTAAAAATTTTTTCATTTGTTTTCCCTCCATTAATAATTTATTTTCACAGGCGAGTACCTGTAAAACACTTGTAATTTTTCTCTACCCTCTGCAAATCAGGTATTCCTGTACGTCCACCAATTTGTCCGCATTTTATTGCAGCGGTATACTGAGCAAAACCTATGCAGTCATCAAAACTTTTACCCATTAAATAAGCAACAAGAAATGCTCCATGAAATACGTCACCTGCACCTGTTGTATCAACTACTTTTGCTTTGCAAGGTTTGTAGTGGTATACTTTTCTATCAATTACTGCATAAACACCATTGGCTCCAGCAGTAGAAAGTATAATTTTAGGTCCCCATGTACTTATTTCAAGCAAGGCATCCTTGATGTTTGACTTTCCAGAAACAGCCATGGGATAAACTGCATTCATTATAAGAATATCTGCCATAGAAGCTAATTCTTTATTTTTACTGTTATCCTGCTGCCTAGAACAGCCATCAAGTGAAATGGTAACCCCATATTCTTTTGCCAATAATGCAGCATTAAGGGCATTTTCATAATCTGTTCCATCCAAATGGAGAATCTTAGCATTTCTTAACATTTCTTTCTTCTTTTCGTCCCAGGAAATTGGGGGGATTTTACCTTGATATGGAAATTTTGTTCGAGTTCCATTTTCAGGCTGAATCATTACATAAGAAGATAAGCTTTTAACATTTGGCAATCTGCTAATAGTAGATACATTCACCTGTTCTTGTTGAAATTCAGAAATGATCATATCACCAATTTCATCATCTCCTAAATTCCCTATATAACCAGTATGTATTCCTAATCTAGCTGCAGCAACCATTGCAGTGGCTACTGCTCCACCTCCTTGGGAGGTGATTTGGGTAATATGAGTAGAACCATCTTCTGGAGGATAATTTTCTATTATGCATAAATAATCCTGGCAACAATGACCTACACCAACTATATCAACCATTTAACTGTCTCCTTTGTTAGAAGAAATCAAATTTTATCAAAGAGATTAACAATCCATAGAGGAATTCCTAATATGTAATATGAATGATAGAACGTTTACAATATTCGATAAAATATTACATTTCATTTCAAGAATTATCAATCTTATATAGTAAATATATCAGAACATTTCATTATTTGTCAATATGATATATCAAAATTATCAGAATATATCATAAAATTAATAATATTATCAATTTCATTAATTAATAATCAAATTCGCCATATAGATCACTAAAATTTTAGAGTAAAGATTTTCTAAAACAAAAAGAGCGTCGCAAACTACTCTTTCAGTAGTTTTGCAACGCTCTATCTTTATATATAGATGACATTGAAATTACAAAAGTACTTATTGGTTTGCTGCTTTATTTCCACAACACTTCTTATACTTTTTACCACTGCCGCATGGACATGGATCATTTCTTCCTATTTTATTTTCCTTAACAACAGTTTTTGAATCCTTCCATGCCTTATGTATCTCTTTTCTCTTTTCTACTGAGAAGATTCCATCCCATTGAGGTAGGCTGTATAAGTAGTCGGCCTTGGCATCTAGCATATTAAAATATAACTTTTCGAAATCTATATCAAGAGTAAGTACATCATCAGCTTCTATTTTTTCTAGATCATAGCTTTCTTTTAAGCTTTCGTTTAGTCCATCTAAATATCCCATAAAAAACTCTTGTGTAGTATCAAACTTCTTTGCTAATTCTGCAATAGTACCTTTTAAAGGCTCTTTGAAGTTTGCAAGTACATAGGTATAAATTTTTGTTTCCATTCGGCCGTATTCTTGCCAAAAGGCGTCTTCTCCATGTTGCTTCACAAAATTAACTACCATATTTGTCCAATCTGTATATAGGCTCATATTCTAATTCTCCTTTGCATCCTGTATTTATAGCAATTATTATAATTAATGCCTTTCTATTTTTCAACAAATTATATAACTTATTCCTGTATTTTCAAGGCACTTATATCTGCAAGACTAAAAGGCTTGGATATATTATAATTTCCTCCAAGGGTTTCAGCATTTTTACTATCTATAAGGATAGTTACCTTGTTTACTGATTCTATTTGAGAAAGGGATGTAACTATAGCTCTTAAGCAAGCTTCCTCCTTGCTAGCGGTCATTGGCACTGCCGCTTCCTTACTTAAGTTTACAATAGCTATATTATCCTTAATAGAAAGATTTATTAATCTAGTTTCCTTAGGTAGAACAGCTTTAAGCTTTCCTTCTGTGGAAGGCCCCTTTATCAACTGATTAATTAAAATTTCACCTATAAGCTCTTCCTTATTAATAAGCAGTTCTTCCTTAGCTACACTCACTGCATTATCATCGGTAGTAGCGTCAAAATACACATTCAAGCTCAAAAACTCATCACTACTATCCATTAAGTGAACTTTCTCCTGTTTTTGTTTACTAGTATTACTTACATTCTCACAACCAGAACTTAATACAGCGGAAGTTATTGTTAATAGCAATGTTGGAATAATTAGTATTTTTTTCATAGCTTCCCTCTTTTCATAAAGTTTATACTACAACTTAATATAACTGCTTGGCTTACTTCTGTCGGCCATGGTGAGAATTACATCTTTACCGATATTGATTTTCTCTTCCTTCAAAATATTAGCAACAGTAAGATAAGCTAACTCTGGATAGTTGTTAGTCTTGCTTAAATGTCCTAATACTATCTTCTTTTGCTTTTCAGTCATTATTTCTATTATTGCTTTTCCACAAGCCTCATTAGATAAATGACCTACATCACTTAATATTCTTTTTTTTAATACATATGGATAAGGACCAAATTTAAGCATTTCCACATCATGATTACTTTCTAATAACAATAGATCTGCATCAATAATATTGTCTTTTACCTCTTCAGATAAGTATCCTAAGTCCGTTGCAATACAAGCCTTCTTTCCTTCACAGATAATAGAATAGCCTGTAGGTTGCAGAGCATCATGAGATATTGCAAAGCTTGCTATATCCATATCTTTAATGCTTATTGGTGAATTCATTACCCTTATGTTATTATCTTTAATCTTTCCTACTTGTTTAATCATGCCCTTCCAAGTACCTTCACTGGCATATATAGGTATATCATACTTCCTGGATAAAACACCTACCCCCTTGGTATGATCTGTATGCTCATGAGTTACAAAAATTGCATCTATCTCTTCAGCCTTTTCACCTATATCCTTTAGGGCATTCTCAATACTTTTTCCTGGCATTCCTGCATCTATTAATATCTTGGTATTATCAGAAGATAAAAATATAGAGTTTCCACTGCTGCCACTATATAACGAACTAAATATCAATGGTTTTTCTCCCTTTCTTCCCTTGTATTATTGAATCACTCTGCTACTCTCTCTATTCTTGCTCCTAAAGCTCTAAACTTATCTTCAATTTGTGGATATCCTCTATCTATATGTTCAATATTATGTATCTCACTAACGCCTTCTGCTATCAATCCCGCTATAACCATAGCTGCTCCGGCCCTAAGATCTGTAGCCTTAACTACAGCTCCCGTCAATTTTTCAACTCCGTCAATAATAGCAGTCCTTCCTTCAACCTTGATGTCTGCCCCCATCTTTTTAAGTTCATCTACATGCTTAAATCTAGATTCCCATATGCTTTCATTAATTATACTCCTACCTTCAGCCACAGATAAAAGGGTACTCATAGGCTGTTGAACATCAGTAGGAAACCCTGGGTAAGGTAGTGTTTTTATATTTACTGCCTTTAAAGGCCCCTTGGATTCAACAATAATACTATCCTCTTTTTCTATAATATCAGCACCCATCTCAATTAACTTTGCAGTTATAGATTCCAAATGTTTAGGAATTACATTAGCTATCTCTACTCTTCCTCCACAGGCGGCTGCTGCTATCATGAAAGTTCCTGCTTCTATTTGATCTGGTATTACACTATAGGAACATCCTGTTAACTCTTTAACTCCCGTAATCCTTATTACGTCAGTTCCTGCTCCTTTTATATTTGCCCCCATAGTATTCAAAAAATTCGCTACATCTACTACATGAGGCTCTCTAGCTACATTTTCTAATATTGTTGTACCTTCTGCTAAGGCTGCTGCTAACATAACGTTAATTGTAGCACCTACGCTTACAACATCAAAAAATATGTTGGCACCTACAAGCTTATCTGCCTTGACAGTTACTGCGCCATGCTCAATCTTAACTTCTGCTCCTAGGGCCTCAAAACCTTTAATATGCTGATCTATCGGTCTAACCCCTATAGGGCATCCCCCTGGTAGCTCCACCCTAGCCTGCTTAAATCTACCTAACAAAGCACCGATTAGATAATAAGAGGCCCTCATTTTTCTTACATCTTCGGTGCAAGCATCAACACTGGTCATTTGCGTACTATCAATAATAGCTCTATTGTTGTGTCTTTCAATTTTGCATCCTAAAGATTCTAGTATTCTTTCTAAACATCGTATATCTTCAATATCGGGAACATTATCTATATTACATATACCATTACTAGCCATTAATGCTGCTGGAAGTATTGCTACTGCTGCGTTTTTTGCACCACTTATCTCGATTCTGCCATTTAAAGGATTACCTCCATATACAAGCAACTTCTCCATATAACTACCCATCCTTATTCAAATAATCTATTATATAAACTTGCTGTAAGATTTTTCCATGCATTGAAAACATTTAACTTGCTCTATTCGCTTCAGTATAACTCAAAAACCAAAAATCAAGTTTAACTTACACTTTCATACATATTATTATAGCATAAGTCTCAATAATGTTAAGCAGATTTTTTTTACATTATCGGCAGTATTTATTGAAAATAATAGCAATTTAAAGTATTATATATGTAAAGTTCAAGATTTAGTGCCCTTAGGTACTATACAGGAGGTAGCAATGAAATATTATTTAGTTGCTTTATTTGATAACGATTCCCTAAAAGATATAGAAAAGTTGCAGAGAAGTATAGCAAAAAAATATAAGAGCAATAAAAATCAATCAACCCTTCATATCACCTTAGATGTAATAGGAGAAACAGACATAGAAAAACTTGACAAGATAATTAATAAGATTTTAAAGCCCTATAAGAGATTTAAAGTTGAGATTAATAATGCTATCTGTTTTGAGGATCCTTACAGGACCGTTAGTCTACAGGTTGAAAATAAGGGATATATAAGCCGGTTGGCTAGATTAATAAACGATACATTAAAACTACATGGTATTAGCGTAAGACCTAGCATAGAGGATTGGAATCTTCATGTCTCTTTAAATAGTTCAAACTTTCCGTTAAGAGAATTATCAAAAAATGAATATGAGGCCGCTTACAATAAAGCTAAAATAATTAACTTTTATAAGCTAGCTACCATCGATAGAATTGAACTATGGAAATCTATGTCTAATAGAAAAGATATGGTTGTGAAAAGTTATCCATTAAGGGAATATTAATAAAAAATATCACTAGTAAAAATAAGGATTCAGTAATACTGAGTCCTTATTTTTTAATCAAAATATGCGCCCTGTTAATTTGTATATGAGTTTTTTATCATATATATTGGCTCTTTTTGTTATTTTTTCTCATTTTTTTAATTTTGCAAATTATTTTTCAGAAATCGTTTGCAGTAACTTTAAATTTATTTAATTATTCGTTAGAATATATATGTTGATTATCTTTAGAAATTTTTCGAAATTTATCATTCAATATACAAAGGAGTTATTTCAACTATCTTACGGAAAGGAAGCCTTTTTATGAATTTAAAAAAACTATATGCCTTGCAAAAGGAGTTAGATGCAAGAATTGTTTCTGAACACAACCTTCAATCCGAAAACCTTATTCAAAGAAAAACTTTGGCCCTTCAAGTTGAAATAGGAGAATTAGCTAATGAAACAAGGTGCTTTAAATATTGGAGTAATAAAGCTCCCTCTCCTAAAGACGTAATTTTAGAAGAATATGTAGATTGCCTTCATTTCATATTATCTATTGGATTAGAAAAAAACTTTGAAGATATTAATATAGAACCAAAAGTGCCAGAGGCCTCTCTCACAGATCAATTTCTAAATTTATATATAGATTTAAATGACTTCATAATATGTTTATCCCATGATCAATATACCACTCTCTTTGAAGACTTTTTAAATCTTGGATTATCTTTAGGCTTTTCAGAGGAAGAAATAGAAAATGCCTATATTAAAAAAAATTCAATCAACCACGAGAGGCAAAATAGCGGTTATTAAATCTTCTTTTGGTTAGACTAAGTTTGAGGTGATTTACTTATGACTGGTCTAATCTTTGCTATAATAGCTGGTGCCGCAATGAGCTTCCAAGGAGTATTTAATACTAGATTGCAGGAAAAAATAGGAGCCTGGCAAACAAACCTAATCGTCCAAAGTACTGCTTTTTTTATCACTATAATAATAATGCTGTTTGTTCGTGACGGAAACATAAGAAATGTGAAGGAAGTAAATAAACTCTATCTCTTAGGCGGTGCCATAGGAGTAGTTATTACTTTTACCGTAATGAAAGGTATCAATCTTTTAGGAACTACTTACGCCATATCTACTATTTTAGTATCTCAATTAACAGCAGCAGCTCTAATTGATTCTCTTGGTCTTTTTGACACCAACAAAGTTCCTTTTGGAGCCAATAAAATCATTGGTGTTATTATTATGATTATCGGAATAATTATTTTTAAGTGGAAAAACTAAATAAAAAAGCCCTTTCCATCCTTGTTCTTTTTAAGGGGAAAGTAAGCTTTAATGTGATAACATTTGTATTTCCTTTCATATAATATTATGGTAGACGCCTTTGCCAAATGGAAGGAGATACAAATGTTTTTTGTAAGGAATAAAATAGACTATAGGTTACTATACTCTATAGATAATAATCTCTACAAAAGTTATCGTGTGAATATTTATTGTAAGACTTTATCCCAGAGCACAGAGAAAAAAATTAGATCCTATAAGGGAGTTATTCATCGTTCTTTACACAGCTTTAATTTTATTTGTGCTACCATGACTCCCAGTGCAATAAAGCGGATCATAGAATTACCTGAGGTTGAACATATATCCCTAGACAGTTATGCCTTTCTTTGCGGAAGCAGTGTCTTTAGCGCTAACGGTGTAAGCATAAAAGGTAACTGTAGCTTAACAGGAAAGGGTATAGGTATAGCTTTAATTGACAGCGGAGCCTATCCTCATCCAGATATTGAAACACCTAATAATAAAATTAAAGCTTTCACAGATCTAATAAATGGCTACAAATATCCTTACGACGATAACGGCCACGGAACCTTTATGTCTGGTTTGATTTGCGGTAGCGGTTATTGTTCTAAAGGAATGTATAAGGGTGTGGCAGAGAATAGCCATCTATATGTTATTAAAGCCTTTAATTCCTTAGGCAGAGCCTATATTTCTGACATATTGTATGCGATAAGCTTATTAATAGATGATTACGATCATTATAATATTAGAATTGCTTGTCTTCCTTTTGAAGTCATGGAATATGACCCTTACAATATGAAAATTTTTTCACAACTTTTTGATAAGCTTATTTCTCTTGGAATCATACCGGTAGTTCCCACTGGTTCTTTAGGTAACAGTGAAGGAACTATCACTGGTATAGCAGCTCTTGACAATTGTCTAACTGTAGGAGGTTTAGATACTACCAGCTCCCACATACGGTGTTATACCTATTCCTCCAGCGGACCTGTAGGAAAAAGCAACAAACCTAATTTGGCAGCAGCCTGCGTAGATCTTTGCTCACTAAATTCAGATCCAAATTATATTCCTGAGCGTAATGGAGTGAAGCTATACCCTCGAAAACTAGAAAAAAGCTACACAACCTACACAGGCACCTCCTGTGCTGCTGCTTATATAAGTGGTATTATAGCAATGTTAATAGAGAACAATTCAGAGCTTCAGTTTAAGGATATATACTCTTTGCTAAAGGTTTCTTCTACTACTATTGATGAATCCCGATGGCTTCAAGGGGATGGTATAGTAGATGTAAAAAAACTCTTATCTAATAAAGATAAAATATCTGATAAAAAATAGTCATTATATCCAGTGTAGATTCAATTTTTTCAAAGAACTATAAGTAAAGTGGCTGACACCACTTTACTTATATATGTAAGGATAAGGATTCACTGGAGTACCGTTGATAATCACCTCAAAATGCACATGGGGTCCAGTACTATTGCCTGTACTTCCCACATCTGCTATGTGTTGACCCTTCTTTACAAATTTTCCTTCTGATACCCTAAGTACACTACAATGTCCATAAAGGGTCTGTATATTTCCATTATGCTGAATTTTTACAACTTTACCGTAACCTTTGATCCAACCAGCATATATTACCTTTCCATCCATAGCTGCATATATAGGGGATCCGGCCTTCGCCGCTATATCTATACCCTCATGCATTCTCCCCCACCTTTCACCATACAAGGAACTTATTGTTCCCCTAGAAGGTGCCATCATAGAAACTACGTTAGAACTATTGGAAGATACACTTTCTTCTTTTTCATATACCAACTTTACCCCAGGAGTTACCCCCTGATCTGTGTTAGCTATTAACTTTTCCACTATTTTATCAACATAATCTACCTCACTTATATAAGCCTCCACAGAATTATACTTTACTACACTGCTAATTTCCTTGAATTTCTCATGCTTCTCTGAAGCTTTATTAGAGTAATGCTCCTTTAACTTACTCTTTACTCTTTCTCCTTCTTCTACATTGGCCAGAATGCCAACCATATTTCCGTCAACAACCATTTCTACAGCCTTAACCTTAGTACTTAATGCTTTAATAATATTAGCCTTTATATCTTCCTTGCTACTTTGAGCACTATCGCTGGCTATAACCCTTTTGTATATAGTATTCTCCTCTATCTTTAGTCCATCAAATCTATTTACCAATTCACTATAAATCTCATTTGTTATTACCTCCGCAGTGTTCATATCCTTTATACAAGCCACTGCTTTTCCATTAACGTAAATTTCATAGGCATTTGGAGAAGATAGGACATAAAAACCTATACAACCTAGCAAACTTGCACCAGCAATAACTTTACTAGTTTTGCCTACATTTATTGATTTTTTCACTTTTCCGCATCCTTTCTTAGGTTTTTATGCAGTGAACCTTCTTAGTTTATCCAACTATATTATTTTTATTCCTATGAAGTCTAATTTTTCTTTGTTGAGGCTGCCCCTCCACTCTGCTATAATGTATTTAGATATTCAACTATAATGGCAAATTGATTGACAAGGTTAAAAATAGATGAAATTCGGCAGGGCTGAATTTCTTTTTATATTTAAACTTTCTTAGTTGGGTATCCATAGATATTCCATTTTAAAGAATATGTATATAAAAATATAGAAAGGGCGGTTGGCTGTGAGTACTTTTATGTTTAAAAAATCTATTTTAGACTATACACCGGTTAGCAACATATTTATTGAAAAATATATGCCTAGAGCCCGCGGAGAGTTTGTAAAGGTATATTTACTAGCTCTAAAATATTGTGTTCATGGAGAATTAGGGGTAAATTCCTCCTTAATAGCCTCCACACTGCATCTTTTAGAGTCAGATGTTATGAATGCTTGGAATTACTGGAACGAAGAAGGTGTAATAAGACTTATACCAATAGATAAAATGAATAATTATAGCATAGAGTTCTTAGACCTTACAGAAGAAGCTGCAAAGTCCAAAGATGAAATTAACTTGTTAGATGAACTGACAAACAACTCTACAAAGGATATGTTAAAGGAGATAGAAAAACTAGTAGCAAGACCTCTTTCATCTAAAGAGATGTCCACATATATTAGTTGGCAAAAGGACTTTTCCTTTACCCCTGAACTTATCTTACTACTTATAGAGTACTGTGTTTCAAAGGGAAAATCTGACTATAGGTATATAGAAAAAGTAGCTTTATCCTGGCACGACTCTAACATTAAAACTGTAGAACAAGCTCAAAGCTATATTAAAAAGCATGAAGATAAATGGATTAAATTCAGAAAAATTCTTTCCTACTTAGGTCTAAAGGACGGAGAAATAATGAAACCCCAAGAGGATATGCTTAACAAATGGGTTTCCACTTATGCTTTTCCCCTAGAAGTTATTTTAAGAGCTTGCGATATTTGTAGCCAAAGACTAAATAGGGCAGACTTTAAATATATAGATGCTATTTTAAACAGTTGGAATAAGGATGGAATAAAAACTTTAGCAGATATTGAAGCTAAAGATAGGCAATTTATTCATAAAAGTAAACCTAAAAACTATAAGGCACAAAATGATAATTTTAATAACTTTGAGCAAAGAGTGTACGATTATGATGCTCTAGAAAAGAAATTGTTAGGGTGGGATAAATAATGCTAAAAGGATATCATTCTGACATCATGACGATGTATGAAAAGATTCGGGAGGAAGAAAACGCTAAACTTCAACAGCGTCGCGCTGAAATAGAAAAAAAGCTACCAGAGGTTATAGAACTAGAAAGACAGATTGGAAAGCTATGTGTACAACTTTCTATGAGTGCCTTAAAAGCTATAGAAGACAGGGATAGTTACCTAAAGGATTTAAAAAATAAAATAACGGACTGCAGGGTAAAAAAAGCAGAATTATTAGTTGCTAACGGCTACAGTCCAGACTATCTTTCCTTGCAATATAGATGTACAAAATGTAAAGATACTGGCTATATAGGCACACAAAAATGTAGCTGCTACAGACAAAAACTTATACAACTCCATTATAAAGATTCAGATTTAAGCGATATATTAAGAGTAAATAACTTTGATAATTTTAATTTAGAATATTATTCCCCCCAGAGAACCGGTGAAGAGCCGGAAAGCCCACGAAAAAACATGGAAAAGATTTTATCAAAAGCTCTAAACTATATTAAAAACTTTAGCCAAACTAATGATAATCTCTTATTTTATGGTAATTCTGGCACAGGGAAGACCTTTCTAAGTCATTGCATAGCAAAGGATTTATTGGATAAAGGACACTTTGTAGTATATAGAACTGCTGAAGAATTGATTCAAAATCTTAGAAAAATACGATTTGAAAACAGGGAAGAATATGAAAAATTATTACTAGATTGCGATTTATTAATTATAGATGATCTAGGCACAGAACAAATCAACGAATTCTCCAAAACAGAGCTCTTTAATTTGTTAAACAAAAGACTGATAAAGCAAAAAAAGATGTTAGTATCCACCAATTATTCACTAAAGGACCTTATGTCTATATATTCAGAACGAATCACTTCCAGACTACTAGGCAACTTTAACTTATTTAAATTTTATGGCGATGATATAAGAGTAACCAAAAATCTTCACTCTATAAAATAATTTAAGAGGAGGCTTCTTCACAAGCACTATGAAAAAGCCTCCTTCTTACTTATTAGTACCTAATCATTTATTCTCCAAGGTTTTCCTTGCTGTAGTGCTTATACTTGCTAGATTCCGAGCTTACCACACTATCCAACATCCATTTGTAGCCATTATCATTATCATAAGTAAGATAATATATAGCTACCATGTCTACAGTCTTTTCTTCTCCATCATTATAGGTGATTTTTCCATAAACATACTTAATATTTTTATACCCAGCCTTTGATAGTATTTCATCTTCTTTATAAGTTTTTGCCTCATCTCCAGTGATTTCATGATTGTTATCCCACCAGAAAATACCTCTACGTCCTTCTATTTCAGCTCCAGCCAAGGAAGCTACAATCATCTCTCTAGTTAAGTCACCTACAGATACATCCTCTATTTTAGGCTCACTATTGCTATTGTAAGTTAGTTTTGTCAGAGATACATCAAATACATAATCTACACTTAGGATGGTTTTAAGGCTACCAGCTAGGTTTTCTTTTTTTATAGATACATAAAGCTGATTTTTATCATCACTTAAAGCTTTGGACTGTATACTAATTGACTGGGTAAACTTATCGTTTACCAAAAAAGTCTGACCACCAAAAATAGAATCATGCTTTACATTTTGCCGCTGACCTTTACTCTTAACTTCCTTGAGTATAGCTTCCTCCGATAGTTTTTCTGACAAGCTAATTTCAAGGGATTCTTCGTTAAGGCTAACCCCCTCATCAATTATCCATTTTTCGTCCACAAAGCTAAAACTACTATTAACCCTTCCTTTAGCAGCTAGCACTCCGCCATCCACTGATACTGACAGTAATATATTTTCTTTTCCTTCCTCAAATTGAGGCTTTCTCTCAACTATTTCAATGCTTGTCACCATTGAATCTGAAAGAGATATTTGTTGCCCTAAAAGAGTGATATTTTTCTTTTTCAATTCTTCTAGTAAAGCGGCTTCTTCCATGCCTGCTACAGGCTTTACAATAATATCTTTCTTAAGAGCTACCGGATCCAACAACTGCCACTTCCTATTATCATCCTTCTTGTAAGATAATTGAAACACTCCAGAAACTTCTATCTTACCATCGTTAAGAGTGGCATTCAAATCTATGTACTCAACCTTTTCTTCATCATTATAAACTCTTTCTCCAATAGAAATACTTTTTATATATTCTTCCTTAACCTGAAAATTTGTACCCTTTGGTAACAATATAATTCTTCCAAGGATATCTTTCTGTATCTGTACCTCATCTACCTTCTGATTTAATAGATAGCTGCTACCAATATATATCACTAAAGCTAAAACCATAACTGTTAATGAAGATATAATTACAATTTTATTTGTAAAAAATCTTTTTATGGCTTGAAGCTTACTTTTTTTATCTTTCTTTCTCTTTTTTTTGTTAATCTTTAGCATTTCATCAGTTATTGGAGGCATTCTTAAAGTATCGTGGATGTTTCCAACAAAGCCTTCTGACTCTGCGGCAGTTTCCTCAACTCCCTTTTCTTCTTGGACCTTCTCATTGGATTCAAAGTTATCCCCTAAAGAATTTTCTAAGGAGGGCTTTTCTTCATAAATATCCTTTTCTAAGTCTTCTTTAGCATTTACATTTACAAGCTGCATACCAATTTCACAACCACAGTATGGACAAAACTTGAGCCCCTCTATGTAATTAAACTCATTATTGCAATTGCTACAGATCATTTTGGCCCCTCCACAACTTATTGATATTAATTTAGCCCTAAAGTTAACTATATATACTTACTATTACATAATCCTATTATATTATCAAATAGATTTTTCAACAATATGAAATGTATGCAAGGGGCACTTTCAGAAGTTCAAAAAAGAAAAAAGCTTTGGATAAAATCCAAAGCTTGTTTTGGAGCTGGCAATAGGAATCGAACCTACAACCTGCTGATTACAAGTCAGCTGCTCTACCGTTGAGCCATGCCAGCATATGGCGACCCAGAAGGGGCTCGAACCCTCGACCTCCGGCGTGACAGGCCGGCACTCTAACCAACTGAGCCACTGGGCCATATTGTGTGGTGGGCACAACAGGGCTCGAACCTGTGACCCTCTGCTTGTAAGGCAGATGCTCTCCC
>Ga0209537_1002969_pt1 | contig 16122 bp, 16 predicted proteins | sample BioPla4DNA1_FD_187698 | JGI IMG/M metagenome (GOLD analysis project Ga0209537, IMG submission 187698) | Biogas fermentation microbial communities from Germany - Plant 4 DNA1 (SPAdes) (version 2) | ecosystem: Engineered > Bioreactor > Anaerobic > Digestate | place: Bielefeld, North... | reverse complement strand
CAGCGACCTCAAAAAGGGCGAGAGCAGAATTGTTACAGAAGGACGGGAAGGTTTTACTGTCCATGTGGAACGGGTTATAGGAAACGATAGGGAAACTCTATATACCGACAGGTATGATCCCGTCAGCCGGGTGGTGGAAGTGGGTGACAGCCCGCTGCAGAAAGGATCAAAGTAAAACGTCGGTGTTCATTCTTATTTTGCGAAATTATGCCTTCCGATCTTGGTAACAATGGGTCTGCTCCAAATCCATTTGCTGGTTGCTGTAACCGGATTGTAGTAGTAGATGCAGCCATAGGTGGGATCCCAGCCGTTCAAGGCATCCCTTGCCGCCTTTATCGCGGTGGCACTGGGTTCCAGATTTATCTGCCCGTCGGCAACGGCATCAAATGCCCCGGGCTGATATATGACACCAGGAATGCTGTTGGGGAAACGACTGTCCTTTACCCTGTTCAAAACAACCGCTCCAACAGCCACCATGCCCTCATAAGGTTCTCCCCGGGCTTCTCCATGGATGAGGTGGGCCAGGAGGTCCAGGTTTTTATCGGCAGGCGTGCTGGCGGCAGGGAAGATTCCCATGGCTGCCAGCGTTTGTTTTCCGGCAATTCCATCTACCTTCAGACCATTTTTGGACTGGAACCAGCGTACGGCTCTGTAGGTTTGGTAACCATACTTACCGTCAATCGCTCCGTTATAATACCCCCAGTTTTTCAACTTCCTCTGGATCTGGATGACCTCCTGCCCGCTGGAGCCATAATACGACAGGACAGCCCTGTTGTATTCCCGGATCTCCATGGCTTGGGTTGAGCCGGCAAGTCCAACAACAAGAACTATGAAGAAAACAAAACAGACCCATGCGTAGACCCCTTGCTTTTTCATGAGTACCTCCCAAATCAAGTATTCATGTTCAAAGGATCTGCAAAAGATAAAAAAATATGCATGGGTCCATCAGCGGCCGAAGAGATTCAAGTCAAGGCCGCTTAAGAAAATAAGTATCAAAATACCGATCAGCAGCTTGTCGTCGCAATGGTCGTCGGTCAGCAGCAGAACGATAATAACCAGAAGTATGATATCATCTAGTTTAAGGTTTTTTAAAAATGAAGGCACGGATGAGTGCCCACGAAAATCTGCTATACTGTGTTTTGGTACATTCTCGGGTGTATCGGGGAAAGGGATGGCTTTTAAACCTTTCATCTCCACTCTTCACTCACCCCTCGGTCCAGATTGATTCCCCGGAGTGATTGCACTGATGACGGCAACTATTTTAAGAAGCTGTATGCATGATGCGCAACTGGATTGTCTTGCCGGGCTGAGGAACGGTTGTATGGAATTGAGCAGATTTATTCTCGAATCCGATACATGATTGAATGAATCTATCATTTCCCGTGCCTTGGACAGTATGCCGAGGTTATCCCGCATGATGCCGGTATTAAAACTCTGCGCCAAAGAAGAGCCTGAATCCGATTGCTGGGGCTCGGCGCTTTCAGGTATGTCATCAGCGGGATTTGAAGAACTCTGCGAAGCGCCAAACATCTGGGCAATCTGCCTGATTGCCTTGTCCAGATCATCTGCCATGAATATCGCCTCCCACAGCTATCTTAGCATCTGCCTGATTCGCTGGGCAATGACCGCCCCATCCGGACCCAGCACCTGGATCAGCTTTTGCAGATCCCTTTCAGTAATGGTTCCTTTTAATTCGTCAACATTGATGCCCATTTGTCTCAGCCTGGCCGGATTGTATTCGTTCATCTTAGCAAGGATTTCATCCCTGTCGATATTTCCGATTTTTCTCCTCAACTCTTGGGGACTCTCTGTCCGCAGCATCTCCAGTACCTTCTCGAGTTTTTTTCTTGCAATTCTCCCATCGATTTTGTCGAACAAGCTATAGTTTCCATTGGGCATTGGCATTCACCTGTCAAGTAGTCTCTGTATTCAATTGTATGCGCCAGAAGCCAAATTGTTGCAAAAAAAAGCCAGGCTGTATTAAGATCCCGGCTTTTCGGCAGACTGTATGAAAACTATCATGTACATATGAAAACCTATTGTTCAAATGTCTTTAGGGATCCCGTAAAACAAGGTCGCATTGTGATAAGGCGCTTAAAACTCTCTGTGAGAATGAGATAGGGGCGGCTGCCTCTCTCACTTCTAGTATGTCACTGCGAGGAGCCGTCTCCCCCGTCATTGAGAGGAGTCACCTTCCCTGTCATTGCGAGGAGCCATCTCCCCTGTCATTGCGAGGAGCCATCTCCCCTGTCATTGCGAGGAGCCATCTCCCCTGTCATTGCGAGGAGCAACGCGACGAAGCAATCTCCGAGATCGCCGCGCTCCACTCTGTTCCGCTCGCGATGACATACCGATGTTTCGCAGACGGGCAGCACAGCGAACGGGCTTTACGGAATCCCTTCAAAATCCATATGCTGCCCATGTTTTCACACAGTCTGTCAGCATCCTGGTATAAATCAGGAATGAAGCTCTTCCTGGGCCAGTATGTTCCTGAAAACAGGTATGAATGCGTCAATATCCTGTTTTGTGATTATCAGCGGAGGAAGCAGGCGGATAATGCTCTCTCCCACATTGCCAACCAGAAAGCCCTGTTCCAGGCATTTCGCGTTTACGTTTTTTGCTACCGGTTTTGCCAGCTCCACACCAATCATCAGTCCCTTTCCGCGAACCTCAAGAATCATGGAGTTTTCCTTTTTCAGGTCGTTAAGGGAATCCATAAAGTACTGTCCCATACTCTCCGAATTTTCGCAGAGTTTTTCGTTGAGTATTGTGGAGAGAACGGCATAACCTGCGCGGCAGGCCAAAGGATTTCCACCGAAGGTGGATCCGTGATCACCGGGTTCAAAAGCGCTGGCTACGAATTCCTTGGCGCATAATGCACCGATGGGGAATCCCCCGGCCAGGGCTTTTGCAAGGGTAAAGATATCGGGTTCCACGCCATAATGCTGGTAGCCGAACAGCTTCCCGGTTCTGCCCAGACCGCATTGTACTTCATCAAAAATCAGAAGGACATCCTTCTGGGTGCATAATTCCCGAACCCCGTGCATGTAGTCGTATGTGGTGGGGTTAACACCGCTTTCCCCCTGTATGGGTTCGAGCATGACCGCGCAGGTGTATGGAGTTATGGCTTTTTCAAGGGCATCGAGATCATTTATGGGAACGCTGAGGAACTTGGGGGTAAGAGGGGAGTAGTTCTTCTGGTACTTCTCCTGTCCTGTAGCCGCAAGGGTTGCAAGGGTTCTTCCATGGAAAGATTTCTCCAGGGTGATGATCTCAAACTTCTCAGGAAGCCCCTTTTTCCTGTAATAGAGCCGGGCCAGCTTTATAGCTCCTTCGTTGGCTTCGGCGCCGGAGTTGGCAAAGAACACCTTATCGGCGCATGAATTTTCCACAATGAGACCTGCCAGTTTTGCCTGTGACTCAATATAGTACAGGCTTGAGCAATGAATAAACTTAGAGGCCTGATCGGTGATAGCCTGAACCAGGGCTGGATGGGAATGACCCAGCGCACTGACCGCTATGCCCGCCAGGAGGTCGGTGTATCTTTTGCCTTCAATATCCCAAAGATACATGCCCTCTCCTCTTTCGAAGCATACCGGGGCCCGGTTACCAAACGTGTTCATATAATATTTTCTGTCCATTTCAATGATTTCATTAAGATGCATGCACAACACCTCCCTAGATAATAAATATACATCATAATGAATAAATATACAATACTGTACTTTATGACCGACAAAATCGTCAAAAAAGCCTCCATATTCTATATTTAACAATATTAACGGGACTTTGTGTATATGATATAATGAACTGGCAGATGTTATTTGTTTTATCGGATCATAATATGTATAGTCTTTATATAAATCATTAAAAAAAGAAGGCATAAGGTATGAATGGTACTATGGAAGATATTATCAAGCGCATAATTGATCTGGAGCATAATGCCCAGAATCAGATTAGCCTGGGCGAGACTGAAGCTGAAAAAATCCTCCAGTCCGGTCTGGAAGAGTGCCGGATGATGGAAGCCCAAATACTGGAGATGGCTGAAAACAAAATCAAACAGATTCAGTCAAAGAGCATCAGGGACAAGGAGGACAGGATCATACGCATCTATGAGGATACTGCCATTAAAATGCGCTTGATGGAAGAGAACGCAGAACAGAACCAACAACAATGGGAAGATGAAATCTTCAACCGGATTATCAGAGGTGAATAATGCTGCTTTCGGCGATTAAGTACGGCGCTGTGTCCGGAAAAACACGAGCCATGGCCGGAAGGCTTCTCAAACCGCATGATTATGAGGAAATCATGCAGAAGGGGAGTGTGAGCGAGGTCGCGGCTTATTTAAAATATAATACGCATTATTCCGCAGTCCTGGATGACATCAATGAGGCAGAAATTCACAGAGGACAGCTGGAGAATATTCTCAAGCTGAAATATATCAATGACTATAAAAAACTCATGCGTTTTTCCAGTGGCAATCAAAAGGCTTTTATAAACCTTCTCTATCTTAAGATGGAGATTGAAAATATCAAGCTGCTTTTAAGAATTTTTGAGGCCGGGAATGCCGATCCGTCTGTTCTGGAGGAGTCCCTTCCATTTCTGTCGCGATACGATGATCTGGATATACCAAAGCTGGCATTATCCAAGAGCCTTGAAGAATTCCTTGCCGGCCTTAAGGGGACAGATTATGCCGAGGTTTTAAGGCCTTATGCTTCCATGAATCAGGATACGCGGCTTTTCCACCTGGAGATGGCTCTGGATCTCTACTACTTCAGAAGGGTTCAGGATCTGTCTTCAGAACTGCTGTACGGGAACGACAAGCAAATCGCCATGGAGTTCAACGGTATTGAGATCGATGTCTTCAATATCTTTTGGATATACAGGATTAAGAAGTATTACAGCTTTGATAAGGAGCTGATCCAAACCTATATCATTCCTTCCTGTTACAGGATCAAGCGTACTGTTATTGATGACCTGATTTCTGCCAGAAGCATGGATGAGTTTCGTCTGGTGCTTGGCAGAACGCCGTATGCCAGTTTTTTTGACGATGAGGGGCCTGGGGCTTTCGAACGACGCTATGGTGATTTTCTGTATGAACTTCACAGAAAGCGGTTTGTTCAACAGCCCTTCTCGGTTGCTTGCATCATATCCTATTTAAAGCTGAAGGAATTTGAACTGAACAATATTATCTCCATCATTGAGGGAATCAGGTATAAACTAGCTCCGGAAGAGATCCGCAAGTTTATCACAGGCATCGGGTTTGACTCCTAAGGAAGGGAAGTGTGAAGCTTTATGGCAGTTGTACAAATGAAGTATATTAATATCATGGGGCCGGTTCGGATGTTTGATGGTTTTGTTCTGGAGCATATTATCAACAAAAACATTCAGATCGAGCCATCCTACAAGACCATCCGAACTCATGGGCTGATTCCGTTTGAGGAGGATTCCACCTACGACCGCTTGAAGAAGCGGATGCAGATCCTCAATGAGAAAATTGGGGCGAAGGTGGAGACCTTTGATCAGGACAGTCTGGCGGGGGAGATTCTTGGGGATTTCGATATCGGGGCCACATATTCCTTTATAGAAACCCTGGAAAAACGGTTCGACGAGCATAAATCGGCCATAGCAAACCTGAATACCGAGATTAGGGAGCGGGAGCAGATCATTAATCAGATTCAGCCCATTTCAGAGCTTGAAGTGGATATTCATGAGATGTTCAGCTTCAGCTTTATGAAATTCCGCTTTGGTTCCATGCCAAAAGAAAACCTGGAAAAAAAGAAGGATTACCTGGATGAGTTGGATGTAATCTATGTGCCGGTATCCGAGGAGGACGACATAGTATGGCTTTCCTATTTCATGCCGACCCAGGTAAGTCCGGTCATCGATAATGTCTTTTCTGCCCTTGGCTTCGAAAGGGTTAAAATCTCAGACCAGGTTCATGGTATGCCCAAACTTGCCCTGGAGAAGCTGTCGGCTGAGATTAAGGAATTAAAAGACAGGATGAAGCATGAGGAAAGCGATTTGGAAAGCTTCATCGAAAAGGAACATGCACGCTTTTCAAAACTCTATACAATAGTACTCTACCGTGCAAAGATAAACGAGGTTAAATCGCTTGCATCATATATCGGAGATACATTTGTCCTTACAGGGTGGCTGCCGCACAAAGATTTCGCTGCTTTTGAGAAAAAGATAGAATCAATTGACCACATTGTTCTGTCCAGTGAGGATCCTGAATATGTTATGACCTCCACGCCACCTACCCTTATCAAGAACAAAGGGATTTTCAAGCACTTTGAATCCTTTGTTACACTTTATGGTCTTCCCTCATCCAGGGAAGTGGATCCTACCAAGCTTCTGACCCTAACCTATGTTCTCATGTTCGGTTTCATGTTTGGGGATGTGGGGCAGGGCCTGGTGATTGCTCTTGCGGGCGCATATTTGTTTTTTGCCAGAAAGATGGCATCCACCGGTATGCTTATCTGGCTTGGGGTTTCCTCAACCATCTTCGGCTTTCTGTATGGCAGCATCTTTGGTAATGAGGAGATTATCCGGCCTCTTTTCATAAGTCCGTTACATGACAAAAACAGCATTATGAACATCCTGGTCATATCGGCGGTTTATGGTGCAATTATCATACTCATTTCCATCTTTGCGAATATAATCAACAGCTTCCGTGCCAAGGACTGGGGACGTATGATTTTTGACAAGAACGGTATTGCAGGACTGCTCTTCTATGGCGGGGTCATAGTCTGCGTGATCCTATCGCTTCTGGCTGGACGGGTTGTGTTAACGACAGCCGCCGTGGTGGTGGTAATAATCATACCCATGATCATGCTCATATTCAGGGAGCCTCTAGAAAACCTGTTAAGGCGCAGGGATCGCATCATGCCCCGTGAGAAAGGCATGTATTTTGTGGAATCATCTTTTGAGATTTTTGAAACCGTACTGAACTTCTTCAGCGGAACCCTGTCCTTTCTGCGTGTGGGTGCCTTTGCCCTCAACCATGCCGGGCTTTCCCTGGCGGTCTGGTCACTTGCCAGGATGATGTCGGGTATTGGCGGGATTATTGTGGTGATCATAGGAAATCTTCTCACCATTGTTTTGGAGGGGCTGATTGTAGGGATCCAGTGTCTGCGTCTCGAGTATTATGAGATGTTTGGGCGCTTCTACGCTGGTGAGGGTCATGAGTTCAAGCCTGTCAGGGTAGCTGATGACTGATTCAATAGAGCCCTCCGGGCAGGTTAGCAAGGATTATACTGCGATGCGTGCAGTTTTGATCAAAAATCGGAATAAGATAAATCACAGTGGAGGTTGTTTACTATGGAATTCTTTGTTGTATTAGCTGTTGCACTTTGTCTCAGTATGGTAGGTATTGGCGTGAAATGCATCCTCAGAGGAATAGAGGGTGGAAGGGTAAGGAAGATCTTAAGATTTCATGTCAGCACGTTGTTCACCCTGGTTGCAGCCGCTTTCATATTCATTCTTTTTGGTGGCGTCACGGCAAATGCCGCATCAGCTGAAACCGCTGCTGTAGCCGCTGCCTCTTCGGATGGGTTGAGATATATTGCAGCAGCCCTGTCCACCGGTCTGGCCGGCATAGGAGCCGGTATCGCTGTATCGGCAACAGGTTCGGCTGCCCTTGGCGCTTTGAGCGAGGATCCCAAGATACTTGGTAAGGCTCTTGTGTTTGTCGGTCTTGCGGAGGGTATTGCCATCTATGGTCTGATCATCTCCATTATGATCCTCAATGCCTGATTCTTTGGGAGAAAGGATCTAAGCAGGATGCGTACGTCAGTAAGGCATGGTGTTTATTAATGAGAATGTTTCTTATAAGTGACAATGTTGATACCAAGACGGGCATGAGGCTTGCCGGGGTTGAGGGAGTTGTGGTTCACGAGCGCGGTGAGATTGAGGAAGCACTAAGCTCCGCTATTGAGGATGAGAGTATTGGCATCATCCTGATCACCGAACTTCTGGCGCAGCAGGTTGAGGATCTTATACGTGACTACAAGGTTAACCATGGCAAAATCCTCATTGTTGAGATTCCGGACAGGCATGGCACCAGGCGCCCTGCAGACCACATCATGCGGTATGTCAACGAAGCAGTAGGTCTGAAGGTTTAGCATGGTCCGGCTGTGAATTGACTGGATATCATCATCAGCTCATGAACAGAACTTGAGGTGTTTATATGGAGAGGACAATAGAAAAGCTTGGGAAGTTCTCCGAGATGGTCATGCAGGATGCCTACCGGAAAAAGAAGGAACGGGTAAGGCAGGCTGAGAAGGAGAAGCAGGAAATCATTGCATCTTCGGAGATTCAATACCTGCAAAAGGCTTATGAAAAGATACAGGACGCAGTAAGAAGGTTTGAAAAACAATATAACGAAGAGATTTCAAAAGCTGTTGTGGAAAGCAAGGAAGCCATGTTCAACAGGCGCGATGAGATTATTGGATCAGTCTTTGCTAACGTAAAAAAGCGCCTTGAGGAGTTTGTCAGGGAAAAGGACTATCCCGTCTGGATTGAAAAGGCACTGGGATCTGCTCTCCGGGAAGCCGGAGAAGGAAAGATCAGTGTTACTGTCGACGAAGAGGATTTGGAGCTTTTCAAAGAGATAAGAACCAGGCTGGGAGCAGATTTCGACATATCGGAAAGCGACGAGCCCGTTATCGGCGGTTTCCTGGTCATGAACAGGGATAAGGGTTTGATCTGGAATTACACTTTTGTAAACAGGCTGAACCGTGAAAGGGCATCCTTCCTTGAAAGGATCCCGTTAAGCATTGAGTAAAAGTAGGCATTTTTTGTATGCTTTTTGCAAAGTTGCCGTTCTTGCAAAGAGAGTTGGAAGTACATGGCGAAAGCATGAATATGCAAAAGTGAAACATGATAATAAAGCCAGTTTAGAGGGTGGAATGAATGGGAGTAACAACACAGGGAACCATTTACGGAATAAACGGACCTGTTGTAAGGGTTCGCGGGGATCATGCCTTCCAAATGATGGAAATGGTTCTGGTGGGGCATGAAAAGCTTATAGGAGAGGTCATTCGCGTACTGGAGGATGAAACCATCGTTCAGGTCTATGAGAATACTACGGGTCTGAAACCCGGGGAGCCGGTTATCCCTACAGGAAGGCCCCTGACAGTGAAGTTGGGGCCCGGCATAATTGGAAATATCTTTGATGGTATCGAGAGACCGCTTACATCCATAGCCCAAGAATCGGGGCCCTTTATTGGCCGTGGCACTGTGATGGACAATCTTGATACTGAAAAGCTCTGGGACGTGAAGGTTCTTGTGCACAGCGGGGATACTGTAAAGCCCGGCATGGTCATTGCCCAGGTGCAGGAGACGCCATCGGTGGTTCACCATGTCATGGTGCCACCCAATATTGAAGGGGTGGTGGAAGATGCGGCCAATGATGGCAAGTATCCCATCACCAAGACCATTGTCCGTGTCAGAAAGGGAAAGGCGACCCATGACCTGACCCTGGTTCAGGAATGGCCGGTTCGTACACCCAGACCCTATAAAAGAAGGCTGCCGATGAATGAGCCTCTCATTACCGGACAGCGTGTGATAGACAGCCTGTTTCCCCTTGCCAAGGGAGGCACTGCCGCGATCCCGGGAGGCTTTGGAACAGGAAAGACCCTTACCCAGCACCAGCTGGCCAAATGGTCCAATGCTGACATCATAGTCTATGTGGGCTGCGGTGAGCGGGGGAATGAGATAACCCAAGTTTTGGAGGACTTTCCGAACCTGATAGACCCCAGAAATAACAGACCTTTGATGGAAAGAACCGTACTCATCGCCAACACATCAAACATGCCGGTGGCAGCAAGGGAGGCCTCTATTTACACAGGTATTACCCTGGCCGAGTATTACAGGGATATGGGCTACCATGTAGCACTTATGGCCGATTCCACCTCCCGATGGGCTGAAGCATTGAGGGAGATCTCAGGAAGGCTTGAGGAAATGCCTGCAGAGGAAGGATTCCCGGCCTACTTACCCTCCCGGCTTTCAGAGTTCTATGAAAGAGCGGGAATGGTTGAAACCCTGGGTGAAGAGAAGGGCTCCGTATCCATCATTGGTGCTGTATCACCCCAGGGAGGCGACTTCTCCGAGCCTGTTACACAGAACACAAAAAGGTTTATCCGCTGTTTTTGGGCGCTGGATAAATCACTGGCCTATACCCGCCACTATCCCGCCATCAATTGGATGGACAGCTATAGCGAATATACCGAAGACCTTCAGGATTGGTATACCGGGAACACGGCTCCTGATTTCATGGAGAAACGCGAAAGACTCAGCCGGATACTTCAGGAAGAAGGTAAGCTTCTTGAGATAGTCAAGTTGATCGGAAGCGATATCCTTCCCGATGAGCAAAAGCTTATTCTGGAATCTGCCAGGGTCATAAGACAGGGCTTCCTGCAACAGAATGCCTATCATGAGCAGGACACCTATGTTCCTGTCAGAAAGCAGTACAATATGATGAAGAGCGTACTCCATCTCCATGATCAGGCAGCGAGGCTGGTTTCAAAAGGAATTCCCGTGTCGGTTATAACCAGAACCGGTGTATTTGAAGAGGTTGTCAAGATCAAATATACCATCTCCAACCAGGATATGGAGGCTTTTGAAACGCTGAATTCACGCATTGATTCCATACTCTCCGATATAGAAGAGAGCTACAGGGGCACTGAAAGGAGGAGGTATGTATGAGCCTTGAATATTTGGGCCTTAAAGAGATAACCGGTCCTCTTGTGGTGCTTGAGGGTGTTAAGGATCCATCCTTTGAGGAAATGGTTGAGATCACTGTTGATAAGGAAAAACGTCTGGGACGGATCATTGACATCAGCGGAGATATTTGTGTTATACAGGTGTTTGAGGGAACCCACGGCATCTCCCTTACCAATACCCGAACCAGGTTGTTGGGAGAACCACTGAAGATACCTCTTTCCAAAGAGATTCTGGGCAGGGTGCTGAATGGAGTGGGTCGCCCTGTGGACGGACTTGGCGAAGTCTATCCCGAGAAGTATTGGGATGTTAACGGACAGCCAATTAACCCTGTTGAGAGGGAATACCCCAGAGATTATATACAGACAGGCATATCTACCATCGACGGCCTTGCCACCCTGATCCGAGGGCAAAAGCTGCCCATTTTTTCAGGCAGCGGGCTTCCCCACAACCAACTGGCGGTTCAGATCGTGCGTCAGGCAAGGATCGCGGACGAGAACGATCATAATTTCGCCATTGTTTTTGCCGCTATGGGGGTCAAGCATGATGTTGCCGATTATTTCAGGAACAGCTTTAGAAGCAGCGGCGTGCTGGATCGTGTGGTCATGTTTCTGAACCTGGCCAACGATCCGGTTGTGGAGCGTATCGTTACTCCAAGATGCGCCTTAACTGCTGCAGAGTATCTTGCCTTTGAAAAGGGCATGCATGTTCTGGTAATTCTCACCGATATGTCCTCTTATGCGGAAGCCCTTCGTGAAATCTCGTCATCAAAGGGTGAAATACCCTCCAGGAAGGGTTACCCGGGCTACCTTTACAGTGACCTGGCTTCCATTTATGAGCGTGCCGGCATGATTAAGGGAAGGGAAGGATCCATTACGCAAATCCCGATCCTCACCATGCCCAATGATGACATAACCCATCCCATCCCGGATCTTACGGGTTATATCACAGAGGGACAGATTGTACTGGATCGCGGGCTTGCATCCAGGGGTGTGTATCCGCCGGTGAGTGTGCTGCCTTCCCTGTCAAGACTTATGAAGGACGGTATAGGTACAGGATATACCCGGGAGGACCATCCGGGACTGGCGAACCAGCTATTTGCCGCCTATGCCAAGGTTCAGGAAGTACGGGCACTGGCTTCGGTTATCGGTGAAGACGAATTGAGTGATTTGGATAAGAAATATATGCGCTTTGGCCGCGCTTTCGAGTCCCAATTCGTTTCCCAGGAGTTCAACGAAGACAGGGATATCATACAAACTCTCGATCTTGGATGGCTCCTTTTGGGGCTGCTGCCTCGCGAGGAGCTTGACAGGCTTTCACCTGAAATGGTTGAGAAGTACCAGGTGGATCCTGAAGAGAGTGAAAGCAGGTTTAAGCAATGGATATGAAGCTTTTTCCCACCAAGGGCAACCTTATTATAGCTAAAAGCACCCTGGCTCTTTGTCGCCAGGGTTATGAGCTATTGGATAAAAAGCGGAATATACTTGTCCGAGAAATGATGAACCTGGTTGATAAAGCCAGGAAGCTTCAGGATGAAATGCAGGAGACCTTCCAGCAGGCTTATCATGCCCTTCAGATGGCCAATGTCACCATGGGTATCTCTGTGGTGGAGCAGATAGGATACGCTGTTCCGGAAGAGAATCGTATAGAGATAAGGGAACATAGTGTCATGGGTGTGGATATCCCCACTGTGCATTTGGAGGAATCCGATCTGCAGCCCAGATACGGCTTTCGCATGACCAATTCCACACTGGATACAGCCCGTGAGAAATTCGAGAAGGTGAAATATCTTGCCGCAGAGCTGGCAGAGATAGAAAATGCAGTATATCGTCTGGCCACCAATATCAGAAGAACCCAGAAGAGAACCAATGCCCTGAAGAACATCATGATCCCCAAATACGAAGAAGCCACCAGAAATATTGTGAATGTTCTTGAGGAGAAGGACAGGGAAGAATTCAGCCGGCTCAAGGTTATCAAGCGCATTAAGCATGGTGACTGAAAAAATTCTCAGGTAATTGCCAATCTTTTGAAATTCGTATATGCTTGAATAAAGCGCCCAACCCTCGAGGAACATGGGCTGAACCAAACTGAGGAGGGAACGAAAAATGGACGATAAGATTCAGGGCATAGCACAACGAATACGGGGTATGCGTGAGGATCTGGAGATATCCGTGGCAGACATGGCCAAGTTTCTCGAAACGTCAGAATCCGAATACCTTGAATATGAATCAGGGAAGCGGGATTTCCCATTTACATTCCTATACAAGGCCGCTTCCCGTTTCGGTCTGGACATCAGTGATCTGATTACTGGATCCAGTCCCAGGCTTACGGTTTACACCCATGTCAAAAAAGGCCGCGGACTTCCAATCGAGAGACGTAAGGGCTTTAAATACCACAGCCTGGCCTACCTCTTTAAAAACCGCCTGGCTGAACCTTTTTTGGTTGAGGCACCCTACGACGAAAAGGCGGACAAGGGGGAAATACATCTCAGCAGCCACAAGGGACAGGAGTTTGACTATATACTCTCCGGTTCTCTCAGGGTAAGGATTGATGACCATGAATTCATCATGAATGAAGGAGATTCTGTCTACTATGACAGTTCCAACAAACATGGCATGGTGGCTACCGGAGGTCGTGACTGTACCTTTTTAGCTATAGTCATCAAGGACTTTGATGGGAGGATGGACTGATGGGAAGGCTTTATAAGGAATACGTCATCGAAAAACTTGGCTCGGATGGCAATATAGAAAATGTCAGCTACAGAAGGGATCCGAACTTTAATTTCGGTTATGATATTGTGGACAGGATAGCCAGAGAGAACCCCGACAAGCTGGCCATGGTCTGGTGCAACGAAAATGGAGAGGAAAGGTTCATCACCTTCGGGGAGATGAAGGAGGAAAGCGATAGGGCAGCATCATACTTTCAAAGCCTTGGAATTAAAAAAGGCGATGCGGTCATGCTGATCCTCAGGAGGCACTATGAATTCTGGTATTGCATTGTCGCTCTGCACAAGCTGGGAGCCATCGCAATTCCTGCGACTAACCAGCTTATGACTATGGATATCATATACCGCGTAAACTCGGCAAGCGTAAAAGCAGTGGTTTGTACCCCGGATGGGGATATTCCCGATTTGGTGGATGAAGCACAGAGGGAGACCGAAACTCTGAAAATCAAGATATTGGTCAGGGCAAAGAAGGAGGGCTGGCTGAGCTATGAAGAAGGCGTGAGTAAGGCAGCGCCATTCTCGCCGCCTACGGGGGACGACAGACCCAAAGCAGATGAGATCATGCTGATGTATTTCTCATCCGGAACTACCGGTATGCCCAAGATGGTAGCTCATAACCACTATTACGCACTTGCCCATATACCTACCGCAGTTTACTGGCACAATGTTGACCCCAACGGTCTGCACTTTACCGTGTCTGAAACAGGCTGGGGGAAAGCGGTGTGGGGAAAGCTTTATGGACAATGGATAGCAGAGGCGGCCATTTTTACCTTTGATTTTGAAAAATTCAACGCGGATGATATGCTCAAGAAGATTAGTAAATACAAGGTAACAACATTTTGTGCACCGCCTACCATTTACCGTTTTCTGATTAAGGAGGATCTTTCCAAGTACGATTTATCATCCCTGCAATACTGCACCACTGCCGGGGAGGCTCTGAACCCTGAGGTATACAAGAGGTTCAAAGAACAGACCGGAATCAAGCTGAAAGAAGGGTTTGGGCAGACAGAGACAACACTCGTACTGGCCACCACCACCTGGATGGAACCCCGGCCCGGATCCATGGGAAGACCTTCTCCAGCATATTCAGTGGATCTGGTCGATGAAGCCGGTAACAGCGTCAGTCCCGGTGAGGTTGGTGAAATAGTTCTGAGGCTTGATCCTGATAAACCCACAGGCTTGATGATGGAATACTATCGCAATGAGGAGCTGACAGCCCGTGCCATCCGGGACGGACTCTACCATACGGGAGATACCGCCTGGAGGGATGAGGACGGCTACTACTTCTATGTGGGAAGAACCGATGATATCATCAAATCCTCGGGCTACAGAATCGGCCCCTTTGAGGTGGAAAGTGTTATCATGGAGCATTCTTCGGTTCTCGAGTGTGCTGTAACAGGTGTTCCTGATCCACTGAGGGGACAGGTGGTTAAGGCAACCATTGTGCTGGCCAGAGGGTATGAGCCATCGGATGCCCTGGCAAAAGAGATCCAGGATTATGTCAAGAAGAATACAGCTCCCTATAAATATCCGCGAATTATTGAGTTTGTCGAGGAACTGCCCAAGACCATCAGCGGCAAGATCCGACGCACTGAAATAAGAAAGCGGGATCAGGCTCAATAGCCCCAATAATTGAGCCTTGCGGCCAATGGTGAAATACTATATAATGAACATTACCGTGCTAGACGGGGAGGTAGCGGTGCCCTGTATCCGCAATCCGCTATAGCGGAGTTGAAATCCTGCCCCCGGCATGCAAATGTAAGGCCAGTTATGTGTCAAAGTACAATGAAGATTGGGTCTTGCGCAACTTGGAACTGTGAACCCCGTCAGGTCCGGGAGGAAGCAGCGGTAAGCGGTCAACCAGGTGTGCCGCAAGCCTGCCTGGTCCGAGTACGATGCACATGGTACGCTTGTATTTGTATTGTCAAAGGCAGGTGCACGGTTTATATTGAGATTTACGAAGCCTTTTGGCTTTGTTTTTGTTTATGGATGATTACCCTTGACATTCCCTGGCCATTACTGTGTTATAATGAAAGATACATCAGTATTCAGGATGGGAGTGAATGGTGAAACCATGGCGCATTTGGCATTATACAGAAAATGGAGACCCCTTTCCTTTGATGACGTTGTTGAACAGCGCCATATTGTAGATACTCTTAAAAACAGCATCAAGACCAACTCTGCCAGTCACGCCTATCTCTTCTGCGGTACACGGGGGACGGGTAAGACTACATTGGCAAAGATACTGGCACGCGCTGTCAATTGTCTTGAACCTGCTGACGGCAATCCCTGCAACAAATGTGAGATCTGCAGGGGCATTCTTGACGGATCCATCATAGATGTCATTGAGATAGATGCTGCATCCAATAACGGAGTGGATGACGTACGCCAGATCAAGGAAGCTGTCATGTATGTGCCGGCAGTTACCCGCTACAAGGTCTATATTATTGACGAGGTTCACATGCTGTCCACAGGAGCATTCAATGCCCTTTTAAAAACTCTTGAAGAACCTCCTGAAAGCGTTATTTTTATCCTGGCCACCACAGAGCCCCACAAGCTTCCGGCAACCATCCTGTCCCGTTGCCAGAGATTTGATTTCAAGAGGATATCAATAGAAGGGATTAGCCAAAGGCTGGAGATGATTGCAAAGGATGCAGGCGTGGCTTATGAGC
>Ga0209537_1002968_pt1 | contig 16129 bp, 13 predicted proteins | sample BioPla4DNA1_FD_187698 | JGI IMG/M metagenome (GOLD analysis project Ga0209537, IMG submission 187698) | Biogas fermentation microbial communities from Germany - Plant 4 DNA1 (SPAdes) (version 2) | ecosystem: Engineered > Bioreactor > Anaerobic > Digestate | place: Bielefeld, North... | reverse complement strand
GGGAATTCAGCGGGGTTGTGACGGCCGTTTCCCCGGCCGCCGATCCCCGGACGGGCCTTTTTCTGGTGGAGGCGACCCTGGAGAATGAGGAGGGACACCTTAAGCCCGGACTCTTTGCCGAAGTAGAGCTGGTGGAGGCGGCCAGCGAGGGCAACCTGGTCATCCCCCGCGGGGCGGTTTTGCGGGAGGGGGACCAGTACTATGTCTACATTGTCGAAGGGGAGCGGGCCCGGAAGAAATTGGTTACCCTGGGTTTAAGCGACGGGGAGAAGGTGGAAGTCCTGTCGGGCCTGGAGGAAGACGACCTGGTGGTGGTCAAGGGACAGCATTACCTGGAAGAGGGGAGCAAGGTCTCCATCAGCGAGGGACTGGGGGGTGACGGGGAATGAGTCTGGCCGATTTTGCCCTCAAGCGCCCGGTCACGGTCCTCATGCTGGTGATAGTGGTCCTGGTGATGGGGACTGTTTCCCTGACCAGGGTGGGGCTGGACCTCCTGCCGGAGATGAACCTGCCCATAGCGGCGGTCTTCACCGACTACAGCGGGGTGGGTCCCGAGGAGATTGAAACCCTCATCACCCGCCCCCTGGAGGAAACCCTGGGCACCGTCACCAATGTCAAGGAGATTTCTTCCATTACGTCCAGCGGCTCCTCCATTGTCCTCATCGAGTTTAATATGGGTACCGATATGGACTTTGCCGCCCTGGAGATGCGGGAGAAGATAGACCTGATCAGGGGCTGGCTTCCCGATGATGCAGGCCAGCCCCTCGTCTTTAAGTTCGATCCCTCCATGATGCCGGTCATGGTAGTGGGCCTGGGGGGTGTGGACGATCTGGCCCAGCTGAAGGAGCTGGCCGAGGATACCATCAAGCCCCGCCTGGAAAGGCTGGAGGGGGTGGCCTCTGTCAGTGTCCAGGGGGGCAGGGAGCGGGAAATTGAGGTCAAGCTTCACCCCGCTGCCCTGGAGGGTTACGGGATAAGCATCGAACAGGTGATCCAGACCCTGGCGGCGGAAAACCTCACCCTCCCCGCCGGCACCATCCAGGAGGGGGAGGAGGAGCTGCTCCTCCGGACCACCGGGGAGTTTCGCTCGGTGGAAGAAATAGGGGAAGTAAACATAATGACCCCGGCGGGGGTGGCCGTTAAGCTCAAGGACCTGGGCACCGTTACCGACACCTATGCCGATGCGGACCAGGTGGCTTACCTCAACGGCCGGCCGGCCGTTGCCCTTTCTATCCAGAAGCAGGCGGGGGCCAACACAGCCCTGGTGGGCCGCCGGCTCAAAGCGGAACTGGAAAGGTTAAAGGCCCTGCAGCCGGGACTGGAGTACACCTATGTCCTGGATCAGTCGGAATTCATCGAAGAAGCCCTGGCGAGTATGGCCCAGGATGCAGTGAAAGGGTCCCTGCTGGCCGTACTCATCCTGCTCCTTTTCCTGCGCAACCTCCGGTCCACCCTGGTCATTGCCGTCGTCATTCCCATATCCGTTGTCAGCACCTTTGTCCTGGTCCACTTTGCCGGCCTGACCATGAACCTCATGACCCTGGGTGGGATTGCCCTGGCCGTGGGGATGCTGGTGGACAACGCCATCGTTGTCCTGGAAAACATCTTCCGCCTGCGGGAGGAGGGCTACGGCCCCCTGGAGGCGGCCCGCCAGGGAGCGGGCGAGGTGGCCATGGCGGTGACGGCCTCAACCCTGACCACGGTGGCGGTTTTCATCCCCATCGTCTATGTGGAGGGAATTATAACAGAAATTTTTAACCAGCTGGCCCTGACCGTTTCCATATCCCTCCTGGCTTCTTTGGTGGTGGCCCTGACCCTGACGCCCCTTCTCTCTTCCCGGCTCCTGGTGGTGGAGGTAAATAACAACGACCAGGGGAAAGGAGGCATTCTCAGGCGCTGTTCCCGCCTCTTCGGCAAGAAGCTGGAAGCATGCTGGAGGAACTGGACAATGCCTATGGGCGGCGCCTTGCCTGGTGCCTGAATAACCGGAAAAAGGTTGTGGGGATAGCAATTGTCCTTTTTATCCTCAGCCTCGTCCTGGTGCCCTTTGTGGGGGCGGAATTCCTGCCGGCCACCGACGAGGGCCGGATCAGCATCTCGGTCCGCCTCCCGGTGGGCAGCACCCTGGAGGCCACGGAAGCGGTGGCGGAAAGGGTGGCCAGGACAGCGGCGGAACTGCCCCAGGTCCAGGATGTCCTGTACACCGTCGGCGGCGGCGGTAACATGGGCATGGGGGGCAGCAGCCCGGAACAGGCCAGCGTCGATATCACCCTGGTTCCTGCTCGCCAGCGGCAGTTGAGCACCGAGGCGGTGGTGGAAGAACTGCGGCAGCGGCTCCGGGATATCCCCGGGGCTGACATAAGCGTGGCCAGCCAGAGCATGATCATGGTGGACGGCGGCCTTGTCAGCGCCATCAGTATTGCCGTGAAGGGCAATGATCTGGATATTTTGGAGGAGCTGTCGGAAGAGATTGTGGCGGCCATTGAAAATATCCCCGGGGTGCGGCACCCCGACACCAGCCTGCGGGCTGGCCGGCCGGAACTGCAGATCAGGCCCCGGCGCCAGCGCCTGGCCGCCCTGGGCCTGACCACCGGCCAGGTGGCCAATGCTGTCGACGCCGCCCTCCAGGGGCGGGTGGCAACCCGGCTGCGGGTGGCCGGGGAGGAAGTGGAAATCCGGGTCCGCCTGGACGGGGACAAGACCAGGCAGGACCTGGAGGGCCTGGTCCTTACCTCGCCCCTGGGAATGAAGGTCACCCTGGCCGATGTAGCCGATTTTGTCTACGATGTGAGTCCCCGGAGTATTTACCGGGAGAATCAGGTGCGGGTGGTGACGGTGACGGCCGACATCAGCGGCCGGGATCTGGCCGGCGTCATGCAGGATATCCAGGCGCGGGTGGCCGAGATTCCCCTGCCGGAGGGATACTTCATCGATTACGGCGGGGAGTACGAGGAGATGGCCGAGGCCTTCAGCGGCCTGGGTCTGGCCGCCGTGCTGGGGATTGTGCTGGTCTATGCCGTCATGGCCGCCCAGTTTGAATCCCTCCTCCACCCCTTCACCATCATGTTCTCGGTGCCCTTTGCCGTCACCGGGGCGGTTTTTGGCCTCTTTGTGACGGGGCGGACCATCAACGTCACTTCTGCCATCGGCGGGGTCATGCTGATTGGGATCGTGGTCAACAATGCCATCGTGCTGGTGGATTATATCAACACCCTGCGGGGACGGGGGATGGAGCTGGAGGAAGCCGTGATCGCGGCGGGGCGGACCCGCCTCCGGCCCATCCTGATGACCACCCTGACCACCGTCCTGGCCATGATTCCCCTGGCCCTGGGGCTCGGCGAAGGAGCCGAACTCTCGGCCCCCCTGGCCACGGTGGTTATGTTCGGCCTTTCGGTATCTACCCTGCTGACCCTGTTCGTTGTTCCCACAATTTACACCATAGTGGATAGCTTCAGCTTCAAACCCTGCTTTATAAGGAAGCTCTTTACCAGGGCCAAGGTAACCAACTAAAAGAGGAAAAACCAGGGGCACCTCCGCGGAGGAGGTGCCCCTGGTTTTTCCCTTGGTTATTATCCCCATTTGTTTTTGGATATGTGGGTGGCGATTTCGGCTTTGACCATCTGCTGCAGAATTTTGCTTTCCCTTTGCAGGTAGGTAAAGATGTGGAAACAGCCCGGATCCAGGTTATCCTCTATTCCCTGGGCGGCAATGTCCTGGGCCTGGTCCAGCAGGGAATAGAGCTCTGCCAAGAGCAGGTTGGTGAAGCGGGAACGTTGGATTAGCTCCTGGATATCCCCTTCCACTTCGTTGAACTTTTCCCTGGGAGCCCCGCACTTGGGACAATTTTCCGGGGCTTCCTCACCAAGATGGATGTACCCACAGACTGAGCAGCGCCACATTAAAAACCACCCCTTTTAGTTTTTAGTAGTTTTCAGCCTTCAGCTGGAAATAGGCCCTGGGATGGGAACAGGCAGGGCAGCTTTCGGGAGCTTCCTTGCCGGTGTGGACATAGCCGCAGTTACGGCAGTGCCACTTTACCACTTCATCCCGCTTGAAGACTATGCCTTCCTCCAGGTTCTTGAGCAGGGCCAGGTAGCGTTTTTCGTGCTCCTCTTCTACCTCGGCCACTTCGTGGAAGACATCGGCAATTTCGTCGAAGCCTTCTTCCCTGGCTTCTTCTTCGAACTTCCTGTACATTTCCGTCCACTCGTAGTTTTCTCCCTCGGCCGCCTCCTTGAGGTTGGCGGCTGTATCGCCGATTAAACCGAGGTACTTGGCCCACAGCTTGGCGTGTTCCTTTTCGTTGTCGGCCGTTTCGCTGAAGATGGCGGCAATCTGTTCAAAACCGGCCTTCTTGGCCACGCTGGCGTAGTAGTTATACTTGCACCGGGCCATAGCTTCCCCGGCAAAGGCTTCCCACAGGTTCTTCTCAGTACGGGTTCCCTTAAGTTTCTCCAAAGACAAAACCTCCCTAAACAGTAATTATTATTGCTAAAGCTAGTTTATCACATGCCAACTCCCTTTGCAAGACCCAGCAGGAAAAAGTTTTCTTTCTCCAACGGCTGGCCTGGCCAGGAGAATTCCAGGGGACAAGTATTTGTGGTATAATCAAGGGGACATTAAATGGGGGAGGAATGGGACGTGCTAAAGAGAGTACAGCTGGGGCAGACGGGCCTGGAAGTTACCGAACTTTGCTTTGGGGTATTACCCTGCGGCCCCCTGCAGAAGGATCTGCCGGAAGAAGAATGTGTCTCCCTGATCAGGGCCGCCCTGGAAGCGGGAATCAACTTCTTTGATACCGCGGAAATGTATAAAACCCAAACCTACCTGGGCAAGGCCCTGAAGGGGTGGGAGGAGCCGGTGGTGGTGGCCACCAAATCCCACGCTACCACCTACGAGGATATGCAGGCCAGTGTGGAAAAATCCCTGGCCGAACTGGACCGGGACGTTATCGAAATCTACCACCTCCATGCGGCCCGGGTCGATGAAAAGGTCTTTAACGAGCGGGCCGGGGCCCTGGAATGCCTCAAGGACTACAAGGCCAAGGGGACCATTAAGGCCGTGGGCATTTCTACCCACAATGTCAAGGCCGTCCGGGCTGCTGCCGCCAGGGACGATATCGATGTGATCTTTCCCCTGATCAACAAGGTGGGCCGGGGCCTTTTAGGGGGAACCGTGGAAGAGATGATTGCCGCCATTGGGGAAGCGGCTGCCGCCGGCAAGGGGGTCTATGCCATGAAGGCCCTGGCGGGAGGGCATCTTTTGGGAGATATAGCCGCTGCCTACACCTTTGTCCGGGAAATTCCCGGGAACCAGGCCACGGCCGTGGGCATGGTCAACCGGCAGGAACTGGAATACAATGTGGCCTTCTTCGCCGGCCGGGAAATTCCCCAACATCTGGGAACCCCTGAGATCAAACAGAAGCGGATCCTGATCAGCGCCTTCTGTGCCGGCTGCGGCTCCTGTGTCAAGGCCTGCCCCAACGGGGCCCTGTCCCTGCAGGAGGGCAAGGCGGTAGTCGATCACAGCAAATGCATCCTCTGCGGCTACTGCAACCCCGTCTGCCCGGATTTTGCCATCCGGTTGATTTAGCGAAAAAATTATAATGGGCCGGGTTTTCTGTTAGACCTAGATGGCCCAATATGGTACGGAAAAAGGCTTTGCCCGCTGACTGCCTGGGGCAAAGCCTTTTTTTATCCAGTTTAGCCCAGGGATTTTGGGCAAATTGCTCAATAACCGGCTAGTATTTTATTGCAGTGTCGCCGATTATATATGGGTTAATAGCTGGTAAAATTTGAATCAGTTGGTGGCCAAGGCCAGCGTATGAAATAGCAATTAAGAATTTTGTGACCCATGAATTGCCCCTATGGAAGTCCATGGAGACTTGATAAGCTCTGCGTAATCAAAATACGAAAGGATGATTTTGTGTGGCTGATTTAATCATTCGCAAGGCAAGGGCTTTTGGCTACGAAGGACTGGTTGATATAGCAGTGAAGGATGGGAAAATTGTTGGCATAGCTGAGCAGGTACAAGATAAAGGGAGGCAAGAGATTGCTGCAGAAGGGAGATTTGTTTCCCCTGGCCTTGTGGATGCCCATGCCCATTTGGACAAAGCTTTGATTTTTGACCGGAAAACCGGCAATGCTGAAATGGACAGGCGGGTAACTTTAAAGGATATGATTATGGCAACCAGGCAATTAAAGCGGGAGATGACCCCCGAAGACGTGAAAGAACGGGCACTGGAATTAATAAAACTTTCTGTTGCCCATGGCATTACAACCATAAGAACCTATGTGGAAGCTGACCCCTTTATTGAGTTGAGGGCGGCAGAGGGGATTTTAATGGCCAAGGAAGAGGCGAGGGATTTAGTCGATCTGCAAACTATAGCCTTTGCCCAGGAAGGCTGGTTCACTACACCGGGGACCATTGAAAGTGGCGATGAAAAGTACTTGAGAGAAGCGCTAGAAATGGGCATTGATTTGATAGGGGGCAATGTAAATAAAACGGTGTGGCCTTCTTCCCCTGAAGCCCAGATAGACAGATTGTTTGCCATAGCCAGGGAATTCGACTGTGACATAGATATGCACCTTGATAATGCCGACAGTGCAGAGGCCTTTTCATTACCTTATGTAATTGACAAAACCCTGGAAAACGACTACCAGGGGCGTGTGTCGGCAGGGCATGTTGTTGGCATAGCCCATGTGGAAGAGAAGACAAGGAAGCAGACCATAAAGGGAGTTAAGGAAGCAGGTATTACCATAGCAGTTTTACCCAGTCGTATGAGACTGACATGTGTAAGGGAATTCATGGAAGGTGGAGTTAACATATCCATTGGAACGGACAACTACCGGGATAAATTTGTGTATTTTGGTAACCCCAGTTTAGTAGAAAGAATGCTGCTGTTGGCGAGGATTATCGATACGCAAGATGATGAGGAACTGGCTGAGATTTATAAAATGGGTACTTACAACGCCGCCAGAGCCCTTCGTTTGGCTGACTATGGTTTGGATGTGGGGAAGAGGGCAGATCTTGTTGTTTTTGATGCCTACAATCTCTATGATACGGTTATGCAGTTACCAAAATGCGCCTATGTCATAAAAAATGGAAGGGTAGTAGTAGAGGCGGGCGTATTGAAGGAAATGTAAACATGTGAGTGTTGGTTGCAAAAAAGGCACTCTGCCGTATCTTCGACAGGGTGCCTTTTTGCAGCTGGCCCGGGAGGGGGATGAACCCCGCAGGTGGCAGCAGGCGGATTACTAATAAAAAGAAGGGAAATCAACAATTGCCTATAAATAAATACTAAACTAACAAGGAAAGGCCAAATAATTGGGAAAGGGGTGCTAGGAGTGCTTGAAAAGAATAAAGTTAAGGAAAAAATCCTGAAGGGGGGCAAGGTGGTTGGCGCCTTCTGCAACCTTAATTCGACGGCAGCTGTGGAGATTCTCGGCCAACTGGGTTTGGATTTTGTCGTAATTGATACGGAGCATGGTCCAGGGGATGTGGAAACAGCCGCCGCGCTGGTAATGGCGGCGGAAGTCCGGGGCCTTACTCCCTTTGTCCGGGTGAAGGACGCCGAGCGCCCTTCCATTTTAAAGATGCTCGATATTGGCGCCATGGGTTTGTTTATTCCCTTTGTCAAATCGCTGGCTGAAATCCAACAGGTGGTGGCCTATGGCAAGTACAGGCCGGTGGGTGACAGGGGCTTTGGCTTTACCCGCAAGAACGGCTACGGCCTGGAACCCCTTGTCGCCGACAGGGTTGAAGAATATTTTGCCTGGGCCAATGAAAATACCCTGCTGATTCCCCAGTGTGAGACGGTGGAATGCCTGGAGCAGATCGAGGATATAGTGGCCGTTCCAGGTGTTGATGGAATCTTTATCGGCCCCTTTGATCTTTCCATAGCAATGGGGATACCGAAGCAGTTTGAACATCCAGATTTTGCAGCTGCCCTGCAGCGGGTCCTCGAGGCCTGCAAGGGGGCCGGCAAGCTCTGCCTCACCATGGCCCTGACGCCAGAAGAGGCAAAGAGGCGCTTTGAAGAGGGCTTTGATGGGGTACTGACCGTAGATACCAGTCTTTTTATTACCGGCGCTAAGCAGCATTTGGACGGCATCAGGGAGTATGGTTACTAAAGAAAAAGCACTTTTCCGAGGGATGACATGGTAGGGAGGGAGAAAATGAGGAAGGCCTGGGAAAGATTTGTGAATGCAGGAAAGCTCACGCCCCCTGTCCCTGCCCAGTTGGCGGAGGGAAGGAAGGGCTGCCGGCGGAGGGGGACAGACCATAAATCTGCAGATATTTCCTTGCTTCGGGATAAGGACAAGGCACTGGTGGAAGTTGCCAGGGATTTTTTGCCCATTGTCCAGCAAACCCTGGGGCGTGATTTTGTAGTTATTCTGGTTAATAAAGACGGCATAGTTTTGGACATCAAGGGTAACCCCCTCGTGCTGGGCCGCATGGGTGAAAGCCTCTGTTGTGGTGCCCTCCTCAGGGAAGCTGAGGTGGGCAATCTTGCCGTGACAACGGCCCTGCGGGCCGGTGCGGCGGTAGAGGTGGAGGGGGTTGAGCATTTTTGCCAGGCTTATCATGACCTGGTTTCTTCGGCGGCGCCCATTTTGGCTCCCGATGGCTCTGTGTACGGGGCCATTGGTGTTTTTAACAGAATAGAACATAAGAACCCCTACGTTTTAGGCATGATTAGGACGGCGGCCCAGGCAATTACAAATGGAGTATATATGAATATGGTAGATGAAGAACTCAGGCTGCAGCACAAATATCTCGAGGCCATTGTAGAGTCCATTTCCGATGGTTTTGTGGCCATTGATGGCAGTGGTAGGTTAACTTATATGAATGCTTCAGCCGGGCGCATTATGGGGCTGGACCCCAAAAAATGTGTGGGCAGGCATGTGGAAGAGATTGTTAAGGATTTCAAGCCGGTAATTTTGAGTGTCCTGGAGACGGGACAGGGCTATGTGGACAGGGAAGTCATGGTCAAGATCCGGTCCGGGAATAAGCGCCTGGTAAAGACGGCCACCCCGATACGAGACGATGCCGGCAATCTTATCGGCGTCACCGATGTCTTCCGGGAAATCCAGCGGGTTAAGAACCTGGTGAACCAAATGACAGGAGCCCGGGCCCATTTTACCTTTGCCGACATTGTAGGGGAAAACCCGGTGTTTTTGGACTGCCTTCGCCTGGCCAAATTGGCAGCCCGGAGTTCCTCCAATGTCCTCATTCAGGGGGAAACGGGAACCGGCAAGGAATTGATGGCCCAGGCCATCCACAACGAGAGTAATTATGCCGGAGGACCCTTTGTGGCAATAAACTGTGGTGCCCTGCCCAGGGAGCTCATCGAAAGTGAACTCTTTGGCTATGAAGAGGGAACCTTCACCGGCGCGGCCCGCGGCGGCAGGCCGGGTAAATTTGAACTGGCCAACGGCGGGACGATTTTCTTGGATGAAGTGAGTGAAATACCCCTTGATATGCAGGTGAAATTATTGCGGGTTTTGCAGGAAAGGCGGGTAATGCGGTTGGGCGGCAGCCATTATATAGATTGTGATGTGCGTATTATAGCGGCTACCAACAGGGACTTGAGTCATGAAGTGGCAGTCGGCAATTTCCGTCCCGATCTGTATTACCGCTTGAATGTGCTGTCCATCACCATTCCCCCCCCTGCGGGACCGGCCCACAGACATCGAACTATTGGTTCCCTTTTTGGCAGAAAGGATCAGCAGGAGGGTCGGCTGCCAGGTGAAGGTCTTCAGCAGGGAGGCCATGGAGATTTTACAGTCCTATAGCTGGCCTGGCAACATCCGGGAACTGGAAAATATTGTAGAAAGGGCCCTTTACATAGCACAGGGTCCTGAAATAACGGCCAGGGAACTGGCCCAGATAATGGAACATAAAAGGAGCAATACCCAATTTGGCACTAACCCCTTTTCCATAGAGGAGTATGAACGCAGGGCGGTGCAAAAGGCCATAACCCTGGCCAAGGGCAACATTTCCCAGGCGGCCCGCCTCCTCAAAATTAGCCGCAGCACCCTCTATAAAAAATTGAAAAAGTATAATATTACTCCGGGGGTATACCAGGTCAGTGAAAATTAAAGGATAGTGTCGCCTTTTTGGACACCTTTCTCCCTCCTGTAGTGAAATTAGACAGCCCGGCAGAGGGGAATTTTATTTTTACTGCAGGCTGCTTACCAAGATACAGTAAGCAGTCTGCAGTTATTTTATAATTTAGAGTAATATGGCCAGGCTGGCATGAATTGTGCGTATATTGATAATTCAAAGGACATACCGTTAAAGTCCGTTGACAATTATTTTTCTTATTAAAAAATATTTGCGGGGGGGGGTTATATTATGGGTCCCTTATAAATGCTTCCCGTGTCTTTACCAAATACAGTTGGGCCGCGATAAGCAGGGAGGGATAGTGTTGGCCATAGCACAGGAAAAGCTACTCTATTTGTATCGGCAGATGGTTAAAATCCGGCTCTTTGAGGAAAAGGTGGCAGAACTGTCTGAAAGGGGGAAAATTCCCGGCAACATCCATTCCTACGTGGGCCAGGAGGCCATTGCCGTCGGCATCCTCGCTGACCTCAGCCCACAGGATTATATGGCCAGTACCCACCGGGGGCATGGCCATCTCATTGCCAAGGGCGGCGATCTGAAAAGGATGATGGCAGAGTTGTATGGGAAGGCAACGGGTTATTGTAAGGGAAAAGGCGGTTCCATGCATGTGGCCGACTTTAGCATCGGCTCACTGGGGGCCAACGGCATCGTCGGCGGCGGCATTGCCATGGCTACGGGTGCTGCACTGGCTAACAAGCTGGATGGCTCCAATGCCGTTACAGTAGCCTTTTTTGGCGATGGTGCTTCCAACCAGGGGGTAGTTTACGAATGCTTCAATATGGCCAGTATCTGGCAGCTGCCCATCATTTATGTCCTCGAGAACAACCAGTATGCTGTAACTACTTCAGCAAAGGAAGCTGTGGGGGGAGATATCACTGCCCGGGGTCTTTCCTACGGGATAGAAACCAAAGTCGTAGATGGCAATGATGTAATAGAGGTGTACAAGACGGCCTGCAGTGTTCTTGAGAGGGTACGCAGGGGTGAGGGCCCCTGCCTGCTGGTGTGCAACACCTACCGCATTCAGGGGCATCTAGTAGGGGAATGGGCTTTGAATTGGCGCTACAGGAGTCAAGAAGAGGTAGACAGCTGGAAAAAGAGGTGTCCAATTGACAGGCTCCGCGGCCTGCTGGAAGGGGAGCTGGGGGTGCCCGCCGCTGAGCTCAATAGGATTGATGGGGAAGTAGAACAGCTCGTTGCTGCGGCTGTAGAATTTGCCGAAAACAGCCCCTATCCCGCGGAAAGTGAAGCTGAAACAGATGTTCTAGTCTAAGGAAGGGAGGGTGCATAAATGCGGGTTATAACCTACATCCAGGCCATCAGGGAAGCTCTGCAGGAAGAAATGGAACGGGATGACAGGGTCTTTGTGCTGGGGGAAGATGTAAGGGTTGGGGTTATGGGGGCCACCAGGGGTCTCTATGAGCGGTTCGGTGGGGGGAGGGTCATCAACACCCCGATTAGTGAGGCCGGTTTCTGTGGTGTAGGTATTGGTGCAGCCCTTGTGGGAAAGCGTCCAGTGGTGGAAATAATGTATTCAAATTTTATGTATCTGGCCTTTGAACAGATAATCAACCAGGCTGCCAAAATGCGCTACATGTTTGGCGGGCAGGCCCAGGTTCCCATTGTCTTCCGGACCGTTACAGGTGCCCGGGGGTCAGGGGCAGGCCATCATTCAGATACCGTTTATCCCCACCTGCTGAGTACACCGGGCCTCATACAGATTTACCCCTCCAACCCCCGGGAGGCCAAGGGCTTACTCAAAAGTGCCATCCGCAATGACAATCCGGTCATTTTTTACGAAGGGGCAACCCTATTGGGGGCAAGGGGTCCTGTACCCGAAGGCGAATATGTCATCCCCATTGGCAAGGCTGTAGTCAAAAGGGAGGGGGCAGAGGTAACGGTAGTAGGTGTCGGTACTACAGTTAACTTAGCCTTATCTGTTGCAGAAAAGCTGGCAGGGGAAGTGTCTGTAGAGGTAATTGATCCCCGCACCCTTGTTCCCCTCGACATGGATACCATTATGGCCTCCGTAAATAAAACTGGACGTCTGGTGGTTGTTGAAGATGTCCCACCGGTAGGGGGCCTGGGAAGTGAAATAATTGCCCGGCTAATGGAGAAGGGGCAGCAGAATCTGCCGCCAAGATTTAAGCGGGTCACACGGCCCAATGCCCATGTTCCCTTTAGTCCGCCGCTAGAAAAACATATGCTGCCCAATGAGGGCAGGCTTGTTGCGGCCATTAGAGGGGTTATGGGAAGAACAGACAGGCCTTAAAAAGGGAAGGAGTGGAGGGGAGGGTTAGCTATGAAAAGGACAGAGGTTGTCATGCCCAAATGGGGCGAAATGACTGAAGGGGAAATTGCCAGATGGTTAAAGAAGGAGGGGGAATATGTGCAGGAGGGAGAAGAGCTGGTGGAAATTTTTACGGAAAAGCTTAACACCACCATGGAGGCTCCAGAGAGTGGCATTTTAGCAAAGATCTTGGTTGCCGAAAACACTCCTGTACCAGTGGGTACCCCCATAGCTATTATTGAGGAAGCCCAATAATCCTGGGACTGCTTTATTCCCCGGGATTTCCCGGGCTGGCAGGGAGCAGGTTCCTTGATTTGGAGCAAGGGTAATAACAATAATAATATTACAAGGAGGCATGGTTATGATTTGGCTGGGCATATTAGGTGTTATCGCTTGCTTTGCAGTTTTGATCTTTGCCGCCTACAAAAAAATAAGCATGGTTTTCATGGCTCCCGTTGCGGCGATAATTATAGCTGTGACCAACGGCCTGGATGTGGCAGAGGTTTTAAGTGGTGTCTACAGCGAGGGTATGGTTGGCTTTATAAAGGCCTGGTTCCTGGTCATTGCCCTGGGCGCGCTGTTCGGACAATTATATAATGATAGTGGAGCCGCCTGGCGCATTGGGGCCACCCTGGTATCCTGGGCAGGCCCCAAGTGGGCTTTGACCATGTACATTCTGCTAGGGGGTCTCCTTGTTTACGGCGGCATCAACATTATAGTGGTTATATTTGTACTCCTGCCCTTTGCCCTGGTAGTCTTTGAGAAAACGGGAACCCCCTGGTACCTGTATCCTGCGGCGACGGTTTTTTCCCTCACGACCTTTTCCATGACCATGCTTCCCGGCAACCTCCAGCTCCAGAACATCATACCCACCCAAACACTGGGAACAAGCCTTATGGCGGCGCCGGTAGAAGGTATAGCGGCAGCGGTATTTATCTTTATAGTCGGCACAGCTTACCTGATGTATGAAGCGAATAAAGGCCGTGATCTGCCAGAAGCTGACATCCGCAACTACGAGATCCAGGGGAATACCCCGAATTATGAAGAGTTAGATGGGACGGCACCCAGTTTTGTGGTGTCCCTCATTCCCATGGTCATCACCTTGGTCTTGATAAATATTTTCCAGGTGAATATCATCTACGGTTTAATTATTGGCTGTGTAATCGCCTGTGTACTTTTCCGGAACTCTATTCCCGATATGTGGACAACCTTCTCCGAGGGCTTTAATAAGGGCATCTATCCGACCATGATTGTCGCCTCTGTTGTTGGTGTGGGGCGGGTTGTTGGAGCAACACCGGTCTTTGAACTGCTGAGGACCAACATTATAAATATCCCCGTCTCTGGGATTTCGAAAATTGCCGCCATGACTACCATCGTTGCGGGCATTACCGGCTCTGCTTCCGGTGGACTGACAATGGTGATGGAGCTCTTCGGCCAGGAGTTTTTGACCTGGGGTTATTCCCCGGAAATCGTCCACCGGGTAGCTGCTATAGCTTCTGGCGGCCTGGATACACTGCCGTGGAACGGAACGGTAGTAATGTTATTTGCCTTAAGTGGTGTCGAATACAGAAAGGGATACAAGATGGTTGCCGTAGAGAGCGTTATACTACCTTTACTTTCCCTCATCCCGGCAATCCTTGTCCACTACCTGCTGTATTGATTAACTGCTCTTTACTTGAATCCATTGTTTATTTTAAGTGAAAGGGGAGTGCGGATATGACCGGTACCATAGGTTTTATAGGCTTGGGAATTATGGGTTTGCCCATGGCTGCCAATCTGGTTAAGAAAAGCGGCAGGGTTGTCTATGGCTTTGATGTCGTCCAGGAGAGGTGCGACCTTTTCCAGCAGGCCGGGGGTAAGGCTGCCAGTAAGCCTGAGCAGATCTATGCCGGCTGTGATGTTATTTTTCTCTGCCTGCCCACCAATGAGCTGGTGAAGGACTATTTACAGGCCATTATCGATTTTGGCCGGGAGGGCACCATTGTCGTCGACATGGGTTCAACGGCCCCCGATATTATTATCGAAATGGGCGAGGAAGGGAAAAGAAAGGGCATCGAGTTGGTCGACGCCCCGGTCAGTGGGGGCGAAGGCTATGCCCGGGAAGGGACCCTGGCCATCATGTGTGGTGGGGATGAGGAAGTATTTGCGAAGGTAAAACCCCTGCTCCATTGCATGGGGAGTTCGGTGGTACATGTAGGGAAAACTGGTAGTGGGAGCGTAACAAAGCTCATCAATAACATGATAGTGGGGGCCAATATTGCCGCCGTTTGTGAAGGTTTGGCCTTTGCCGTTAAGGCAGGTTTGGATCCGGCCGTCGTCTATGAGGCCATTAAGGATGGCGGCGCAAGCAGCACCATCCTTGATCTCAAGGCGCCGAAGATTATCAAGCGGGATTTCCGGCCGGCTGCCAGGATGGCCGTCCACCAAAAGGATCTGCGGAACGCCGTTGCCCTGGCCGAAAAGCTGGGGGTGAGTATACCGATGACAGAAATGGTCTTGGGCTATATGGATGAGATGGAGCGGAAGGGAAAAATTGATGAGGACCATTGTGCCATTGCCGGGGTTTATGAGGAGAATATGGGTGTGGTTATAAAGAGCGAAAAATATTCATAACCGAATCCTTTGTATAATTTCCTTGGCCGGGCTTTCCTATTAGCCCGGCCTACTATTATTCCTGAGGCTTTGGCCCTGGACTGACCGGGCCAAGGCCTCTGCTATTTCCCTTTAAATTATACTAAAGCTAAAAATAAGAGAAGGGATAATTTATTATAAATAATTAAATAAGACTGAACAAAAAAATATGCACCTAAACAAGGAGGATTTAAAATATAATTGAGAATAACATAAATGGGAATATTCTGTAACGCAATCAATGAATAAGCAACAAAAAGTAGGTTCTAATTAAGGTAATATGACATCCTTTAATACAACCAGCCATAAAAATTATGAATAGTAAAGGGGGAAGGACAATGGATTTTTCTCTCAATGAGGAACAAAAGTTGTTGCAGAAAACTGTTCGGGATTATGTAGAGGAGAACATAGGGCCTAAAGCCAGGGAATTGGATGAGCAGGGACATGGCTCCCGAGAGACGATGACGGAACTAATGGAGCTGGGTGTAGGTGGGGTCTTTATCCCGGAAGAGTACAATGGTGTCGGGATGGGTTTTCTGGAGCGGGCCCTGGTTTTGGAAGTAAGGGCAAGGGAGGCTCCATGCATGCCTGTGACTTGGCCAGGGGTGCCCTGGGCAACAATGCCATTTTGGGGCCGGCCCAGACCATTATCAACGGGTTTGCCTATGCCCACAAGTTCCGGAAAAATGGAAAGGTCGCTGTTTCCATGTTCGGTGAGGGGGCTTCGAACCGCGGTGAATTCCATGAAGGCCTCAACTTCGCCAGCATCTGGAATTTACCCACAATTTATATCATTAGCAATAATCGTTATGCTATTTCTATGCCTAAGGAAAAACAACAGGCCATTGAAGACCTCTCGGCCAGGGCAGCCGGCTATGGTATGCCTGGTGTTTCCATAGATGGCAATGATGTCCTGGCTGTGGTAGAGGCGGTGGGAGAGGCGGTTAAGAGGGCCCGGTCCGGCGGTGGACCTTCCCTCATTGAACTGAAGACTTACCGGTGGCACGGCCATTTTGAAGGAGATCCCATGGTCTATCGTACGAAGGAAGAATTGGAAGAGTGGAAGAAGAAGGATCCCATAGC